>Ga0308390_1002742_pt1 | contig 10370 bp, 16 predicted proteins | sample Hotspr2Sample149_FD_202358 | JGI IMG/M metagenome (GOLD analysis project Ga0308390, IMG submission 202358) | Hot spring phototrophic mat microbial communities from Mushroom Spring, Yellowstone National Park, Wyoming, United States - 20040719_149 ...
GTCGAAAAACTCATACATGTAGTTCCCTCTAAGGGTTACTTTAGCCCCGATTTCCTGACCCTTCCTAACCTTGAAGTTGGCGATCGACTTTCGGGCCTTCGTCTTGATGGCCTTCTGTCCTGTTATCTGGGTAAGTTCAGAAACCGCAGAATCCAACAGTTTCTTGTTGGTGATGGCTTCACCGATACCTACACTGACAACGATCTTTTCCAATTTGGGAATCTGCATGGGACTCTTGTACCCAAACTCCTGGAAAAGCTCCTGCACCACTTTCTCTCGATAGAGTTTCTTTATTCTCGGTTCGTAGGTTTGTTTCGCCATTATAAGACCTCTCCACATTTCTTGCAGAACCGTACCTTTTTTTCGTTCTCAAACCGGTACCCTACCCGAACCGGTCCGCACTTCTTACACAAGACCATCACGTTACTGATATGGATGGGGGCTTCCACTTCGATGATTCCACCCTGTTCGTTCTGTCTGCGTTTCTTTACCGCTTTCTTTCGCAGGTTTACCCCTTCCACGATGACTCGCTCTTTCTCGTGATCGACACGGATGACCCGTCCAGTTTTCCCTTTATCCCTTCCGGCAATCACTTTTACTTCATCGTTCTTCTTTATCCGGAAGATCTTTACCTTTCTTTTTCCCTTTACTGTGTTTGTCCGTTTCATCAGTTTTTCTCCTGGCCCTTTTCCCTTAGAGTACCTCGGGAGCAAGGGAAAGGATCTTCATAAAGTCTCCCGCTTTAGATTCCCGAAGTTCCCGTGCGACAGGACCAAAAACCCGTTTCCCTTTTGGATTGTTTCCGCTATCGATAATGACACACGCATTGTCGTCGAAACGGATGTATGTTCCATCAGGCCGTCGATACTCTTTTTTAGTCCTTACAACGACGGCTCGCTCCACGTTTCCTTTTTTTACAGGGGTATTAGGGATCGCTTCTTTTATGGCGACAACGATCACATCTCCCACGCTGGCGTACTTCCGTTTCGTACCACCAAGCACCTTTATGCATTGCGCCACTTTCGCCCCGCTATTGTCTGCCACATTCAAATACGTATTCATCTGAATCATGACGGTATCCTACCTTTAGAATCCAACACTCGATTATCTCGCCTTCTCGACGATCTGTAGCAAGCGCCAACGTTTCTCTTTGCTAATGGGACGGGACTCGACGATCCGCACGATATCCCCAACATGAGCTTCTTGATTTTCGTCGTGCGCTTTGTACTTTTTCGAGACAGTAATATATTTCTTGTATAGCCGGTGCATCTTTCTGGAAGATACTTTCACCACTATCGTTTTCTGCATCTTGTCGCTAACCACTTCTCCCTGAAGGATCCGTTTGTTCGATTTTCTTTCCACCGTATCCACAGTTTACTCCTGTTTTTGCAAGGTCATTTGATGGATTCTAGTGTTCAACCGTGCGATTTTCCTCCGCAGAGTTCGAATCTCCAGAGGATTCTCCAAGTGTCCGATGACTTTATCGAATCGCAACTTGAAGTATTTCTTTGTCAGTTCTTCCCGTTTAGCGATCAATTCGGGAAGGGTAAGTTCTTTGAAAGAATCTTTCATGGCCAATCACTCTCCCTCTTCTCGAGAAACGATCTTGGTTCTGATGGGTAATTTGCTTCCCGCTAGCTTGAGGGATTCTTCAGCCAGTTCCTTTGGAATACCTCCGATTTCAAAAAGCACAGTCCCCCTTTTCACGGGAGCAACCCAGAACTCAGGGTTCCCCTTACCCTTACCCATACGGGTTTCAGCAGGTTTTTTCGTATAAGGCATGTCAGGGAAAATTCGGATCCAAACCTTCCCCCCCCTCTTAATGTTCCGTGTCATGGCGACACGGGCCGCTTCTATCTGACGGTTCGTGATCCATTCCGGTTCCAGGGCTACCAACCCATAATCACCAAACTCAAGATTGTTGTTCCTGCTTGCCATTCCAACGAGAGTTCGATTTACCCTTCTCATTTTTTTTCTGTACTTGGTTCTTTTGGGACTCAGCATACGTTAGCTCCTAGTACTCACTGGTTTTTCTTTTTTCTTTTTTATCAGCTGCCCCGCATCCTCTTTTTTATCTTTCCGGAACACTTCCCCGGTAAACACCCATACTTTTACGCCGATGGCACCAAAGGTGGTAAAGGCTTCATCGAACCCGTAATCGATATTGGCTCTCAATGTGTGCAGAGGAACCCGTCCCTCCATGATTGTTTCCGTTCGAGACATTTCTGCTCCGCCCAGCCGACCAGAAATGCGTACCTTGATTCCCTGCACACCCGCCTTCATAGCATTGCTGATAGCCGTTTTCAGGGCCTTCCTGAAGGAGACTCTTGCAAGCAGTTGTCTGGCAATGTTAGCAGCTATTAATTGGGCATTGGTCTCAGGACGCTTGATTTCTTTAATCTTTATCTGGATCTTTTTGCCTGCCTCTTTCTGCAGCACGGATCCAATTTTTTCAATGGAAGCTCCCTTCGTACCGATGATTACCCCTGGTCTAGCGGTATGAATGATCAAAGTGATTCGTTGCGGATGCCTGATGATTTCGACCTCAGCAACTTCCGCGTTCTTCGTTTCTGGAAGGGAAGCGAGAATCTTGCGCAGCCGAAGATCCTCATGCAAAGTAGGCGCATATTCCCGAGGATCTACGAACCACTTAGATTTCCATGTCTTATTGATCCCTAATCTCAATCCAACAGGATGAACTTTCTGGCCCACGTTACTCTCCCACCTTCTGAATTTCGTCAACCACAACCTTGATGTGGCTCATACGTCTTTGTAGAATGTCAGCCCTTCCCCTTCCCCGAATCCACATCCGCTTCATGCGCGGCCCCTCATTCACGAGAAGCTCTTTCACATACAGCATGTCTTCGTCCAATTTCTTATTCTGGTACAAAGCGTTTGCAACTGCCGATTTCAGCACTTTGTAGAGAAGCTTGGCTCCTTTATGGGGAAGATGTTCTAGAATCGCAATAGCCTCGGGATAAGGCTTTCTCCGAATCGTGTCTGCCACCCGCCGCACTTTCGAAGGTGCGATGAGCAGATACTTAGCTTCCGCTCGATAACCCGTCGTTTCAGCCATACTTCCTACCCTTACTTCTTTTCCGCTTTTTTATCAGACCCTGCATGACCACGGAAGATCCTGGTCGGGGAGAACTCGCCTAGCTTATGACCCACCAAGTTTTCAGTGATATACACAGGGATGAAACTCTTTCCATTGTACACGGATATTGTTAGTCCTACCATTTCGGGAATGATAGTGGAACACCGGGAGTAGGTTTTTATCATTTTCCTTTCTCCCGCTTTGTTCATCGCTAAGACCTTCTGGTAGAGACTCTTTTCAATGAATGGACCCTTTTTAATTGACCGAGACACAGTACGCTCCTATTTTCTCCGTTTTATGATAAACGAGTTCGAGTATTTTTTCTTCTTCCGAGTTTTGTATCCCTTTGCGGGTATACCCGTTGGGGAAACAGGATGCCTTCCCCCTCGAGTCCTTCCACCGAGTGGGTGATCTACCGGGTTCATCGCTTCTCCACGAACCTTGGGTCTTCTCCCCAACCAACGGGCTTTGCCCGCTTTCCCCAACATCTCGTTCATGGCATCTTCGTTGCCTACCGTTCCAACGGTTGCGTAGCAAGCCTTATGTACCAGCCTCATTTCCCCGGAGGGAAGCTTGAGAGTCACGTAATCACCCTCTTTGGCCGCCAGGATTGCATAGGTACCAGCACTTCTCGCTAACTGGGCCCCTTTTCCTAATTTCAACTCTACATTGTGCACCATGGTTCCCAAAGGAATCTCATCCAACGGCAACGCGTTTCCTACAGTGGGAGGGGAACCCGGTCCACTGAGGATGGTAGCACCTTTCTCCAACCCTTTGGGAGCGATGATATAGCGCTTTTCTCCATCCGCATAAGCAACTAACGCTATAGAAGCGTTACGGTTGGGATCGTACTCTAGGGCCTTCACTGTGGCCGGTATTCCATGTTTGTCACGTTTGAAATCGATCACCCTGTATTTCCGTTTGTGACCCCCCCCTTTCCTTCGGACACTGATCCTTCCCCATGCGCCTCGCCCCGCTTTCGACGACTTTCCTTTGGTGAGAGCTTTTTCCGGTTCTTTCTTATCCACATCGTACTGAAGGGTAGCGGCGAACCGTAGTCCCGGCGTTACTGGATTGAACGTTTTGATAGCCACTGCTTCCCCCTATTGTTTATGCACCTTCGAAAATGGAAATCTTTTCACCCTTCTTGAGGGTAACAATCGCCTTCTTCCATGAGGCAGTGTATCCTGCCTGCGTTCGACCCCTCTTGGGTTTACCTTTGACATTCATGACGTTACAGCTTACGGGATGTACGGAAAACAATTCTCTCACTGCCTGCATTACTTGATACTTGTTCGCTCTCTTGTCGACCTTGAACACATACTTACCTACTTCCCTCATTTGATTCGTCTTTTCCGTAAGCACGGGTTCGATGATGATCTGTTCCGTTTTCATAGTCCTGCCCTATCCTTATGCGTACATACTGTTCAAGTTTTGAGCGGCCGTCTCGAGCACGATGACATTCTTTCCATAAAGCAAATCGTTTGCATTCAATCGGTCATAGGAGAGCATGGTGAGCCATGGGATGTTTGCCCCCGCTCTTCGAATGAGGGAATCGTTATCTTTCAGAATGAGCACCGAGCGTTCTTCTGGAATCAGATTTTTAAGGATACTCACGAGATCCTTTGTTTTGCCCGATTCCACTGTAAAATCTTCCACAATTTTGAGCTTGTTTTCTTTTACCTTCAGGCTCAAGATCGATCGATATGCCGCCTTCTTTACTTTTTTAGGCAAGGAAAAACTATAGTCTCGGGGTTTAGGTCCAAAAATGATTCCCCCTCCTACCCACAGAGGTGATCTCCTTCTACCCGCTCTAGCTCTACCGGTTCCCTTCTGTTTCCAAGGTTTTCTGCTGGTACCCTTGACCTCGGCGCGAGTCTTGGTAGAAGCAGTTCCAACTCTATCATTAGCCTGCTCGTTCACGATAGCATAGTAGATCAGCGCATCGCTTACGTCCGCGTTGAACACCGAGTCGAAAAGTTCGATGGTCCGTACCTCTTGACCTTTGATTGAATACACCTTCTGTTCCATCTTTAACCTCTACAACTCTCGTTTCTTTGCTGAAGTTACGACCACCATTCCGTTTGCAGCACCCGGCACAGCACCCCTGACAAGAAGAAGCTGTTTCTCGGGATCTATCTTCACGATTCGTAGGTTCTGAACAGTGTACCGCTGCGCGCCCATTCTTCCGGCCATCTTGACGCCGCGGAAGGTATGACCGGGATGGGTATTCTGCCCCGTCGACCCGTGAGCTCGATGGAACTTGGATCCGTGGGTATCGCGTCCCCCATGGAATCCCCATCGTTTCATTACGCCCTGAAATCCCTTTCCCTTGGTGGTACCCCGAACATCCACGAAGCGCAACCCTTCCAAAGCCTCAACCCCAAGCTGCGCTCCCACATCACCCTCCAATTCGAAGTTACGAATTTCGACAAGATGACGGGTGGGCTTGACAGTCTCAGGGAATTGACCCTTGTATGGTTTGGTGAGGCGGTTCTCCTTCACAGTTCCTGACCCCAGAACAACTGCTTCATACCCGTTTTTTTCTAAGGTACGTTTGGCAACGATCCAGTTGGGCTCAACCTGGATGACAGTAACGGGCACTAAAATCCCGTTTTCATCGAATACCTGGGTCATCCCAACTTTTTTTCCAATAAGACCAACCATTGCATTCCCCTACTCATTCTACTGCTTGATCTCTACATCTACACCCGCAGGGAGTTCCAACTTCATAAGCGCATCCATCACGGTCGACGTGGGAGAAAGAATATCGATCAACCGCTTGTGTGTCCGCATTTCAAACTGCTCCCTGGACTTCTTATGTACATGGGGAGAGCGTAAAACCGTGAATTTGTTTATTCGAGTCGGTAAAGGTATCGGTCCCGAAACATTCGCACCAGCCTTCTGTACGGTTTGCACAATGGCCTTCGCACTCTGATCGATCAGCTCCACATCGAAACTTCTAAGCCGAACTCGAATTCTATCCTTAGCCATCACTCCTCCAAAAAAAAGCCTTACCTCCCTGTAGCTGAGGTAAGGCATTTATTAAAATTACTCGATGATTTCGATTACCTGTCCACTGGCAACCGTTCTTCCGCCTTCGCGAATAGCGAACCGTAGCCCTTTATCCATAGCGATGGGATAGATCAGTTCAACGGTTATTTCTGTATTGTCACCGGGCATAACCATCTGCTTATCCTGAGGAAGTTCGATGGTACCCGTGACATCGGTAGTGCGGAAATAGAACTGTGGACGATAACCAGTGAAGAAAGGAGAATGCCTACCACCCTCTTCTTTGGATAGGACATAGATCGTACCCTTAAACTTCTTGTAGGGCTTGATGGATCCCGGCTTAGCCAAAACCTGCCCACGTTCCACTTCTTTCTTATCAATACCACGGAGGAGGCAGCCAATGTTGTCACCTGCTTGCCCCTCATCGAGAATCTTGTTGAACATTTCGATTCCGGTGACTACCGTTTTCTTTGTTTCGCGGATGCCGACAATTTCCACTTCGTCGTTCAGTTTAACGACACCCCGCTCCACACGACCCGTCACTACGGTACCGCGGCCCTGGATGGAGAACACGTCTTCGATAGGCATGAGGAAGGGCTTGTCCACGTCCCTCTGGGGAATGGGGAAATAGCTATCCATCGCATCGAGAAGTTCCCCAATGCACTTAGTCTTTTCCGGATCGTCCGGGTTTTCCATGGCAGGGAAAGCCGCTCCTCGGATAACGGGGACTTCATCGCCCGGGAAGTTGTAGAACTTTAAGAGATCCCGCATCTCTTCCTCTACAAGGTCAATCAGATCGGGATCGTCCACCATATCGATCTTGTTGATGAACACGATAAGAGCGGGCACACCTACCTGGCGGGCGAGAAGGATGTGTTCCTTCGTTTGTGCCATGGGACCATCGGTGGCGGCAACTACCACAATCGCCCCGTCCATCTGAGCGGCACCGGTGATCATGTTCTTGATGTAGTCCGCATGTCCCGGACAGTCCACGTGGGCGTAGTGCCTCTTGTCGGTCTGGTATTCGATATGTCGGGTATTGATGGTAATACCCCTAGCCTTCTCTTCGGGGGCATTGTCGATATCTTCATACTTCATCACTTTCCCACCGTAGTGTCTGGCACAGTACATCGAGATTGCCGCAGTGAGGGTAGTCTTACCATGGTCAATATGACCGATCGTACCGACGTTGATGTGAGGTTTCGCCCTTTCAAACTTTTCTTTGGCCATTTCTGCCTCCTTCCGCTATTTTCACCGAAAATAGGTTTCTAGTTTCTATCAGTGTCCGGTAATCCGTACAGGATACTACCGTACCGTAAGTACCCAATTCTTTGAGATGGATGTGAGAGGAGATGAAAAGTCTACTGAAAGACGCCCATCCTTCCTTCACAACCTTGTCCCTGGAATAACCACAGAGAGCATTCCCTATAGTTTCTCAGGAACCCACAACCTTGAACCGTCCACGACGGTCTAATGGACGAACAGCAAAACGATTATATAAAGTTCCCTCGAGATGGTCAATAGACCCATCCGGGGTTACCATCGATAATGGGCAAAGGCTTTGTTCGCTTCTGCCATTTTATGGGTATCTTCTTTCTTCTTTATGGCAGTTCCCGTATTGTTGTACGCGTCCCACAGTTCCGCTGCCAATTTTTCACTAAAATTCCTGCCGGACCTTGTACGAGCTGCCGTAATGACCCAGCGCATGGCCAATGCCTCTCGACGGGATTCACGAATTTCCACAGGCACCTGGTAGGTAGCCCCTCCTACCCTTCGGGATTTCACTTCTACAAGAGGTTTTACGTTTTCGATCGCTTTCAAGAACACTTCCAATTCACTTTTATCCGTCTTTCCCTTTAGAGTTTCTATCGCGTCATATAGCAATCGAGTGGCGATAGACTTTTTTCCCTTCAGCATCATCCGGGTGATGAACTTGGCTACCACTACATTGTTGTATTTAGAATCAGGGACAGTGGGCCGTTTAGTTGCTACCTTTCGTCTTGCCATTATACTTCTCCCCTACGCCTTTGGCCTTTTCGCCCCATACTTCGAGCGACCCCGCTTGCGATCTTCCACACCCAAGGCATCCTTTGTACCTCGAATGATATGGTAGCGTACTCCAGGCAGGTCCTTTACCCGTCCTCCTCGAATCAACACCACCGAATGCTCCTGAAGATTATGCCCGATTCCTGGTATATACGCGGTAACTTCGATACCGTTCACTAACCGAACACGAGCTACTTTCCGTAATGCAGAGTTAGGTTTTTTCGGGGTGATCGTCATAACCCGGGTGCACACTCCCCGTTTCTGAGGGCAACCCTGCAAAGCGGGAGCCTTTGTTTTTGAACGTGCTTTTTGGCGTCCCTTTCGAATAAGTTGATTGATTGTTGGCATACCTTTAACCGTTTCTCCTACTGTTAGTTAAAACCTGCAAGCGAAGCAGGAATGTACCCCAAGTTCTTCAAAATGTCAATACAGGATCAATCGTCCGTATCGGTGTAATCGTCTTCCCCATTCTCCTCTTCCTGGACGCTCTGTATGATTTCTTGTTTGCTAGCGGAGGATTCTTCTTTCTCCTTCTGCTTCGATTCCAGGATCTTCTGGATTTTTGCATCCAGGTCCTCCGCATTCTCATCGTACAGTTTCAACGCTCGATACCGTTTCATACCCGTTCCAGCAGGTATGGGGTGGCCAATGATTACATTCTCTTTCAAGCCCCGCAGGTAATCCACCGCTCCTGCAATCGCGGCATTCGTGAGGACTCGAGTGGTCTCCTGGAATGAGGCTGCCGAGAAGAATGAATCGATGTTCAAGGAAGCTCGAGTAATCCCTAAGAGGAGGGGCCGCGCGATGGCTGGTTGCCCACCTTCATGGATCACCTTCTCATTTTCTTCATGGAACTTGTGCTTGTCCACCTGCTGCCCGAAAATGAAGTTCGTATCCCCCACAGACACAATCTCTACTTTCCGCATCATCTGTCGAATGATGATTCCTATATGCTTGTCGTTGATGCTCACCCCTTGCAGACGGTACACTTCCTGGATCTCGTTCATCATGAATTGCTGCAGGGCATTCTCGCCCAGGGTATGCAGGACATCATGGGGGTCGATATTCCCATCGCAGAGCTGTTCCCCCGCCTCCACCGTATCACCTTCTCGTACCAGCAAGTGACGCCCCAAGGGAACCAGATGTTTATACTCTTTCCCATAGGGATCCTCAATGGCGATAACCCTTTTCCCCTTGATGATGTTCTTGAACCGAACCGTACCCGATACCTGGGCAAGGACCGCTGCATTCTTTGGCCTTCGAGCCTCAAACAGTTCCCCTACTCTTGGAAGACCTCCCGTAATATCCCCGGTCTTCACGCTTTCTTTCAACAGTTTTGCAAGGGTACGGCCCGCTTTTATCTTATCCCCATCATTCACATTGAGGTAGGCCGATCCAGGAATGAAATACACGGCCTTTTCTTCACCCTTATCGTCGAGGATTCGGATCCGGGGTTGTATAGACTCGGAAGTGTAATCGGTGATCTTTTTCTCGATGTTCCCTGTTTCTTCGTTAATTTCTTCCTTCAGCGTGGTCCCCAACACGATGTCTACGAACTCCACTGTTCCATCGTGCTCCGAGATGATAGGTTCGCTGAAGGGATCGAAAGTGGCGAGGGTATACTCGGGAGGCAGGATGTCACCGGGCTTTACGAACAGGGTAGAACCATTCCGGATTTCTACCTTCTGTTCTTGAGCGATGAGGTATAGCTTCTTCTTATCTTTGCCCTTGAGAATGTAAGCGTTGTGGTTGGAAACAATATCTTGCCCCTCCCGCTTTAGAATAGCCTGACCTTTGAGTACTCGGTCCCCATCGTGCAAATAGAGCTTATCCTTCGGTTGCAAATCGATGGAATCCAGGATCCTATTCACGACGATATGCCCCTTGCGGGTAAACAGAAGGTCCCCCGTCTGGAGTTTCACCGTAGTACCCAGGATTCCCTTGATCACGATGGGGAACTTGAGATAGATTTTATTCTCTTCAGAAGCTTTTGTGGCAGCACCCCCGATATGGAAAGTTCTCATGGTAAGCTGGGTTCCCGGTTGTCCGATGGATTGAGCAGCGATGATCCCTACCGCTTCACCGATCTCCACAGTCTTGTTGGTGGCCAGGTTCCTCCCATAGCACTTCTGGCAAACCCCATGCTGGGATTCACAGGTGAGAACCGTCCGAATTCGAACCGCCTCGATCCCCGCTGCCTCGATCTCTTGCGCGA
>Ga0308390_1002743_pt1 | contig 10368 bp, 15 predicted proteins | sample Hotspr2Sample149_FD_202358 | JGI IMG/M metagenome (GOLD analysis project Ga0308390, IMG submission 202358) | Hot spring phototrophic mat microbial communities from Mushroom Spring, Yellowstone National Park, Wyoming, United States - 20040719_149 ...
TGTAGCCTGCGTAGCGCGTCCAGAATTTGCGCCGGGTCTGGAAATGCTCGAAGCGGCTGAAGATGGGCACGTTCAGCAGGCAATAGTCGACGATGGTCCACAGATCCTGCGGGCGGTTGTAGATGGGTGTGCCGGTCAGCAGCAGCCGCCGCCTGGCCTGCAGCGGCGGCAGGTGGACGATCCACTGGCGGCTGTCCGGATCCCACGTCTTGCTTCCGACGATCTGCACCGTGCGCTTGGCGTCCGGGTTTTTGATGTAGTGCGCCTCGTCGATGATGGCGATGTCCCAGATGCGGCTGCGCAGCTCACGGCTGAAGCGGACCAGCAGGTCGTAGTTGATGATGACGATGTCCGTTTCCGGCCAGCCGGTTTTGCTGTCGACGATGCCGATGCTGCGGTCCCAGACGAGCCACTTCTCCAGCTCGCGCTGCCAGTTGATCTTGAGGCTCGCCGGGCAGACGACCAGCACGTTGCGGCAATCCTGGCCCAGGTAGTTGATCAGGCCGATGGCCTGGATGGTTTTGCCCAGGCCCATCTCGTCGGCGATCAGCGTCCCCTCGCGCTCGAGTGCGTAGGCGACCCCGGCCTTCTGGTAGCCCAAGTAGCTGAGGTTTGGCGGCGCGGGGATGTCGATGTCGGCTTTGACCGCATGGCTCGCCTCGACCTGCCGCTGCTGCTTGCGCTGCCAGTTGCTGATCTCTTCCGCAGCCGCCGCGTCGAAGTACTGCTTGAGCTTCAGCGCCTTTTTGTGATCGGCGGTCTGCCACTCCCGCGCGTCGCGGTTCCACCACCAGCCAGCCTCTTTCGGGATCAGGCGGGTGTCGTAGGGTCCGCGCCAGCGGAACAGGCCGCCGTAAAAGGTGACGTATCTCATCGTTTCTTCAACGCCTCCGCAATTCGCTTCTCGACTTCGTCTCCGTTCTTCTGCCCTTCGAGATAGAGTATCAGGTTGTCTAATATTTCCCGCGCCTCTGGGCACGCCTTCCTGAGCCGGGCCAGCATGCGGCTGACGTCCCGGCTGCTTGGCCGTTTCCTACGCAGGGATCGGCTGGCCGGTTCCGGCTTTCCGCCGAGCAGTTCCCTGACCCTCGCCTCCCGCTCCCGGGGCGGCATCCGGGCCAACTGGTAACCGTCGTAGGGGCTGATGCGGCTGCCCACGGCCTGCAGGATGTCCGGCGGCAGGGATAGCAGCGTCCGGCGCTGGGTCACCCAGCCCGGGCTGCGCCCGAAGATCCGGGCGACCTCCTCCACCGTCCGGCCTTCGTCGATCAGGCTTCGGATCAGCTCGGCCTCCTCGACCGGCTTCAGGTTGCGCCGTGCGCTGTTCTCGCGGATCTGGACGACCAGCTCCTCCTCGGCGCTGGGCACCTCGATGGCCGACACCTGGCGAAGGGGGCTATCCTCCGGCAGATCGCCGTTGCGCTGCAGCCAGAGCAGGCCCGCCACGCGCCGGTGGCCGTAAACCAGCCGCCAGCCGCCCCGGACGCGCCGCACGCCGACCGGCTGCAGCTGGCAGCCCGCTTCCAGAAGATCCTGGGCCATCCGCCGGGCGTCGTCTTCCGGTATCTCGCCCCGGATGTTGTCGCTCAGCTCGATCTCGGACGGATCGAGCAGGAGCAGCCTCGGTTTGGCCATCACCCCTCCCTGATGGTCAGCAGCTCGACGATCTCCCGGATCCTGGCCTCGATGCGCTCGCGGTCGCGGGTCGACAGCACCTCGGCGAGCGGCTGAGTCTGCCATACCGCCATTTCAATCTCGCATGCCAGGCGCTCCGGGCTGCACTTCAGCTTGTACTCCGGCTTCTTTTCCATGGTTGCTTCTCCTTTTCAAACGGCCAGTTCGGCCAACGTGACTTCGTTGGGGAACTTGTGCTTCAGCGTCCGCCAGACCGTTTCGACCATGACCGCCTCGGCGTCCTTCGATAGCGGCGGCTTGTCGAAGACGAAAACCGGCGTCTCGAGCAGCTGCTGGAAATGCCAGCGTACTTGGAGTTTATCCTCGATATGCTGGCGCAGCCATCTGAGCGTCTCCTCCACCGCCCGCCACCGGCGGAAGCGCACCGCTTCCGGGAACACCTCCCCGTTTTCGCCCATGGTTCCCATGCTCCAGCTAAAGTTTGCCGAATAAATGACCCCGTAGATCCGGTAAATGGGCACATAAACCCTGTCCGAGGACTTGACCAACATATCCGGCGTCTCGCGCCGGATGATATCCAGCACCTCGTTGTACAGCGGGTAGTTGCGGTTGCTGAGAGTCGACAGGCTCATCTGCTCCACGCGTATGCTGTGGGCGTACAGGTAGTCGATCCCGTGCGCCTGCTGCACGATGCCCAGCACGGATGCCATGAGGTCGATGTCCGGCGACAGCGCCCCTGGATGCAGGATCGAATACGGGTGCAGCGATGGCCTGCGCCTCGAAAGATCGAGCGGAGATACAAGATCAGAAATCGGATACGTTCTCATATGGCCAGCTCCGCGAGGGCAACCTCGTTGGGGTATTTCTGTTTGACCGTGCGCCACATCGCCTCTGCGGCGATGTCTGCCGGATTGTTCAAGACCAAGCGCCGGTAGAAGAAGTGCAGCTCGGGCGCATCCGGTTGCGCCAGCAACACGCCTTCGCCAAGGGCGCTCCCTGCGCTTTGCCGATACTGTTGAATAACCTTGGCCGCCTCCGCCACAGCTTCCTTCTGCTTTGGCCGGATTGCGTCGCCGATGATGAACGGGCCGGGTTTCAAACTCGACAAAGCGCAGGTCATAAGTTGATCGCCAAGAAGCTGCGCTTGGTAGGCGCAGTAAATCGGAACCCATACCAGCTGCGTGCCGCTGCCGGAAAAGGACGGGATCATGCGCTGCATGGCGTTCCGGTAGTCCAGGTAGGCCGGGTAAGACAGCTTGGCCAGCGATTGCACAGACATCTTGGGGAACCGGACCGCATGCGCCAGCACGCGCTTTACGCCGGACGTCTGCAGGATGATCCGCAAAGTGTCCGGAAGCCTGTTGATATCCGGCGATACCGCCGGGGTAGCCTCATAGGACACGATCGTTCTGGGGTTGTACAGGACGTTTGACACGAACATCGGATCCCCGCGATCCATATAGTGTTCGCCTGAAAAGGCCCAGAATCCCATTACGCCGCCTCCAGCTCGGCCAGCGTCAGCGCCGCTTGGCCGTCGAAACCCGGCTGCCGCTCCGGCCACTCGGACCAATAGTGGATCAACTCGGCGCAGATATCCGGCACGGATAGCGTGTTGCTGCTCAGGATCGCGTAGTCCGGCGCGTAGTGGTCGATGACGCGCCGCAGCTCGTCCAGCAGCGCCGCCTCGGCGTCCTCCGGCGAGTCGGGGAAGCTGCTGTAAGCCGCCGGGCAGTAGTAACCCAAGTCGGTCAGATCGTAGACGTCGCAGGCGATGGCCGAATGGTTGCGCGTGCGGCAGACCGCCGCCACGCGGATGCTGGCGGGCACGCCCAGCGCGGCGGACCGCTGACTGATGTAGCGCTGGACGATCCGCTCGTGCCGGTACGCGCCCAAGACTCCAGCCGCAGAAAAGATTCTCATTGCTCGACCACCACTTTCTTGGCCCACTTGGGCACTTCAACATCCCCGGCCACGAGGCCGACGACGACCGGCACCGGCGGCGGGTTGTCCGGCCACGGCGTGTAGCCGTCGGTCAGCACGACGACCAAGTCGGGCCGGGGTCTCAGTTTCAGCGCCGCGTCGATTCCGACCCGCATGTCGGTTCCGCCGCCGCCGGTCAGCTCGATCCTGCGCAGCGTGCTGACCTTGCGGGTTCGGTGCGCCTGAGCATCCACGTCGATCAGCGTGACCTCGCGCACGCCGATGGAGCGCAGGATGCCCTGCACCTCGCTGATCGCTGCGGCCAGTTCCTTGTCGCCCATCGAGCCGCTGGTGTCCAGGACCACGGCGATATTGGGGTCCGGAGTCACCATGCCGGGCTGGATGATACCGCGCGCGGCGGCGCGGTGGCTGATTCGCCGCAGCGAGTAGTCCGCGCTGCCGTAGCGGGTGGCTGCGGCGCGGCGGATGTAGGCGGCGAGCAGCTTGCGCCAGTCGGTTTTGGACGGCTGGGTGAACTGGTCCGCCCACCTCTTCAGGCTCGCCGGGACGCTGCCCCGCTCCCGCGCGTGCCGCTGGATCTCCTTGGCAACCTCGCTCATGATGACCTCGGCCTCGATCTGGCCGACGCCGTCGACGCCGGACTCCGCCGGGCTGGGCAGCTCCCACTCCCGGCGCGGGCCGCCCGCGCAGGATCCGCAGTTGCCTGCGCCCGGCGCGGGATTGCCGCCGCCCTGGGGCTGGCCGCCGGGGCCGGACTGCTGCGTGCCGGAGCCGGATCCCTGCCGCCCGGAGCCCGACTGCTGCTTGCCGGAGCCGGACTGCTGGCTGCCGGAGCCGGAACCCTGACCCTGCTTGCCGGATCCCTGCTTGCCGGAGCCGGAACCCTGCCCCTGCTGCTGCTGTTGCCCTTGCCCCTGCTGCTGCCCTTGCCCCTGCTGCTGCTGCTGCTGCTGGAGCGCGTCCCAGTACTCTTCCGGCGTGCGCTTCGGGGGCAGGCTGAACTGCTCCGGCATCAGCACCCAGTCCGGCAGGCGCACGCCCTCGGTTTCCCAGCGCTCCTCGCGGATCTCGCTGTTGATGCTCAAGTCGGTGCAGATGTTGGCCAGCTGGGGGCTTTGCTCGGACATCCAAGCCAGCCGGGTGGCATGCTGGCGCAGGATGTGGTGCACCTCGTGGTAAATGGCGATGATGGCTTCCTTGGGCGTCATCCGGCTCTGGATGTCCGGATCGTAATAAAACCTCCACCAGCGGTCGACCGCAAGCGTACCGAGGCCCGGCGCGGGCACCGGCACCATGCGGAAGATGATGTGGGCCAGGTACGGGCGCTCCTTGAGCAGCCGCAATCGGGCGTACTGCAGGATTTCAGGCAGCTGTTCCGGGTTCGTCTTCATCGGACGTCCCTCCATGGCATGGGCAATCGCATGGGCGGTCGGGTGCAGGGAACTCGTGGTCCCCCTGCTCACAGTATGTACAGGTCATGGCTTTTCTCCAATAGGAATCAAACCAACTCTGACAGCACATCGTATCCGGGCCACCGCGCAACGGCGGCGTCCAGCACGTCGTTCCAGTCGATCACGGCTCCTGCCAAGGGCGAATACCAAGGTCGGGCGCGGCGGCAATGGACTACGAGGCCCCGGTACTCCCACAAGCGCGGCTCATCGGTGTAGTAGGCCCGCACAAGTTCGAAGTCGCGGCTGATGCAGCCGATGAGGCGGCGCAGCTCGCTCTCCCGGTACGAGAGCGAGTGCATCGGGTTGTCCGGATTGATCATTGGCAGATCAGTCATGTACAGCCAGTCACGCAGGGTATCGGACGCATCGGGATGGATGTAAGGGATGTTGGCAGGCCACATCCGCCACAGCCGCCTGCCGTCGCGGTTCCTGGCCTGCTGCCAAATCAGATTCACCGGGAAAGACAGGGTCCTTCCGCCGCCTGTCTCTGCGCAGACCAGCGACAGCAACCGTAGCAGCCGCTTCTGCACGGGCAGCACCTGATTCATGCCCGCGATGGAGATCGGCTGCGGGCCATGCCACCGCCAGCCGGTTTCCCCGAGCGGCAGGACGCGCACGGAGAACCCGCTGGCGCAGCGCCTGCTGTCCGGCAGGTAGGCGACGGCCTCGACCCTGCATCCGGAGTCCAGATCCGGCAGCACCACGCCAAGGAACCGAGGGTGCTGGTAGTAATCCGTTTCGATGCCCCGGAGCCGTACGCTTTGGGCGAGTCTCTTTTCGCCGACGCGTTCCAAGGCGGCGGCGACCTCCTGCGGGCTGAGTTCGATCATGCCAACTCCTCCAGCATCTCCAGCGCCCGCAGCCGGTCCGGCAGCCATGGGCAGCGCTCGCGGATGACGGCGTGCCGCGCCAGGTGGCGCAGCAGCTTGGGCAGAGACAAATGCATCTCCCGGCCCCGGTCGTATGGCCGCAGGCCCGGGGGATCCGACGCCTGCGATAGCGCCTCGGCAAGCTCGCAGCGGTCACGGTTGGGGAAGCTCGGGATCGAGTTCTCCTCGAGCTTGCCGTTGATGAACGATATCGTCAGCTGATCGCCGAAGTACAGCCGTTGCCCGGTGCGAAGCCGGATGGAGGTGATGACCGGCACGCGCAGCTCGCCGCCGAAAGCGGAGGCGACCTCGGCCAGCAGCAGCCGGGCGGCGGTATCGGCGGCGCTCTGCTCGGGTTTGATGAGCATCATCATAATAGCCTCGCCAGTGTCAGCGCAGCCACGGCCTGCTCGCGCAGGTCAGGCTGCGCAAACCTGAGATAGCCGGATTCCTCGAGGTATTCGAGCACGGCCATGTAGACGCGGGCGGTATCAGACCACCCGAGAACGGCCTCGGCCATCATGATGTCATCCGCCCCCGGCGGCTTGCGCCTGCGCACCTCGCGCTCGGCTTCCTCGCGCCCGGCATGCAGAATCAGGATGTCGTGGTAGTTGATCCACTCCAGGGGGTCAACCTGAAACTCGAGCGCCCGAGCCGAGTAATAGACATCGCCATCCGACCAGAGCACAGACAGGTACGGCACGGAGAAAACCCTGCCCGGATGCCGGAGGGCGAGCAGGCGCATGCACTCGGCTGCGGCGAGCAGCTCCGGCGCAAACCGGTTGGCCTGCGGCGATATCAGCGGGGGAACGGGGCAGACTCCGGCCACGCTCATAGCAGGCCTCCCAGGGTCAAAGCTGCCTCGGCCTGATCGCGCAGCTCCGGGTAGCGGTCGAGGTAGCCGGATTCGAGCAGGTGGCGGACGACGCGCGGGTAGACCTCCTGCGGTCCGAGCCAGCCGAAAACGTAATCCGACTCGAGCAGCCGCTCCAGCCCCGGAGGCAGGCGCTCGCAGGCGGATTCCTCCAGCTGCTTCCTGCTGTTTCCGGAACGCAGGCGGAAGTCGTCGTAGTAAATGCCATCCGCCACGTCCCGGAACTGGAGCAGGCGGGACTCGTAGTGGGGAGTCGACCACCGACGGTGGTATAGGTACGGCAACCGGAAGCAACCGCTCGGATGCAGATGCGCAAGCTGGCGGAGGCAGTCCGCCTCCGCCACCAGTTCGGGAGGAAGCCCCCGTGCCGCCGGGATCCCCGGCGGTGGGATGGGTATGTTCATCACACCGCCACCTCCTGCAGCGTCTTGGCGGCCCGGACCACCTCCCACGCCTGCTGCAGCTCCGGGTGCCGGGCCACGTACTCCGGGTTGCAGGCGGCGGCAGACTCGATGACCTCGGCCAGGTCGAGCTGATCGACCCGGCTAACGCCTTGGCCAAGGAATACCCGATCCGGATAGCGCGTCTCGGCCTCGGCAAAGGCCTTGGACTCGCTGCGGTAGACCTTCCGCGCGGCCTCGAGCGCGTGGATCTTGAGCCGCTTGCCATCCGCCGTCGGCTTGATCTGACAGCGGACCACGTCCCAGTAGCTCCACTGGCAGCTGCCCAGACGGGCGGTCGATACTCGCGTGCATTTGAGCGGCTCCCTGGCCGTTGCGGCCAGGAGCAGGCGCTCCAGCTCCGACTGCAATTCCTTGTCGATCATGATGCCCTCCATTCAAACAAGCTCCGCCAACGAAAGTGCGGCGGAGAGGTCAGACGCGATTGTCGCCAGCTCCGGATGCCGCTGGCAGTACTCCGGGGACGCGTCGATCAGCCAGTTGACGAACTGCAGCACCCCGTCGTAATCGCTGAGGCGCTGCCATGCCCCGATGCCGAGAGACAGCCGGTCGGGGTAGTGCTCCTTGCCCAGCCGCAGCGCCTTTTGCTGGCTGCGGAACCGGCGCTCCGCACCGGCACTGGCGAGGCGGATCGCCGCGCCCGGGCGGGACTTTGCCGGGACGATATCCACCAAGACATAGTCCCAGTACTGCCAATGGCACGCCTTGGTCCTGCGTGCGCCGCACACGCGGAACGCGCGGATCGGCTCCGCCGCGACTGCGGCCCGGAGCGCCTCGTGGGCGCGGCGCTCGCATATATCGGCGACCGATAGCCGGTGCCGGAATGCCATGCTCCCGTACCGCTCATACTCCGAGCGGAACTGCTCGATCCAGTCAGCGGCAGTGGTGGTATTGGTCATAGCAATCCCTCCAGAATTTGTAACTGCTGGTATACCTCCAGCAGCCCCGGGTGACGGGACACATAGTCCCGGTTGCGCGCTGGCAGCATGGCCAGCACGGGGATCAGCCAGTCCCGCCGCCCGGGAATGAGCACCGGCGCGGCGGGGGTGAGGTATTCCGTTTGGAGGAGCGCAAGCTCCTCCGCGTAAAAGATATTGCCGCTCTCGACGAGCGGACGGCGGGAGACGGACTCGAACATGATTGTCGAGTCCGGTCCAGGCATGATCCAAGCATCGGCCACATCCCAGCCGCTGCCGGATTCGGCCCGCAGAATGCGGAGTCCCGGCAGGCGCTCCACTCGGAGCGCCTCGAGCAGCGCGTCATAGAGCACTGCGTAATTCGCTTGGATAAGGTCCGGCCTCATGCTGCGGCAAATCCGCGACACGGGGCATGCCCCGTGTTTCGTCCCCCACCGCCGGGGGGACTCGTCAGGCGGACTCCTCCTCCTCGCAGCGGTATGCCGCCGCTGCGACCTCGGAGGGCGCGATGTACGCGCCCTCCCGGAGGGCGTCCCGCAGCAGGGCGGGCAGACCGCCGATGCGGTCTATATCAGCATCGTCGTAGACTGCGACGACGCAGCCCCGCGGGGTCTGGATGTAGGCTGTGTAGGCTGTGTAGGTCATCATCATCTCCTTTCTGCGGCTTCCCGCGACGCCCGGCATCCGGGCGTTTCGTCCCCCGCCGCCGGGGGACTCGTCAGGCGGTCTACTTGGCCGCGTCGAGCACGCGGCGGAACGGGGAGAGGAGTGCCGGTTCAGACACCGGCGAGAACACCGATCCGGTCCCCTGGAGCAGGGGCCGGACGACGGGTGCGGCCACATCCGCGTGGCCTGCCTCCGCCGCGCGGCGGAGATAGACCCACACCGCGCGGACGCGGTCCTTGGTCGGGCGGGCAATGGCCGCCGCAGCGGCGGCACTCATCGCCGCATAGAGGATGTCTCCCCTCTCGGGGAGTGGCGCGGACTCCGGGTCCGCCAAGATGGCTTCGGGATCCGGGAGCTCGCACTCCCGGATGAACGCGGCAAGCTCCGTGGCCGCGGCTTCGCCGACCGTTGCGGCGGCGGCGGCCAAGATGCGCTCTTGGTCGCGCTCGCCGGCGATAAGCCGGGAGCACAACTCCCAGGTGCGCTTGGACGGCCAAGGGCCGCCGGCGGCGACGGGGTCCTGCGGCTTGGCATTGAGCAGCGCGGGCCGCCGCTTGACGAAGGCGGCGATCAGCGCCCTAGCGCGGGCGAGGTCATCCTCGCTAGGCGGGGGCAGCAGCTCGATGCCGCTGCCCGCGCCCCGCCACAGGGACGGGAAATTCTGACAGAAATCGTCCACGTCCTCCGTCACTTGGACGTGGGCGAAGCGATTAGCGGTCGGCGGGGCAAGCTCCTGCCCCCCGGCGGAGGACTCCGGGGGGTTGGCGGCCGCAACGATGCGGCAGCGGGGGCTGAGCTTGCGCCCCCCAAGCTCGCGCTCGGAGCTGATGATTTTCAGGGCCGCCGCCTGCTGGGACGGCGTGCTGGTGCTCAGCTCATCCATAAAGATGAGCGAATCGACGGCGGGATCGAACACCTCCGGGCCTGCCCAGTCGGGCATGGCCCGGCGGACTCGGTCATTGGACACGTGCACAATCCCATGGAGTTCCATGGGATCGTAGTGTGATAACACTACGGGGAAAAAGTGAAAGCCCGCCTCCGCCGCAAAGGCGGACAAGCGGGCGGTCTTTCCCGTCCCGGGCTCTCCCCAAAGCAGGACGGGGCAGTCGGTGCTGACTGCCTTTGAGATCAGCCATTCTGCTGTCTTCATGCTTCCATCATGCACCGGATGCTAGAATCTGTCAATACCTAAATTCGCTTTGTTTTCAACAGTATGCAGACTTTCGTGGTTACATTACCATTCCCTGCGCTAGAATCCGCCGTAGGTGTATAGGCTTACAGTATCAGAAGCCTGGCGTCCGGCATCCGGGTACCGCCGTCCGGCATCCGGCATCCAGCATCCGGCATCCGGCATCCGGCATCCGGCGTCCGGTGTCCGAGCACCGGCATCCGGCGTCCGGCGTCCGGCATCCGAATCCTGGCATCCTGCGTCCGGTGTCCGAGCACCGGCATCCGGCGTCCGGCGTCCGGCATCCGAATCCTGGCATCCTGCGTCCGGTGTCCGAGCACCGGCATCCGGCGTCCGGCGTCCGGCATCCGAATCCTGGCATCCTG
>Ga0308390_1002752_pt1 | contig 10353 bp, 6 predicted proteins | sample Hotspr2Sample149_FD_202358 | JGI IMG/M metagenome (GOLD analysis project Ga0308390, IMG submission 202358) | Hot spring phototrophic mat microbial communities from Mushroom Spring, Yellowstone National Park, Wyoming, United States - 20040719_149 ...
CTTCAGGAGATTATCCATGAACTGAACAACCGACCCAGGAAAAAACTCGGCTTCCGCACACCTCTCGAGGTCTTCCTGCAGAATGTTGCACTTGGAATTTGAATCCGGCGGACGGCTCAGGCGAGTTCGTAGTGTATGGGAGGGGATAATGTACTTTCACGTGATTTGACGCATGATCATTTCTTTGTTTCGTGAATTCCGGATTTCTTCGGGCGGTTGGGTTCCGGTCGGGGTATGCATAAAATCACCGGCTCTGGGAATAGAGGAGTTGCAGGGACGGTTTTTTAAGCAACATTTGAAAAAACTGCTAAAAACCGATCCGATAGAGGGAGAAGAAGCCGTGTCTGAGATGACCTGCCCCCGCGGTATGATGATTCATGCCCCTGTTTCTGAAGCCCATGCGGCGATTCTGACGCCGGAAGCCTTACAGTTTCTGGCGGAACTGCACTGGCGTTTCAACCCCACCCGTCTGGAACTGCTCGAAGCCCGGCGGGAACGACAGAAGCGGTGGAACGAGGGAGAACCCATGGATTTCCTGCCGGAGACCCGGGAAATCCGCGAAGGATCCTGGCGGGTGGATCCGGTGCCCGCGGATATGCATGACCGCCGGGTGGAAATCACTGGGCCCGTCGACCGCCGCATGATCATCAACGCGCTGAACTCGGGCGCGAAAGCCTACATGGCTGACTTCGAGGATTCTCATACTCCCATCTGGACAGGTACGCTGGACGGCCAGGTCAATCTGTATGACGCGGTCAGGCGGCAGATTGACTTTACCGCTCCGAATGGCAAACGCTATGCCCTCAACGAGCAGACTGCCACGCTGATCGTTCGCCCCCGGGGCTGGCATCTTCCGGAAAGACATGTGACCATAGACGGCACACCCATGTCCGGAGCGCTGTTCGATTTTGGGCTGTATTTCTTCCACAACGCGAAATATCGGCTGGAACAGGGCTCCGGAACCTATCTCTACCTGCCCAAACTCGAACATCATCTTGAGGCTCGCCTGTGGAATGATGTGTTCCTTTTTGCCCAGGAGTATGTGGGCGTGCCCGAAGGTACCATCAAGGCAACTGTTTTGATCGAAACGCTTCCCGCCGCGTTTCAGATGGAGGAAATCCTCTATGAACTCCGCCGGCACAGCGCGGGCCTGAACTGCGGACGGTGGGACTATATTTTCAGTTACATCAAGAAACTCGGCGGCCGGCCGGAATACATCCTGCCGGACCGCGCTCAGGTGACCATGACCGTGCCGTTCATGCGCGCCTATACGCTCTCCTGTATCCGGGCCTGTCACCGCCGCGGCGCCCACGCCATGGGCGGCATGGCCGCTCAGATCCCCATCAAGGATGACCCTGGGGCCAACGAGGCCGCCCTCGAGAAAGTCCGGCGGGACAAGGAACGGGAGGCCACGGACGGCCATGACGGTACCTGGGTGGCTCACCCCGGCCTGGTGCAGGTGGCCATGGAAGAATTCAATAAAGTGCTGGGTGACCGACCGAATCAGTTGGACAAAATTCCCGAGATTACCGTCACTGCGGCCGACCTGACCACACCCTGTCAGGGCACGATTACCGAAGCGGGCCTGCGCAACAACATCCGCGTGGCTGTGCAGTACATCGAAGCCTGGATTCGCGGTATTGGCTGCGTGCCGCTGTACAACCTCATGGAAGATGCCGCCACGGCGGAGATTTCTCGCGCCCAGGTCTGGCAGTGGGTTCGCCACGGCGCCGTCATGGATGACGGCCGGAAAATCACGCCGGAACTGGTGCGGGACCTCATTGCCGAAGAACAGCAGACCATCCGCCGGGAAATCGGCGATGCCCGGTACGACACCGGACGGTTTCCGGAAGCGGCCGCGCTGTTCGAACGGCACGTGCTCGCACCCGAACTGGCGGAATTCCTCACGCTGGACGCCTACGAGTTGCTGAAGGATTGAAAATGAGCACCGAAACCCCAAACACAGAAGAAAGGGAAGGGAAATGACAGAATTCAGCGGACGAAACGGTCAGACAAGACGCGGCAACGGAAAGCACTGCGGCTGGTGCGGCTGGGAGGACTGCTGCGATCCCCGCGCGCTGCTGTGCGAAAACGAAGTGAAGGCCCTGGAAAACGAGTGGAAGACTGATCCCCGATGGAAACGGATTCAGCGGCCCTATACGGCTGAGCAGGTGGTGAAACTGCGGGGTACGATGCGCGTGCAGTATACCATTGCCACCGAAATGTCCAGAAAACTGTGGCATCTGCTGCATGCTGAGCCGTTTGTGAACGCCCTGGGCGCGGTGACCGGAAACCAGGCGGTGGAAATGGCCATGGCGGGTCTCAAAGCCATCTACCTCAGCGGCTGGCAGGTGGCGGCTGACAATAATCTGGCTGATTCCATGTACCCTGACCAGAGCCTGTATCCCGCTAACAGCGTGCCCATGGTGGTGCGCAAGATCAACCGCGCGTTGGCCCGAGCCGATCAGATCCAGTTGCTGGACGGCAAACGGGATTTCGATCCGTGGCTGCCGATCGTTGCGGATGCCGAAGCCGGTTTTGGTGGTCCCTTGAACGCCTACGAATTGATGCTGGCCATGATCGAGGCTGGCGCGGCGGGGGTGCACTACGAGGACCAGTTGGCCTCCGCCAAGAAATGCGGACACTTGGGCGGCAAAGTGCTGGTGCCTACCCGTGAGTTTATAACCAAACTCATTGCCGCGCGGCTGGCAGCGGACGTTGCTGGTGTGCCGACGGTGTTGGTCGCGCGTACGGACGCGGACGCGGCTTCGCTGCTGACCAGTGACATTGACGACCGGGATAAGCCGTTCTGCACCGGTGAGCGCACGGAAGAAGGCTTTTACCGGATTCGCCCCGGTGTGGAAACGGCCATCGCCCGGGCCCGCAGTTATGCGCCCTACGCCGACGTGCTGTGGTGTGAAACCAGCACGCCCGATCTGGAGCAGGCAAAACATTTCGCTGAAGGCGTGCTGTCCGAACATCCTGACGTGCTGCTGGCCTACAACTGCTCGCCTTCCTTCAACTGGAAAGCCCACCTGGATGACAGTACCATTCGCAGGTTCCAGATTGAACTGGGCGCGATGGGCTACAAGTTCCAGTTCATCACGCTGGCCGGGTTCCACGCGATCAACCTGAGCATGTGGAAACTGGCGCGGGATTACCGGGAGCGGCACATGGCGGCCTATTCGGATCTGCAGCAGGATGAGTTTGCTGAGGTGAACAACGGTTATATGGCCGTTAAACACCAGCGATTCGTGGGAACGGGATTCTTCGACGAGATCACAAATATCGCATCCATGGGCTCTTCCTGCCTGGCCGCCCTGACCGGCTCGACAGAAGAGGCGCAGTTCAAGACCTGATATTTCAGGTTTTACAGGGTATACGGGCCTCCGCGATGCGGTGGCCCGTTTCTTTTTGGGCATATGCGGCAGGATGCCGAGGGCATCTGAAAGACCGGCGGAACTTTCCGGTGGTATACTGATGTCCGGCGAGGGGCGGGATGACCGCTCCCGACATCAGGGGACCTGACCATGACAGGACGCGAGGTGGAAGAACGGCTCGTACTGACGTGTCTGGAGCAGGGGGTGCGCGTGGCGACCGCTGAATCCTGCACAGGTGGCCTGATCGCCTACCGTATTACCCGGATCCCCGGCGCTTCCGGATGTTTTCCGGGTGGCGTGACGGCCTACGAGAACGACATTAAAACCCGACTTTTGGGTGTGGATTCGGAGGTGTTGCGGGATCAGGGTGCCGTGAGCGCACCGGTGGCCAGCGCGATGGCCGAAGGTGTCCGAACCCTGTTCAGGGCGGATTTTGGGGTTGGGGTCACGGGTATCGCCGGACCTTCAGGCGGTACCGCGGTCAAGCCAGTCGGTCTGGTCTATGTGGCGGTCGCTGACGGACAGCACACACGGGTCCGTGAATTCCGATTCAGCGGTGACCGTCAGGCTATCCGGGAGCAGACCGCGGAAGCCGCCCTGGACCTGCTGGAAACTGTCATCATGGAGCGCGCGACCTCATGACCGATCATGTAAAACCCTACGTGCCGCTGCATACCCACACCCGTTACAGCATCCTGGATGGCCTGAGTTCTCCTGGGGCTATCGTGCGAAAGTGTCTGGAGCACGGTATGCCGGCCTGCGCGATTACCGATCACGCCAGCCTGTTCGGTGTCATGGATTTCGCGCTGGCCGCGGAAAAGAAGATCAAAGCCATTATCGGTTGCGAACTGTACGTGTCACCGACCACCATGGATGACCGGAGCGCCTCGTCAAGTCATGAGACCGCCGAACACCTCGTGGTGTACGTAAGGAATGAAACCGGCTACAGGAACCTCTGCAAACTGGTTAGCAAAGCCTATCTCCATGGCTGGCATTTCAAACCCCGGGTGGATGACAACCTGTTGGCCGAACACAGCGAGGGACTGATGGCTGCTTCGGCCTGCCTGTCCGGTCGAATTCCCCGAAAACTGCTTGCGAACCGGCCGGATGAGGCCCAACGGGCGGCGGCCAGGTACGCCGAAATCTTCGGGCGGGATAATTTCTTCATCGAACTCATGAACCACGGCATGGATGAGGAAGAGCAGATCATTGACCAGTTGTACCAGATTGCCCGGGAACTGAAACTCCTGCCGATCGCTACCAATGACAGTCATTACACCAACCGGGAAGACGCCCGCACCCACGACATCCTGCTGTGTTCCCAGACCAAGAAAACTCTCAATGATGAAAACCGCATGCGCCTGCCAACTGATGAGTTTTATCTCCGTACGCCGGCTGAGATGTGGAGTTGCTTCATGCGGTGGCCTGACTCCATGGAAAACACCCTGGCGGTGGCGGAACGCTGCACATTCGTGATGCCGAAGAATCAGCGGCTGATTCCCAACTATGAAGTGCCAAATGGCGAAGATCACTATGCCTATCTGCGGCGACTGGCCATGGAAGGTCTCAGGTGGCGCATGGGGGACCACCCGCCACAGGAATACCTGGACCGGCTCGAATACGAACTGGACGTGATCCGACAGATGGATTTTGTGGATTACTTTCTGGTGGTATGGGACATGATTCATTTTGCCCGGCAGAACCGGATCGCGGTGGGCCCAGGCCGCGGCTCAGGAGCGGGCAGCCTTGTGGCTTACAGTTTGGGGATCACCAACGTGGATCCCATCCGGTATGGCCTTTACTTCGAGCGCTTTCTGAACCCCGAGCGCAAGAGCATGCCCGATATCGATACCGATTTTTGCTACCGGCGGCGCGAGGAGGTGATCAATTACCTCCGCCACCGGTACGGCGACATGAACGTGGCACAGATCAGCACGTTCCAGACCATGAAAGCCAATAACGCTTTCCGAAGCGTCGCCCGGGCGATGGGCATATCCATGAGCGAAACAAACGAACTGCTCAGTCTGCTGCCGGAGCCAAGAGGCAAAAAGACCTACGACTCGCTGCAGGAAGTCCTGGAGGCGGATCCGGAAGCCGTGGAGGAGGCCTTTCGGGCCAATCCGGTTTTTGCCGATGTGTTTCGCGAAGCCATGAAACTCGAAGGGGCGATCAGTGCGGTGAGCACCCATGCCGCGGGCGTGGTGGTCTGCGATCACGACCTGACAGATCATGTGGCCCTGTATCTTGCCGCCAACAGCGAGACCGATTCCACCCAGGTGCAGATGGAAATGCAGGGGGTGGATAAATTCGGACTGCTCAAGATCGATGTGCTGGGACTGCGTACCCTTACGGTTATCTGGGATACGGTGGACCTGGTGCGCCGGCATCGGGGAATTGATATCGATCTGGATCATCTGGACATTCACGATGACGCGGCCTATCACCTGATCCGCACCGGCGACGTGAAAGGGGTGTTTCAGTTGGAAAGCGCGGGCATGCGGAATACCGCGCGCAGAGTCGGGGTGCAGAGTATCGAAGAATTATGTGCAGTCATCGCGCTTTACCGCCCCGGTCCCATGGCGTTTATCGACAAATACATCGAGAACAAATTCAATCCCGATAAGGTCGTGTACGATCCGCCCCAGACCGAATCCATTCTTCAGGAAACCTATGGCGTGGCGATCTATCAGGAACAGGTGATGGGTCTGGTCCGCGCCTGCGCCGGATTTCCCCCGGGCAAGGCCGATAACATCCGCCGGGCGATGAGCAAGAAAAAAGCGGATGAACTGGCCTCATACAAAGCGGAATTCATCGCGGGATGCCAACAGAACGGCATTGATGAGGGCAAGGCCGAAGATCTGTGGGTACGCATTCAGGCCTTCGCCGGATACGGCTTCAACAAATCCCACTCCCTGGCCTACGCCATCGTGGCCTATCAGACCGCTTACCTCAAGGCGCATTACCCGCTGGAATTTATGTGCGCGCTGCTGAACAGTGAAATCGGCAAACAGGAAAAACTGGCCGAATACGTGGAGGACGCGCGGAATCGGGGCATTGAAATTCTGCCGCCCGACGTGAACGCCAGTGGTGTGGGTTTCACCATTGAAAACGGTAAAATCCGTTACGCGCTGGAAGCCATCCGGGACGTGGGGGAAAAACCGGCCGAGGCCATCGTGGCCGAACGCGAACGGAACGGTCCGTACCGGGATATCTTCGATTTCTGTGTGCGCCTGGCCGATGCCAAACTGAAAAGTCCGCTTCTCACCAACCTGAACTACGCGGGCGCGTTTCTATCCACGGGCTGGAACATCCATGAGGTGGACATGGTGATCGATCTGGCCCTGCGCGAGGGACAGCTCTGCCAGAAAGAACGGAGCAGCGGACAAACCCTCCTTTTTGAAGCATCTGGCGAAGTTGGGCACACCCGTCCCCAGGTCCAGGAATATCTTGAAATGGATCTGTGCGAGAAAGAAAAACAGGTCATCGGATTTTACCTTAACCGACATCCGCTGCGGCGTTACTGGGACACCGCGGTGGCCTTTACTTCCGTGAGTGAAATGGAACTGTCCGAACTCGAGAACGGCGAAGAATGCTCTCTGGCGGGGGTTGTGCTGGACATCCGGGTGATCCGCACGCGAAAAAACGATGAAATGGCCTTCATGGTTCTCGAGACGCCCAAAGGGACCTTTGAGACCACCGTTTTCAGCGATGTGCTGAACCGGAATCGGACCCTCCTGCGCAAAGAAATGCTGGTCGCGTGTATAGGACATGTGAGCGAGCGAAATAACAAGATTTCCATCATTCTTGATGACGTTGTTCACATGGAAGATGCGGAGTCCCGTCTTACCCGTGCCCTGCACATCCGGCTCAACCTGGAGAATCTGGAGGAATTGTTCCTGAACCGACTGCGGGATAGCCTGTCCCGGGCGCCCGGTTCTCTGGACGTGTACCTGCACTGTCCTGACCCGACCGGCCGAGAGATGATTATCCATCCGGCGTCACGTTTCTGCGTGCGCCGGGATCCGGATCTCCTGGAGGAGCTCCGTGCCCTGGCGGGGGGGCGTTCGGTATGGTGGTCTCCGGCGGCCGGCCTGCCCCGGTGGAACCGGGGAAACGGTACCGCGCGGGAGGCCCGGAGACGAAGACGGCAGGATAGCGAGTGGAGTTGAGGAACATTCGGGAAAAGACCTATGCGGAACGAAAGTTGGATAAGAAAGGGGTTGGTCCTGACAGTATGTGTGATGCTTTCCGGTTGCGTGACAGCCCCGATTACTGGCCGCAGCCAACTGATCCTGGTGGGGGACAGCCAGATGACGGCTATGGGAAGCCAGGCCTTTCAGGAAGTACTCAGCCAGGAGAAAAAGGTGGAAGATCCCGCTGTCCAGCAGCGTGTAGCAACCGTCGGAAGCCGGATTGCCAGGGCCGCGGAAGAGCATATGGCGTCCCTGGGTCAGCCGATCGCGTTCCAGTGGGAGTTCGTCGCGCTGGATAATGATGAGGTGGTCAACGCATGGTGCCTGCCGGGGGGTAAAGTAGCAGTATACAGCGGTCTGCTGAAACTTACTTTAACCGACGACGAACTGGCAGTGGTGGTATCGCACGAGATCGCTCACGCTGTTGCCCGGCACGGCAATGAACGCATGAGTCAGGGACTGCTGGTGGAACTGGGCGGCATGGCTCTGGATGCCGCGCTGGCCCAGCGGCCCGATCAGACCCGCTCGCTGTTCATGAAGGTGTTCGGGGTTACTGCGAACCTGGGGTTCCTGCTGCCCTACAGCCGTCAGCAGGAGTACGAAGCAGATCACATCGGCCTGATTCTGATGGCCCGGGCGGGCTATGATCCGGAGTCGGCCGTGTCTTTCTGGGAAAAACTCAGTGCCGAAGGGGGGCCTCGGGTTCCGGAATTCCTGTCTACCCACCCCGCCCCGGAACACCGGATTGAAGCCATCCGCGCGCTGATTCCCGAGGCGAACAAGTACCGGCCTGCGGGAAATGCCGTGTCCCGGATTGCGCCGTCTACCGCACCGGTGTCCCAGCCGTCCGGGTATACCCCTCCGGTCGTGCCGCGTACCTCCTCCGGTCCCGTATCTGTTCCCGCTCCGACGCCGATGACGGTGCCTGGTCCGCCTCCTGTTCACGCGCCGTCGCTGGCGCCCGCTCCCGCACCTGCGCGCTGACAGCGCAATCCCGGGCGGCAATGTCTCCGCCCGGGATGATGGAGTTTCAGGTGGTTGGTTATCAGCCGGTGTGTTTTGTTTTACCACTGCGCGATCAGGGCTGCTGTCAGCGGACTGACCGGCCAGGCCGACGGGTACCGGTGGAACTCGACATGTCCATCCATGTACAGCACATTCGCGCCGCCGGGAAGGTGGTTAAAGGACGCGCCTTCGTCTGTCGTGGAAGTGACCGTGTCCGCCATGACAGGGATCACGCTCTGCGCCGTGTTGCTGCCGGCAGGGTTATTGATGTCGGTGACGAAGAACCGTTCGATGCCTTCACGAAGCCGGTAGACCGTGGTGCTGGTGGCCTTGACGTCCTGATCCAGCATGGTCAGATCGGTTGAAACGATACGGTTGTAGAAATCGAGCAGAATGGTGTTCAGGTCCGCGGCCAGGGCCGGATCGATGCCGGGTTTCGAGGCGAAATAATTGGCGACGTCCGCCAGCAGTTGCAGGGCGTTCGGGTTGGGATAAAACTCATGGGTATCATCAGTTATACCCGGCACGTAGAACGCCCAACTGGTGTAAAAGTAACTGGAACTGGAACTGTCCACCTCGCATGGGAAGAACTGTTTGTCCCCATCCGGCGGTATGGGCATATAGCCGGTTCCGTTCCAGATCTGAGCGTTGCCGTTGGCTTCCGTGAAAGTCAATTCCACCCCTTTGTTCTGGGGATCCGATGGGCAGAGCAGCACGCCGGGATCGGTCATGTACTCCGGATAGACCTGAAAAGCGTTGATCGTGAATGATTTGGAGATAGGTGGGGTGCCGCCGCTGCAGTCAAAAGCCTGAATAGACGGGTAAATACCGCCCCGGCTCTCATTGGCATACATTTTGAAAATGATGCCCACCTGTTTCAGATTGTTCTGACAGGATGAGCGGCGGGCGGCTTCCCGGGCCCGGGCCAGCGCCGGCAACAGAATGGCCGCCAGAATACCGATAATCGCGATGACCACCAGCAGTTCGATCAGGGTGAATCCACCACGCCGCTCCGAACGGTTCCACTTGCGCATGACAGTCCCTTTCCTGGTTCTGGTTCCAGCGGCGCCCGACAATCCAGTGCGGCCGACGCTTTAAACCTTGTTCTGCCTCTACATGAAAGGAGACTTTCTCTGCGGACAAAAGGTTGCGTCAGAAAAGAAAGTTTTCTTTTGCTAATTAACTGGTCAGGCCGCCATCGACGGGCAGGGTAATGCCGGTGATACCGGCGGCTTCCTCCGAGGCCAGAAAAGCGACCGCCGCGGCAACTTCTTTCGGATCGATGGCCCGGCCCATGGGAATCGCGGACAGCAGTTGTTCCAAGATGGCAGGGGGCATGTTGGCTGTCATGTCGGTTAGCGTATATCCCGGCGCGACAACATTAACCGTGATTTGGCGGCGGGCCAGTTCGCGGGCAAGCGCCCGGCTGAAACCGATCACTGCGGCTTTCGACGCGCAGTAGTGGGCCTGACCGGCCTGGCCCCGGTAACCCAAAACAGATGCGATGTTGATGATCCGTCCGCGGCGGCGCTGGATCATGCCCCGTGAAACAGCCCGACAGCAATAGAACACGCCATCCAGGTTGACCCGAAACAGGGTATCCCACTCCTCGTCCCGGATGCGGGGTACCAGGTTTTCTCGGCTGATACCGGCATTATTTACCAGAATGTCGATCGGTCCGAGGGTTTCTTCTACGGTCCGGATCATTTCGTTTACCGCTGCGGAATCGCCCACATCGCAGAGCAGGCCGAGGGTGTCTGGCCCGAAATCGTCAC
>Ga0308390_1002755_pt1 | contig 10350 bp, 7 predicted proteins | sample Hotspr2Sample149_FD_202358 | JGI IMG/M metagenome (GOLD analysis project Ga0308390, IMG submission 202358) | Hot spring phototrophic mat microbial communities from Mushroom Spring, Yellowstone National Park, Wyoming, United States - 20040719_149 ...
CAGCCCATGATGAGCGTGATTATCAATTTGCTAAAAAATTTAATCTACCAATAAAAGTAGTAGTTTTACCAAAAGAAAATTCAAAATTCAAAATTCAAAATGAATGGAAAAAGGGTGCTTTTGTTGATTATGGGTATTTGGTTAATTCCGGTGAATTTTCTGGATTGGAATCGAAAGAAGCGATTAAAAAAATCACTGAAAAATTAGAAAAATTGGGATTGGGGAAAAAAGCGGTTGCTTATAAACTTCGTGATTGGATTTTTTCAAGACAAAGGTATTGGGGTGAGCCAATTCCGATGGTTTATTGTGAAAGTTGCGCAAAAAAAGGGATTACTTACTGGCAAAGTAAATTGTATCGTAATGAAATAAAAGAAAAAGAAGAATTAAACCAAAAGAAAACTCCAGAAGAAAAAACTGAAAATAAAAATTTAGCCGGATGGTTTCCGTTGGAGGAGAAAGATTTACCCTTAAAACTTCCTTATGTTTCTTCATATGAACCAACAGAGACAGGGGAGTCACCGCTTTCAAATATTGAAAGTTTTGTGAAAACCACTTGTCCCAATTGTGGCGGACCCGCAAAAAGAGAAACTGATACAATGCCTAATTGGGCAGGTAGTTGTTGGTATTTTTTGGCGTTTCCATTATGGGATAAAGGTGTTGAAGGTCAAAGTTTAGCTCATACATCAATTAGACGCGAAAATTTTGACTTTTTAATTAAAAATTATGGTGATTGGCTTCCGGTTGATTGGTATTTGGGAGGAGCAGAGCATGCGGTTTTGCATCTTTTATACTCACGTTTTTGGGTAAAGGCTTTGTATGATTTGGGGCTTTTGAATTTCAAAGAGCCATTTTTGCGACTTCGCAATGTTGGTATGGTTTTGGCTGAAGATAATCGAAAGATGAGTAAGTCTTTTGGTAATGTGATTAATCCTGATGATGTTGTTTCTGAGTATGGGGCGGATGCTTTGCGTTTATATGAGATGTTTATGGCTCCATTTAGTCAAGAGATTGCTTGGTCAACTAAGGCGTTGCAAGGTTGTTATCGATTTTTAAAAAGAGTCTGGGAGATTTATCAAAGTCAGTATCAAGAAGCAAGTAGCAAGTATCAAGAAGACAAGAATTTAGTTTCCAAGTTGAATAAAACAATTAAAAAAGTAACCGATGATGTTTCTCATATTAAGTTTAATACGGCAATTGCCGCAATGATGGAGTTTGTCAATGAATGGGAAAAGGCGTTAAACGTTAAACATTCAACGTTAAACGTTAATGAGGCGAAAAAATTTTTACAGATTTTAGCCCCATTTACACCATTTTTAACTGAGGAAATTTGGCGGGAAATTTTTGTAGAAAAAACATCGATTCACTTATCTTCTTGGCCAAAAGCTAAAGTGTTTGAAGAGGAGGAGGTAGCGATTCCCATTCAGGTTAATGGAAAGTTAAGAGTTGTTATCAAAATTAAACGTTCAACGTTAAACGTGAAACAAGAAATAGAAAAAAAGGCTTTAAGTGAAGATAAAATTAAAAAATATCTTCAAGGAAAAAGGTATCGGTTTATTTACGTTGTGGGAAAAGTGGGTAATTTTGTTATCGAAAAATAAAACTAATTTTCTTCATTTAAACGGAATTGAAGGGCTTCAGCAATATGATAACTTTCAATTTTTTCCTTTCCTTCAAGATCGGCAATGGTTTGGGAGACTTTTATAATCTTAAAATATGATCTTGCCGAAAGAGAAAAACGAGAGATGGCTTGTTTTAAAAGACTTTCTGCTTCAGAAGTTAGATGATAAAATTCTTTTATTTCTTTGGGAGTCATTTCGCCGTTAGTTTTTATTGAAGTATTTTTAAAACGTGTTTTTTGGCGCTCATAGGCAGAGATTACTTTTTCTTTGATTTTAATGCTTTTTTCGCCGCCAGAATAATGGGCAAGTTTTTCTTCATCAACCGGTGGTAATTCTACATGAATATCAATTCGATCAAGAATTGGGCCAGAAAGGCGTTTTTTATATTTGATAATGGAAGAGGGAGAACAGCGGCAGGGTTTTTTTGGATGACCTAAATAACCACAAGGACAGGGGTTAGAGGCGGCCAAAAGTAAAAAGCGACTGGGAAAAGTAATACTACCTGAGGCGCGGGAGATGGTAACGATTCCATCTTCCAAAGGTTGGCGCAAAGCCTCCAAAACAGATCGAGGAAATTCGGCAAACTCGTCTAAAAATAAAACTCCCCGGTGAGCAAGAGAAATTTCTCCAGGGGTTGGATTAGTTCCTCCGCCAATAAGACCAATTCGTGAAGTGGTATGGTGAGGCGCACGAAAAGGGCGACTTATGATAAAATCTTTTTTATTTAAAAGACCAGTCACTGAGTAAATTTTTGAAACTTCTAAAATTTCTTCTTTTTCCATTGGAGGAAGAATGGAGGAAAAGGCACGACAAAGCATTGTTTTTCCAGCACCGGGGACTCCGCGAAGATGAACGTTGTGAAAACCGGCGGCGGCAATTGTTAGAGCTCTTTTTGCCTGTTCTTGACCGTAAATATCAGCAAAATCAAATTCGTACTTTTCTTCGCTTAAAATTTCTTCAATTTTTAAATGAGGTTGAGGTGAAAGTTCTTTTATTTGATTAAGATGAAGAATAATATCGGTTAAATTTTTTGCCGGATAAAGCAAGAGATTTTCAATAATTGAAGCTTCTAAAGAATTTGGTGGTGAAAGAAAAAGATTTTTTATCTTTTTTTCTTTGGCCATTAAGGCAATTGGTAAAGCACCAGGAACTTTGCGAAGTTCTCCTTTTAAAGATAATTCTCCTAAAAATAAACTTTGGGAAAGAAAATCGGTTTTTATTTTTCCTGATGCTGCCAAAATCCCAATAGCAATTGGCAGATCAAAACCAGAACCGACTTTTGGGATATCAGCGGGTGCTAAGTTAACCGTAATTCTTGAATCAGGCATCGAAAAACCAGCGTTTATGATGGCCGCTCTTACTCTTTCTTTGGCTTCATCAACGGCTTTATCAGGAAGGCCAACAATAGTAAAAGTGGGAAAACCACGATTGGCCACATCGACCTCAACTTCAATTAAAACTCCATCTAAACCAATCGTTGTTCCCGAAAAGATTTTTGCCAACATAGAGTATTTAACTTATTTTATTTTGGGCAAAAGTATTTTGTCTATAGTCTATCGTCGACAAAAATAAAAAGAAAGGTTGTTTTATCGGTTAATTTTAAAATTGAGATTGAGAGCGATTTTTTTGATAGTAAAAGAAAATAAGAGCAAAGACGGTAATAATTAGAATTAAAAGAATTAAAATGGTTAATAAAATAACATTAGTTTTCCCGGTTGATGAGGAGGAAGGTGTTTGAGAAGTTGAGGTGGGCGATTGATGAGATGGGAAATAAGAATTAAAACTTGTCGTTGTTTTCGTTGGCGAAATTTTGGTTGGAGTAATTACTTTTCTTTTTTCATCAACTACTTGGTTAAGGTTAATTTTGTTTTTTGTTAAATAAGAGGCATTTTGACTTAAAAATTTAGAAGTTGAAAGTTTGATAGTTTCTTTATTTTCTGTTTGATAACGAATTTCATAAGGTTCATTGGGTAATTTGTTGCTTGGAATTTGGAAATAGCCTTTTTCATCGGTCGTGGTAGTATAGTATGGAACATTGGAAAAACTTAAATAAATACCAACTTTTGTATTTGGAAGGACCTTTCGGTTTTCATCATAAGCAAAACCCTCAAGGCGTGGAAGAATGGGGTTAATTTTAAGAGTGACAACATTACTTTGCTGAGCGGAAACTTTTTTAAAGATTTTCGTCAATAAAGATTTAATTTTTTCCATTAGGCTTTGTTGATTGAAATTTAAATTTGTTAAATCACTTTTTTCAAATTGAGCATCGGTTATTGACTCATTTTCTTTTAAACTGGAAAGAGGGATAGAAAAATTAAATTGACCAAGATGATTGGAGAGATAAGAACCAAATACTTCACTTGTTTCTTGACCATTTTCGTCAATGCTTTTTTTATATAAAGTAACTTTAGTAAAGGGATGAGAAGCTTTTCCAGAAAACACAATTTCTTGGGTGAGTTTATTTATTTGCTGAGTAAAACTATAAACCTTAAGCTGATAAGTATAGCCAACATTGTTATTTGGTTTTAAGGGTATATCTCGAAACTCCATTCGATTTAAGACGTTAATTATCTCTCCAGTTTGTGCTGGATAGATTAATGTTTTTGGTTCTTTTGGTTTACCGTAGCGAGGGTTAAGATAAATCTGGTCATAATTTTTACTAATTTCGTTTAAAGAATTTACAGGAAAACTGTAATTTGGGTGAGAAGGAGTAAGTTTGTATTGGCCGTTACTTACAAAAAAACTAAACCCACCATCTTCTAAGGTTATATAGGGATTAACAATGGTAAGTTCTGATCTTCGGGCATCAGCAAATTGGCCATTATAGTTTTTCAACAACATTACTTGAACGTTGGGAATTGGTTCCAAAGTTTTTGCATCAAAAACCCTTCCCGCTGGATCCCAAGCGATTGTGGCACAATCTTTATCTTGAAAAGGAGGAAATTCAACTTTTCCTTGTTGTAAACTACCTTGACCTTGACCCATTTGTTGATCTTCTTGAGTTTGGGTAATAAAAAAACCATACCATTTACGTTCATGGCTTTGCGGAGTATATGATTGCCATTCCAAAACAGGTGTTTCGCCGGCGGCGTTAGTGGTGAAAGACTGAGGGTTGATTTTTTTTGCTTGATTGTTTTCGATTTTAAAGATACCATAATTTTCATTTGTTGATAGGGAATAACTTATTTTATTACTTAAAATACTAAAGTTATTAGCTTTAAAAATTTGTTGATCAAGATTATCACTACCAGTGGTACAGGTTCCCACTATTTGATTATTTTCAGTATAATAGACACATTCGGCTATATAAACTTCTTTATTTGAGGGAAATCTCTTTTGAGGATCAGTACTTAATTGGACACGATGAATGTGTTTTGAAGTACAAGAAGAACTTTCATTACAATGAATTTTTTTGAGACAAATATAGTTAACTGTTTTATCCAAATTTTCCTGTCCAGAAACCGAAGATAAGGGTGTTAAATAAAAAAATAAACAAAGAAAGATATAAAGAAACAATGATAGAAATTTTTTTTTATTCATAAAATTTAATTTAACAAAAAAAATATCTCTTGTCAATAGAATAAAATTGGTATATATTATAAATTATGAAAAAGTTTAGATTTTTTTTAATTAGTTTGTTTTTTATTTTCTTTTTTTTCTTTATTCCTTTACCTACCTATGCCGTTAGATTTGATTTAATTGCTCCTCAGCCACCGGAAGGCGGATTTACCCGTGGACAGACAGTCCAGTTTACTATTAATATCGATACCCAAGGAGAAAATATCACTTCCGCACAAATTGGAATGACTTATGATACACGGTATTTAGAATACGTTTCTACTACTGCAGGTAATGCTATGACTTCGGTTTCCACTAATAATTTAGGAGAGGGAAAACTTATTTTTAGTGGAGAAAATCAGAGTGGTTTTTCTGGTCAAGGAACATTTGCTTATGTTAATTTTAAAATTATTGCCCAAGCACCAGGGGAAACAGAGCTTTGTGTTTTGTGGAATCCTCAAAATTCACCAACTCCTTCTCCTTACCCAACGTCTCCTTCTCAACCAACTTCGCCTCCTCCTACTTCGGGTGAAGTAAAAGGAGTTTATATGAATAGTTTTTTGGGTTTGATATTTATATCTTTTTTCTTATTATTTTTTTGGCTTAAAAGAATTAGTTAAATAAAAAGGGTAGAAAAAATGAATAAAAAAAAGCTTGTTTTTTTAACTTTCATTTTTTTCTTTTTATTTTTTTTAAAACTTCCAGTTAAAGCCCAAGTTTTGACTGAACCACGTCCCTGCTCTTTGGGTTATGGTTGTCCTGAAGGTCTTTCTGAGATTTATTCGCAGATGGGAGAAAAATGTGTTACTTCCTATGAAGAGTTTAAAAAAGATCCAGTTAATAATCATTTTTGGGTTGATGATGAGGAAATAACGACTCAGGGAAAAGCCGATGAGCGAGCAAGACAGTTTATTCACTGGGTTTTGTCTCATCCTTCAATAGATAGTCATCCCTCAATTTTTACGATTTGGTCAAATGTAAGAAATGTCGCATATTTTTTTACTTTGATTGTGGCGGCTATTTTTGGTTTAGGATTGATTTTAAATCAGCGGTTTAACTTTTATCAAAAAATTGAGATTTGGCCGCAGATTTTTAAATTAATTGGTGTTCTTTTGTTTATTACTTTTTCTGCCTCAATTGTTTTAACCTTAATTCAATTATCAGATGTATTAATGAAATTTTTTACCGAGACTTTGGGAGGAAAAGATATTTTTAATATTTATTTTTCAAACACATTTGATGAAAAAAATTATCAAGCAATTTTTTGTAAAGATTTAAATTACAAAGTTCAAGAGTCAATTAAAACCGAACTTTTTCTTCTAAAGTTAACTAACGTCACCTACTATGTTTTGGGAATAATGATTATTCTTAGAAAAATTATCCTTTGGTTTTTAATTTTTGTTTCTCCTTTTTTAGCTTTGCTTTTGCCTTTTGTTTTTATTCGTAATATTGGTTTTATTTGGATTGGGGTTTTTTTTCAATGGTTATTTTATGGACCGCTTTTAGGTTTATTTATTTATGCTTTGAAAGTATTATGGCAAAATGGCATTCCTTTTCCTTTTGATTTTTCAAGAGCGGGAACAATTGCTGGTTATATTTTTCCCACAGGAACAACTATTTTATATGGTGGGCCGGCTCAAGTTTTATCGGTAGTAAATAGTGCTAATTATATCGATACTTATGCGGAATATATTATCAGTCTTATTATGCTTTGGGCGGTAATTTTTTTTCCGTGGTGGCTTCTTCGAATCTTTCGTGATTATTGTTGTGATGGAATCTATGCAACAAAAAATATTTTAATGTCGATTTACGATCAATTAAGAGGTGGACCTACTCCTCAACCATCACCGTCGCCTTCGCCAGTTTTTACTTCAACTACCTTAAAAATTCCAAAAGAGGTTGAGATACCAGTAAGAGTAAAGTTAGAAACAATTGAAGAAATTAAAAAAGCCAAAACAGAAGAAATTAGCAAATCGCTTAATCTTCATGTTTCAAAACTAACTGAAATAGCTCACATCGAAACTAATAAGCAAATGTATCAACAAATAACCCAAAACTTAAATTACTTAAAAAATCCAATGAATGCACAAACACCAACTGAAAGACAGCGTTACCTTCATTTAAGAACAGAGTTAACCAACCGGGCGATTAGACAAGATCAAATTGCACAAAGAATTGTTTCTACTCTTTCTTCTTCAAAGTTTGAGCAGATATCGCAAAAACAACAGCTTGTTAAAACCCTTCCTCAGGTTGTTCCAGTCACTCAAGTTATTTCGTTTAAAACAAAATTATCAGCACCAAAAATTCAAGCTATTACTAACAATTTAACAAACAACTCTAATCTTCATCAAATAATTTCTCAAAAAACCAATGTTTCTCAAAACATGGTACAAAAAACATTAACCGCCTTTGCACAAAATATTAGTGAACATCCGTTAGCTATCGTTCAAAAAGTCTGCGAGGAAACAAGATTGCCGAAAGAACAAATAAAAACCATTTTAAAAGTGTTTAAAGAGACAATTAAAGAAAAACCAGAGTTAATAGAAGAGGTAGCAAAAAAAGAAGAGGTAGCAAAAGAAAAAGTTCAAGAGGTAATTGAACAACCAATTATTACCGAACCAGAAAAAGCACCAGAACAAATTATTTCGGTTCCTCCAACTATTTCTCTAGAAGAATATGAGGAAGTAAAAAAAATGTGGACGAATCAATATGAAAAAGGCGAAGTACCGGTTTCTGAAAATATTAAAAGTCGGGAAGATTGGGTTGATAAGGATATTGTTTTTATTACCAATACTTTAAATAAACTTTTATCACCCAATGAAGAACTAAGACAACAAGGTTTGGATGATGTTGGTTATATTTTACCGATATTTTTAATCAATAATTTAAGCGGTGAGCAGCTAATTACCTATCTTCGAGCAAAATTAGAAGCAGCAAAACAAGTAAAAATGATGATGGAAAAAGAAAAAGAAATCACTCAAAAATTAAAAGAAAAAAGCGACGAAGAGCTAGTTGAAGTAAAAGCTACTAAAAAAGAAGAAAAAGCAAAAGCAATGACTATGGAAGAAAGTCTAAACATAGAAGAAGAAAACGCTCAAAGATCAAATAGTCAAGAAAATCCAAAAAATCAGAGTGATTTATAAAATCATCATTTTTTTATCAAATTGAGTGAGGATTTTTGCTCCGTTTTCTTCAATTAAAATTGTATCCTCAATTCTTAAGCCATATTTTTTTGGGATATAAATTCCTGGTTCAACGGTAAAAACTTGATCTTTAATAATTTTATCTTGACTATTTATTGATATTTTTGGCAATTCATGAATTTCTAAACCAACGCCGTGACCAGTCGCATGAGAGTAAAAAAAAGAAGAAAAATGAGGAAGCTCTTTTGGCAAAGTTTCTCGACAAAAAAGATCAATCTCTTTTGCCAGTCTTTCTTTTTGACAGAAATTAATGGCTTTTTCCTGGGCTTTTAAAAGTTTTTGATAAAGATTTAAAAGGTTATTATTGGGTTTTCCTAAGAAAAAAATCCTCGTTATATCAGAACAGTAATTTTCAAATTTGACGCCAAAATCTATAAGGATAACGCCTTTATTTTTTAATTTTTTATTTTCTCCGTTTTGAGTATTGTAATGAGGTAAAGAAGAGTTTTTATCAAAGGCAACTAATGGAAAAAAAGCAAGATCAAAACCTTTTTCTTTTATAAAAAACTCAATTTTAAAAGCCAGTTCTTTTTCAGAAACTCCTTGCTTTATCAATTTAATTATTGTTTTTAAACATTCATCTCCTATTTGACAAGCTTTTTTAATTTTTTCTATCTCTTTTTTGTCTTTTATTGCTCTTTGTTTGAGAGTTATTTTTTCTGTTGGAATAAACTTAACATTTTTTATTTTTTTTATCAAAATATAAAGTTCATTAACTTTTAAATCGTCGGCCTCAAAACCACAGTTGATGACTTTTTCTTTTTTAAAAATTTCTTGAAGATAAAATAATAGATTTTTTTCCGAAGAAAGAATGATAATTTCTTTATTTTTTAATTCTTTAGAAGAAAGAAAATAGCGACTGTCAGTAAAAAAATAGGATTTATTTTTAGTAATTAAAAACCAACTTTCTCTTTCGTGGGAAGAAAGTCCTTGAAATCCCGTAAGATAAATAATGTTATAAAAATTAGAAATCAAAAATGCCTCTAAATTTAAATTTTTAAAAAGTTTTTTAATTTTTAAAATCCGTTGATTATTAAGCAAAAACATGGATATAATTTTAATATAAAATCTTATGAAATTAATCGCTAATCTTTTAGTTAACGGTTTTGCTGTGTTTTTAGCCGATTATTTTTTGGAGGGTATTTATATTAAAGATTTTAAAACGGCAATTATCGTCGCTTTAGCATTGGGGATTTTGAATACTTTTTTAAAACCGATTCTTGAATTATTAGCTTTTCCTTTAAATCTTTTGACCCTTGGTCTTTTTCGTCTTTTAATCAATGGTTTTATTATTTTTCTTGTGTCATGGTTTGTTTCCGGTTTTATTGTTTCTAATTTTTTTTGGGCAGTGATTTTTAGTATTGTCCTTTCAATTATTAATTGGATTTTTAACTTAGCTTTAAAATAAATGGATAATCAAATAATTTGTCCTTATTGTAAAAAAACTATTCCTTTAACTGAGGCTTTATCTCATCAAATAAAAGAAAATTATCAAAGAATATATCAAAAACGGCTTTTTGAAGAAAAAAAGAAAATTGAGGAGGAACTAAGGATAGAACTTTAAAAAAAAATAAAAGAAAAGTTAGTAATTGAGATAAAGGATAAAATAAATGAAAACGAAGAACTAAAAAAACAAAATAAACTTCTTCAAGACCAATTGTTAGAATTAAATAAACTTATAAGACAGGTCCAGTTTGAAAAAGAAAAACAAAGACTTGAGATGGAGAAAAAGCTTTTTGAGGAGTTGGAAAAAATAAGACGAGAACAGAAAGAACAATTAGAAAAAGAATTCCAATTAAAACTTTTGGAAAAGGATAAAAAGCTAAATGATGCTTTAAAATTGGTAGAAGAATATAAACAAAAATTAGAACAAGGGTCACAACAGCTTCAGGGAGAAATTTTAGAGCTTCATCTTGAGGAAATGTTAAAAAAAGAGTTTCCTTTAGATGAGATTAAAGAAGTGCCAAAAG
>Ga0308390_1002761_pt1 | contig 10342 bp, 9 predicted proteins | sample Hotspr2Sample149_FD_202358 | JGI IMG/M metagenome (GOLD analysis project Ga0308390, IMG submission 202358) | Hot spring phototrophic mat microbial communities from Mushroom Spring, Yellowstone National Park, Wyoming, United States - 20040719_149 ...
TAGAGGCCAAGGTTGCCTGCACTAATAAGGTCGTTAATGTTAGTTATTGGATTGCTAACTGCAAATCTTTTAGCGACTGAAACAACAAAACGCAGATTAGCCTTCAGAAGCCTATCAATAGCTTTATCATCACCTTCCTTAGCTTGCAGTAAAAGCTCTACCTCTTCCTCACGAGATATAGGTTGGTATTTACGAATACGCTTAAGATACTCACGAAAGTTATCGTCATTAATGAGAATAGGGTCTTTTGTAAGACGCACGCTAAGCATAAGTATGATAACAATCGAAAATAAGTAAATTACTTTGTGTAGTTTTGAGGGTTTGCTCTGAATATTCAGACTGAGGGCGAGTGGGCCTGGAGGGATTTGAACCCCCGACCAACGGATTATGAGTCCGCTGCTCTAACCGCTGAGCTACAGGCCCGATGAGTACTTATTGTGTCGAAACACTGAAAGAACGATTATGAGTTTTGTCTTATTCGTCCTCTATTTTCAGTATCTCGATAACTGCCATCAGACCCTTATCCAATATATTAACTATGTGTGCTCTTTTGTTGAGATGTATAAGAGTTTTTTGCGAGATGTAAAACATTGAGAATTCTTGCTTTATTTTGTCTATTTTTATATCCTTATCGTCTATATAGGCAAAATTTTTTATTATACAGCTTTCCTTTAAACAGTATTCTATAATCTTTTTACTATCGTTCCTGTTAAGTAAGTAAAAGTCGATAGGGACTAAGCCTATCCCATAGTACACATAGACTCTGTTACTGGTTGTCATGTCCATACAGGCTTTGGGTTTCTGATGGTCGAAACAAGATAGCACATGCGAACTGACAGAGGACATCGAAGCTGTACAGAAGTGAGGCCGTTGCACGGGTATCGCTCGGCCCGCGAGAAAGGGAATAGCTTCGTCCGCCCCTCACAAATGTTTTCGATGGAATGCCTTGCGTCGTTACTGCGATACGATAATAGTTCAGTGACAAAACATACTACTATGAAGCACCACTGGAAAAATATAATTATTACTGGGTTATGGATATTATGGATCATCTGGGCTGTTTATGCTATTATTAAAATTAGACCCACTTGGTTAGCAATGACAATGATTACATTTATGTTTCTAAGTACATTTTTTATCACAGTTTCTATAACAATCACAGATAATTTTGGGGATAAGTAGCCATAAAAAGTAGATTTATTAAAAATCATCGCCAAAGGTTATAATTTATACTACAAAATCAGCATAGAACTACATGAACACAACATTTTTATATTTAGTGGGTGTGATGTGCTAGATGCGTTCTTTCTTTTTGTAAGCTTACAGTTTCTTGTCCAGCATTTTGTTTCACATAAACCTACATCATCCGAAGGTCTTAGCAAAGATCACTATCTGTGCATCAGGAGGCTAGCAACAGTTGCTAATTTCTGTACAAATTTGTATATTTATAACATAGTATGACTACGAAGCTTCTAAGTGTAAAAGGGTGTAAAAGATTTTCGATAGTTTTAAGATGGAGATAGTCGTAGTCAATACTTGCAGGCAGAATCTATGGACAAAGGGGGTTCTAAAAATGCTGACGGAAAAGAAAAGTGAAAGCAACTTCATAACAGTAGAGTGCTTATTGGCATTTGACAAAGACGAGGACAAAGAGCGGGTGTTAAGCACAATGCGTAAGTTCTCATCGATGGTCAGGTTTGCCTACAAAAGACTATTGGATGGAGCAGAAAGAAAAGAGCTGAAAAGACTACTATCCCGAAAGTATGGAATAAACACCAGGTATTCGGGTGATGCGATACTTCTGGCGCAGCAAACTCTGGAATCTTGCAAAGAAAGAGAGCAAAATCCCAAAAAGCTTGTTTTTGGTTCAAGAGAACTATTTGAACAGCTAAAGAAAAAACACTTAACAGGTAAGAGGAGGGACGAACTAAGACAAAAATGGGAAGAAAGAAGATACGGCATTTTGTATTCAAGAGGGGACAAGTCAAGAGAGGGCAATCTAAATCTCAGGCTTGTGAATCTGAACAATCAATGGTGTCTAAGGGTTAATCTAGGGAATGGCGAGTATGTGTGGGCGAGGGTGATTCGGTCAGCAAAAAGAAAAACCGACAAGTGGACAGGTTTCATCAGTAGCTTAGAGCACGCCGAGAAGACAGGCGATTGGTTCCCATACACAGTACGACTCAAACTAAGAAATGGGAAAATTTACGCACAGTTCAGCAGAGAAGAGAAGCTCCCAGAAGTGACTATCACAAAAGACAATGGTGTCATAGGGATTGACATCAATGCTTACCCTTTTCATTTAGCACTAGTTCATGCCGCAAATGATGGAAATCTGGCAAAGTACGAGCGAATTAGCTTGGACAAGCTACTAGAGGGCAGTTCAGACAAAAGAGCATACCTGAGTTGGCAAACAGCTCATCAGGTAGTAGAGATTGCTAAAAGAGAAAGAAAAGCGATAGTTGTAGAGAATTTGGAGAAGCTCCCAAGGGGCAAACGAGGTGATGGATTACCCAAGCTAAGACAGAAACTACAAAAGTGGGTGTACAAAGGGTTGTTGCAAAAGATTGAGATTGTAGCGAGACGAAATGGCATTCAGGTCATCAAAGTCAATCCCGCCTACACGTCAATCATTGGCAAGCTCAAATATGCACCGCTTTACAACATAGACAAGGACACTGCTGGTGCTTACGTGATAGCCCGCAGAGGTCTTGGCTTCAAAGAGCGTCTGCCTAAAAACTACAAAGAGCTTTTGATAGATATAGAGTTTCTGTCTTATTCAATAGCAAAGATTGAAGACAAGATTGCTAAACTCAAACAAGAAGTAAGAAATGAGAAAAACGAATGCAAGCGGAATAGGCTAAAAAGTGTTCTTTGGAAAACACGAAAAGAATTAGACACGTTACTCAGATACTTACAGGGAAGCGGGGAGAGCGAGTCAGCTACCCAACAAACCGTCAACCGTAAGATGGAACGGGTGAGGGGTAGGGCGCAAGCCCTACAAAAAAGCTGGCGAGTTCTCTCCGTAGCCCTCGCCTTCTCCTGCCTTGAGAGTCTCAGAGACCTCTCTCCCTTGAAACGGATTCTGATTTCAAGGGATTGGGTAGGAGCGGCGAAACGAAACGGGATAGTCCCTCTCCCTGGTCAAGGGACGACTGTACTAAATATGTACAGTTTTGTATAGTTTTGGTGACCAGGGTACAGACGATACTTGCACGCTTTTAGTGACAATGCGCTTCGCATGCTACGGAAATATACTAAATGCTATTGTGATTTATCTAAATAGGTGATACCCAAGGATTACCTAAAAGCTATTACACGATGAAGCAGGAGTATTAGTCATAAAATTGAGCAGTCTGAATGAGTTTTCTACATAATTGCTTGTTATTTTCCATAAAAAACTATACATTAATGGTCAAACTCTTCGAACTCTGTGTAGATAGAGTTAACAGTGATTGAAACAGCTTCGTTGACTATTTCAAACCACTGCTCAAGTAAATTTTCATCTTCAAATGTATTGTGTTCTAAAATTCTTTTATGTTGCAGTTCAAAATCTATGATTTCATTCATTTTGGGCAAGAGTGCGTATGCTGCGATACAACGGTACCAGCCGCCGTTCCTCTTAATGCCTACGCCAGCGTTTCGTAGTCGTTCTATGATAATCCCTTCCATCCAGCACGGCAATTCCATAATGTTATCTTTGAGTAGCTCTTCTAGAAGGTCAATAGCAGGATGCATTTCTTTTGTAGTGAAGGCTTTCTCTAACCGAGCTTTGATTTCGGTTCCTCTAACTTGAACATGCGTTTCCATAACATTAACTCCGTCGAAAACGCAAGGCAAAACCAGTTATCCTAAAACGGAATTATGGCATCTTTTCTAGTTTCAACAATTAATCTCGTCTATTTGATTTGAATTAGAATTGGAGCGTAAATTGAATGCAATTTTGCATATTTCGATAGTATTTTGCTTAGGCGAAAACCAAGCCTTTAGGGTTAGGACGACCCGAAGTGAAGCCTGTGGAGCAGGCTCTGGTCGATGACCGTAGTCCCAACGGGCTACTTAAAAAGCCATCCTGCAACGAAGCAGGAAGCTCAACTGCAAAGTTGAGCAGTCCGCACTAACCACTACATCAAAAAAACATTGAACTTTCGACTCAAATAGGAAGGGATATGCGACCATACGAGTTTTCTCAAAAGTATGGGAAAAGTTTAGCCAAGAAAGTATTGGAATTAGCTTACGCAGGTGCTCTGGACGAGTTCATAGAAGATTTATCTAATCTCAACTTTAAGGCTAAGGAAGACGCTGGGAAGTACGTTCTTGTGCCTACAGCGTCCGATGCTTCAGAATTGCACACTAAGCATGACCATCTAAACATCATTGTACTCGGAGGCCTCGTTACACCATATAAAGGTGTAACACTGGATATGTTGAATATAGAAGAAATAGAAAAGTTAGAAGGTGAATTTCTAGTCATCTTCAACGACTCACCAGAAAGCTCTATAACTATAAACATGCTTAGAGAACGGTACCCAAACAAAATATTCACGGAGGTTACATACGGCCTTTCAGCCGTAAACCCATTCAAAACTGACGAATACACACAAAGGAGAATACTAAGAAATTACATGATCGAAGAAAAGTAAAACTTTATAGATTTATGGAAGAACTGAACAAAGACAAAAATCCAACTGATATGGAAGGGAAAGGTAGTAGGTTTCTTAAAAGTATTCGAATCAAAGGTTATAAACTATACGATGAATTCAGTATAGAATTGGACAGATACAACTTTATAACTGGCCGTAATGGTTCTGGCAAGTCTGCCTTTCTCAGCATTTTTGACATGCTTCACCATCTAGTCATAGGTGACTTCGAGATATATGTAGAAAGACAAGGAGGCGTTGATGAAATATTACACGGCGGGCGAGAAAAGACAAAGAATATTGAGATAGAGGTTTGGTTCGAAGATGAAAGTACGCTAAACAAAGACGGATACGAAGTTAAGCTATTTCTAGACTATAATCTGCTTCGCATAAAGGAAGAGGCAGTATTATATCAAGACAAAGGACAAACTAGTATTATAAGGAAAGTAATATCTATAGGTTGCCCTACTAAAAGCGACCTTCGGGTATGGGTCAACAAAAATAAAGGCAAAAAATGCTATGTTTATCAAGATTTTCTGTCTTCTATAGTTTATCACTTTTGTGACACTGGCTGGACATCTAGAATGAAAAGTACAGTAGATATTTACCAGACAGATAGGCTGTGGTGGGACGGCGGCAACATTGCAGCCTACCTATATTACCTGCAAAGAACTTATCTAGAAGAGTATCAGAGAATTGTAAATACCATTAGGCAAGTTTTTGAGCAATTCGTTGATTTTCATCTCGTCCCTTATGAAAGAGCTAATCCACCAACGGTTCGTCTAAAATGGATAGACCAAGACAATAGAATCCGTCCTCCTGAAGCACTCTCAGATGGGACACTTCGGTTTATATGTCTATCCACACTACTATTACAACCTCTCCAAAAGATGCCATCTATCATACTTATAGATGAACCGGAAATAGGATTAGACCCATCAGCCGAAGAAATACTAAGAGAAATGATTAAAAATGCATCCAAGCATAGAACAGTAATTGTGGCAACTCATTCCAAAGAACTACAAAGAAGACCCAAGCTTTCCGAATATCTTTTTGGTTGATGAGAAAGCTGTTCAAAATTTTGCAGCTGTAGCCATTCTGCGTCTAAGCAGGATGGCTACAGCTTTTTACCAGAACATACTCCGCATGCCTAGCGTCTGGTAGTCCTAACCATACGAAGTAAAGAGCTTTCAAAAAACAAAGCTTACGTATCGGTAATGACCGTAGTCCTTACGGAATACCCAAAAGCCATCCTGCGACGAAGCGGAAAAGTCAACTGCCAAAGTTAAACAGTCCGCAAAAAGCAATTACTGTTATCAACTCAATGCATTTAGAATATTTCCTCATGTTACTTAGTCATGAGAAAATTTTGTTCCCAAGTTATAAAGTCGCTAAGCATATACTATTCCCTAAAGTAAGTTATGGAAACATGGACATGGAGTTATCATATGACTTAAAACCACTTTATATTTCAAATATTTACATTGTGTCCAATAGTTATAATGCGACATCATATTATATTTTCAAAGATATAATATATTTTTATAATGATAGAGCAACGTATCTAAGATCGTTGGTTCCCCTGTATGACTACAAGAATGGAAAATATTATTTTTTGGGGAAGTAGGGTTAGATTATAAGGACTCAAAATCTATTTCAAAGTCATAGTATTGTGTAACAGCTCCTAATGGTAATGTATATATATAGTATATGCGATATTGCAATCAAAGAACAGGAGCGCGTTGTGTGTTTATAATTTAAATAAGGATAAGACTTTGTATTGTGTAACTTATAAAAAAAATGATTCACGAGAATCTAGATTAAAGAATCATCCAGATGAGTATAGTTATATCTTAGCTAACTCGTTTGTCGTGATTTATAAGATAGTAAAGGATATTATTTATATATACTTAGTAGATTTACTTTCTGAAAAAGTACACGAGTTTAGATATACACTGTATGATTATTTAAAAAGATTATCAAATTTGGTTAATAACGAAACAGATAAGAAACGGCTTAATGCTATGCTTTCATCTGAGGACTTAAAAATCATAATAGATAAGTACCACTTATTAATTTGGGATGTTGAGCATGTGGAATGCATCTTAGATAATAATGAGGGAACAGTACCGTTTATTAAGTTTCTTAAACTTTATTTCCGTATTGATCAGATCGCATCTTTCTACAAGCGTGTAGATAATGCTTTATTAGTATCTTTCAGTTTTGAAAATAACGATTTATCTATTCAATTTGCTACTGGGAAAGAGGGAACCATAGAAAGAAAAGTAAGTCCAACCTTTAAAATTACTATACCATCCGATGTTGTTTTGTTCAGAAAAAAATACAATCTGGATACTTCATACGATATATCTAAATCATACCCATACTACATATATAAAGTCACACAAAACTATATATTTACAAGACGGCATGTTTTTGAACAGTCTCCTCGTAAAAGTCATGAATATATCCTAAATCACGAGCTTTCAAATTTATACGAAAGGGACAATTTATATACTACTGGTAGCATTAATGTTTTGCGGACGAGAAATAATATTATGGCTCAAATAGATGACAATTATTCAGAGCACAAACTAGGCGTACACATTATAGGAGCTGATTTTAACACAAACCCCAAATTAGTTACTTTTATTGATTTGCATAAAATAATCTCCATTTTACAAAAGGGAGAATATATAGATATATCTAATTATACATTTGATGTCAATATTCATGAAAAAATAATGAATGCTATGGGTATAAAGAAGGAAGAAGTAAAAAGTATAGAAAGTCGTATTTCTTATCATTTCCTATTAGATGCAACAATAGGTTTACTATACATACTTATAAGGTTGTTACCAAGATACAGAGATGATAACGATGGTGAGTACTGGCTCTGTAAATGCAGAATTCGGCATCCAGAATCACATTGCGAAGTAGTCGCAATAATACACTCTTATAAATCTAAAGAAACAAAAAATTTTATCAACATCGCAAAAAACAACTTGCATTTATTAGAAGTAATGAATAAAAATATCTACAACGAAAGATCAAATTACTTGAAACACGGTCGTGCTTATATTTATAATGAAGGTGTTATGGTTGTAAACGACATATTAAGTGTAAAAATTAAAGATATCAGACAAAACAGGATTAGTGTATTACAATATATAGAAGAACTTCCTAAAATTAAGACACTTAGTTGGGAGTATAATGTTTATCAGAATAACTTTCTATTTTTAGATAGTTTTATACAAACTCAAAACGGGAATCTGTTGAAATTCTACTATCCACTTGTATTTACAGACTTGAAACTTGTAAGATCCATTCGGATAAGGCGAATTGCACGACATTAATGGTTGTGCATCTGCTTCAACGCATAATAGCTTATTAGGCAGCCCCTAAGTACTAAGGTTGTCCACTAGCGCATGCTATGCAGGCTCCTTTCGGGACATCCTAACCCTACGAGGCTAGCAACAGTTGCTACTTTCTGTACAAATTTGTATATTTATAACATAGCTTCACCATGAAGCTCCTAAGTGTAAAAGGGTGTAAAAGATTTTCGATAGCTTTGAGATAGAGATAGTCGTAGTCAATACTTGCAGGCGGAATCTATGAACAAAGAAGTTCTAAAAATGCTAACTGAAAACAAAAGTAACAGCGACTTCGTAACAGTAGGGTGTTTGTTAGCATTTGACAAAGATGAGGATAAACGGCAGGTATTAACCCTCATGCGAACGTTCTCATCAATGTTCAGGTTTGCCTACAAAAGACTATTGGATGGAGTGGAAAGAAAAGAACTGAAAAAACTACTATCTCGAAAGTATGGAATAAACACCAGATATTCGGGCGATGCGATACTTCTGGCTCAACAGAATCTGGACTCCTGCATAGAAAGAGAGCAAAATCCTAAAAAGCTTGTTTTCGGATCAAGAGAACTGTTTGAACAGCTGAAGAAAAAACACTTAACAGGTAGAAGGAGAGATGAGCTAAGACAAAAATGGGAGGAAAGAAGATATGGCGTTCTGTATTCAAGAGGGGAAAAATCACTACAGGGCAATCTAAACCTCAGACTTGTCAATCTGAACAATCAATGGCATCTGAGGATCAACTTGGGAAACAGCGAGTATGTATGGGCGAGGGTGATTCGGTCAGCAACAAGAAAAACAGACAAGTGGATAGACTTTATAAGCAGTATAGAGCAAGCTGAGAGGACAAACGAGTGGTTCCCATACACAGTACGCCTCAAGCTAAGAAATGGAAAAGTCTACGCACAGTTCAGCAGAGAAGAGAAGTTTCTCGAAGCAAGTATCACGAAATACAATGGTGTCATAGGAATTGACATCAATGCTTACCCTTTTCATCTGGCGTTAGTTCGTACGACAAAGGAAGGGAATCTGGAAAAATACGAAAAAATCAACTTAGACAAGATACTAGAGGGCAGTTCAGAGAAAAGAGAGTACTTAAGCTGGCAAATAGCGCATCAGGTAGTAGAGATCGCTAAAAGAGAAAGAAAAGCGATCGTTATAGAAAATTTGGACAAGCTCCCAAAAGGTAAGAGGGGCGATGGACTGCCCAAGTTGAGACAAAAACTACAAAAGTGGGTATACAAAGGCTTGCTACAAAAGATTGAGATTGTGGCGAGGCGAAATGGCATTCAGGTCATCAAAGTCAATCCTGCTTACACGTCAATCATTGGCAAGCTCAAATATGCACCGCTGCACAACATAGACAAGGACACGGCTGGTGCTTACGTGATAGCCAGAAGAGGACTGGGTTTCAAAGAACGCATGCCTAAAAACTACAAGGCGCTTCTGAAAGATGCTGAGTTTCTGTCTTACACAATAGCAAAGGTTGAAGACAAGATTGCTAAACTCAAAGAGGAAGTACGAAATGAGAGAAACGAATACAAGCGTAACAGACTGAAAAGTGCTCTCTGGAAAACAAGGAAAGAATTAAACTTGTTACTCAGATACTTCATGGGAAGCGGGGAGAGCGAGTCAGCTACCCAACAAGCGGTCAATCGCGAGTTGAAACCGATGAGGGGTAGAGTGCAAACCCTACAAAAAAGCTGGCAAGTTCTTTCCGTAGCCCTCGCCTTCTCCTGCCTTGAGAGTTTCAGAGACTTCTCTCCCTTAAGGAGGGTGATCCTCTTAAGGGATTGGGTGTGCGTGGCGAAACAAAAGGGCTAGCCCCTCCTTACCTGGTCAGGGGACGACTAAACTAAATATGTACAGTTTTGTATAGTTTTAGTGACCAGGAAACATCAGACAGGTTCTACGAGTTAGAAGACGACAAGAAGTATCTTCTGTGGGAGATAATGGAGCGTGCTGAGCAGCTGATAGCATCTTAACCTAACCTTTACGCGCAGGGTATTATTCATAGGCGGGGCGCATGCCCCGCTTTTTTGTTTGCCCTCATTTATCGGATTGCAAAAGGGAACTAACTTTCCTTGCGCTTTTGTTGTAATGAGTGGTATGATGACGCACGCACAAGTCAGCGGAGCCGAACTCAAAGTTCGGATTGAGAAGGCTCTCAACGAAAGGAGCCTGAAGAAGCTTATCACGAATCTGGGAAAGGAGCTGAACGGGGAGCACAGTTTTCTCCCTCACGATGTGGAAGCACAGATTCGTAGGGAGATTACAAACGCTGGTGTAGCGGTCTCACAGCATGGAGGCTGGTACCGGTGCATCGCAGCGTAC
>Ga0308390_1002763_pt1 | contig 10325 bp, 12 predicted proteins | sample Hotspr2Sample149_FD_202358 | JGI IMG/M metagenome (GOLD analysis project Ga0308390, IMG submission 202358) | Hot spring phototrophic mat microbial communities from Mushroom Spring, Yellowstone National Park, Wyoming, United States - 20040719_149 ...
TTGAACTCCTTTGATGCGGCGGCGACCGAGACAGTGGTGTCCGGGTCGGCCCCCAGATCGACGAAACTGATTTCACCCAGTACGGCTTTGCGGACCACGTTCAGCGGCCCGTGATACTCGTGGCCGTTGACGATCACTTTCTGCTTCTCGTTGACGAACTCGTACTCTTCCACGCTGGCCCCGATCGAGGCCTGCCAGGGAAAGCCGTTTTTGGCCGAGGCCAGCACCTCCTTGGCCGCCGGCGTGTCGCGGGAAATCACGCCGGTAGCCACCAGCTTGCCGTCCTCGATCCTGATCGAGTCGGTATGTCCGATACCGATCAGTGGATCGTGAACAAAGCGCACCGGCCGTGTCTGCGAAGGGATTTTCAAACCGGCCAAGTCAACGATGACCGGCCATCGCCAGAAGGCCAGTTGCATCGGCCGGCCCGTGTACGCGACCATCTTGAAGCGCGGCAACCGCTGGCCCTCGGCAGTCTGATTGCTCTCTGCGGCCTCGATCCGCAGATCGCCAGCGGCAGTCGTGAAATGCACCACAGCGCCGGCCTTAGCCTGCCGGTGACAGACGGCCAGGCGTTGCTGCTGGTCGGGAAACTCCCGCTTCATCGTCTCGTCGCTCATGCAGCGGGCCACGAAATCTTCCGTGCTTTCACCTTTGCGTCGCTCAGGCAGCGGCATCAGACTTCCTCCTCTTCCGGATATTCCCGCTCATCGGGCAGCAGTACCTGGCCATCATCCAGGCCCAGCTCGCGCATCAGGGCCAGCTCGCGTGCCCGCTGGCGGAGTGCTTCCTCCCAATCACGTCCCTGTCGGGCGTACTCGTAGGCTAACGTGGTCGTATGTGCGGCCAAACGAGTGGCTTGGGCGGTGGCTTCTTTCAGCGGGTCGACATGTTCTTGCCCAGGCCAGAACCACTGATGCGGCCAGACCTGAAACGGCCCCAGCCCCTCAGGCAGCAGCCCCGGCACCAGTACCGCCTCATCGAGCCAGGCCGTCAGCACCCGTTCCAGCACCACGTTTTCCAAGTCCGCTTGATCGACCCGCAGGCTCTTGTAGTAGGTTTGGTGATCGAGCCGACCGGAGGCGTAGTTGTATCCCGAAGAATTCCCAGCGGCCACGTTGAAGGGGACATTCAGGCAACGGGCGATCTCGTTGAGGATTTCCTTTTTGAACTCGGCGTATGTGGTGCTGGGCTGCTGGGCTTGAATCTGGCCGAGCTTCCAGCCGCCCGGCAGTACGGTGGCCATGCGACGTTCGAGCTGCACCAGGTCCATTGGCTCGACATCAGCCGTCTCGCCGGCCGGCGGTGCATCGGTGTAGATCACAGCGGCAAAATCGGCGGCAGTCTCGGCCGCGGCAATCACCGCCAACGTGTAGCGGCGAAGCTGGGCAAACAGCGGCAGAGCCGGGGTGATTTCCGGAATGCCGCGCACCTGGCCTGGCCGAAACGGACGGAACCAGTGAATCACCTGATCGGCGGGCACCCGATCGTACTCATGCATCCACTGCTGGGTCGTTTCGCCTGGATGGATGCGCAGGATGTGATATTCGATCGGATTGCCCAGTTGGTCGAAGACGATCCCGTCGACCAGCCCGTAAGGCGAATCCCTGGTCACCGTTTGCCAGTTCAGATCGGGTGTAGTAACCTGATCGGCTTCGATCAGCCGCAGATCGAGCTTGACCGGCGTAGGCAGAGCCGGGTTGGTCACCAGCAGGGCGAAGGCCTCGCCGTCCTGCGCCCGGGCAATCCGCATTGTGCGAAGTTTCTCGGCCAGCCGGATACGTCTGGCCCATTGCGCGAACAAGCCTTCGATCCGCTGGTTGGCCTGGGAGTCGCCGGTAAGCAATTGCAAGCGTGGGCCTGTGCCAACGCAGTCATTAGCCAGGGTGTTCACGATGCCGAAGGCGTAACTGTTGTTGGCGACTTCATAGCGGGCCCGGGCGCGGAGAATTTTTCGCACCTCCGGGCTGTTGGCGGCGTTGGCCGACAGCAGGTCGGCATTGGCCCAATGGCGGCGGTTTTCGGCGGTGGTCGCGGCGGCATCATAGCGGCCCCGCACGCGCAGCGGCACGTGCAGTTGCCGCAGCAACCGCTGCGGCCTGGTGGCCTTCAATGCTTTCCGAAGCCATGCGATCATCAGTCCGTCCCCGGCGGCACCAGTTTCTTCACTGCCACGCCCAGCCCTTTCGACTTGGCGGCCCGCTTGCTCTCCAGATACCGATCAAGCTCGATCATCTGGGCAATCGGTTGCTGGGTAACGCTGCCGGCGTCGCCGCTGATGTGAGAGGGGCGCTGAGCTACCTCAAGCAGCAGTTCTTCCGTGTTCGGCTCGGGCATGGGCTGGCTCTCCAGTGGCGGGTCCAGGAGTCGCACCTGGCCAACCGGGCCTATGACGCCCAGCAAGGCACTGGCCTTACCCGCTGTGGCCGGGCGAGGCCAACAAAAAAAGGCAGCACGGTGGCACGGCACCGTGCTGCCTTGTTGATGGCCTGGTTTCGCCGCCGGTGATCAGCCGTCGGCGTCGCCCCTTGCCTCTATCCGGACGATAAAGAAAACCTGCGTGCCAAACAATCGAATACGTGCACAATGTGCCAAGCTAATATCTACCCGTAGACATCGCCTGCTGCTGCCTCGCCGCCGGCCGGCTTGGCACCGCCGACATCCTTCTCCCAGGTCGTGAAACGCGCACCGCAATTGCGACACTGGCGGCGGCGCATCACCTTGCCGGGCCGCTGCCGTGTGTACACGACATAGAAGTGGCGGCAGCCGCAATAGCGGCAGACCAGTCCTATCTGCTTCTCTTCCGGCTTCATCTGCGGGCCTGTTGCAACTGCGAAAGTTTTAGTCTTGGCCGCACAACCGCTGTCGGCTGCATGTTCGGCGGCGTGACCCCGGCAACGGATGCCGCCACCGCACAGCCAACCAGACAGTCAAACCAGTGGTTGTCGCTGCGATCCGGGCGCTGCCGCCATTCGTCTACCTCGCGATCGCGGCCGCGGGTTCGCACGCGATACTCGGCGGTCAGGTGCTCAGCAAACAGCCGGTGCATGTCGGGGTTGTCGCCGAACAGCGACAATGAGCCACGATCGCCGATCACGGCAGCCAATCGGTCGTAGACAAACGACTTCCAGAAGTTCGTGTCATAGACGCAATAGCGCACCGCCCGGCGGCCTTGGACGTTCGGGATGCGCCAGTGCAGCCCTTCGCGGTCGCCCGGTTTCCGTTGATACTCGTTGAGCGGTCGGCTCGAGGCCCCAATAAAACGCCCGTGGCTGGGCAGCAGCACCGCGGCGTGGGCCGACTGCCGGCAGAACTGATAGATTACATCCGTGGATTGGCCCCAGTTGGCATCGACCAGGCACCGCTCGATCCGCAGCGTGGCCCCATCCTCCCGTCGCCACTCCCGGCCCAGACACTCCTGGGTCAGGCGTTCCAGCCCGGCGTAGATCGAGCCTTCCAGGCTGCCTGCTCGTGTGACCATCCGCAAGGTTCGTTTGACGTTGCGAGCGGCGAAATATCGTTCCCGCTGGTCGGGAAACGTACCGTAGTCGATCACCCAGCCAGTAAAATCTTCACGCCAGGCGGTCACAACGAAAAACAGCAGCGTCTGCTGCACATCGATAAAGGCGGTCAGCCGGGTGGCCTCCAGCGGCACAACTCCACGTGGCAGGCGGTTGAGCTTGCCGGCGATCTGCTCGGCCGTCAATTCGGTCTCGGTGGGCAATTCCGGCAAAGGCTCGTTCTGGAACTCGGCACAGAAGGCCGCTTCGCCCCGCTCCAGCCGCAGATTCATGGCGTGCTGGACGGCCGACAGCTCGTCGGGGTTGTATCGCTCGGGCCAGGCGACTACCGCCCCTTCGTCCATCGCTTCGCGATTGGCCCGATAGAACTCAGTTGCGGGCTGTGTGCCCACGCCCCGCCGCAGACTGTCGGCCCGGATTTCGGCGTAGCGCAGCCAGAGCTTCTCGTTTTTCGGGAAGGCATAGACCATCTTGCATCGCTCACCGTTCCACTCCGGATGCTTTTCGCGATTGAGGATGTTGTCGGCCATGTCGCCAGGCCGGATGACCGTGCAAGGCATGATGCCGCTGATCTTCTTGCCCGGCCCGGCTAAACCTAACACAGCCCCAGCCAGGATGCTCTCGCGGGCCGCACATTGGGAAACGCTGCGGGCCGATTCATCGGTTTGCGGATCGTCGATCACCACCAGGCTGGGACGGACTGCCTTGCCATCGGGCCGCTTGAACTTCATGCCGCGGATCCGTCCAGTAATCCCGGCCACGCGGATGATTGCTCCGCTGGCCTTGCTGCCTGGAATGGTCGGCAGGACGATCTCTTTGGCGGTCCAGCCGATGTGCGTCCGCTGTCCCTTATAAAGCTGTCCGCTACACCGGTTGGCGATGCCGTCCAGGCAGTAGATGGGATAAACGGCTTCGGGAAAATCCTCCAGTAGCAGCTCGTTGCCATCGAATTCCTCTTTGATCGACTGTAGCATGTCCACCGCGTGGGCCTCGTCCGAGCCTATCAGACAGACAAATTCTCGATGCCCGTAGAGCATGGCCCAAATGCAGGCCGCCTCGCAAAGCGACGTCTTGCCGCTGCCTCGAGGCATGGCCACCGCAAACAGCCCGCCTTCGAGCACCGCTTGCTCGATCTTGCTAATCACCTTCAGGTGGTCAGCCGACCATGGTAAGGTAAACGTCAGCGGAAAGTACTGTTCGCAGAAGAAACGAAAATCCCGTTCGGCACGCTCCTTTCGCTCCGGGTTGACCACCGCCGGCAGCTCGCCGATGTCTCGTCCTTCCAGGGACAGGGCGATGTTCCGCGCCCGGGCGCGCTGCTTGATGGCCTCGTATCCGCTATCGGGTTCCCGCCTGCGGGCGATCATTTGTCGGCGCACAGCGACCAGCCATGCTGCGTAGCGCGGCAGGTCGATCGTTCTGTTGTCTCCGATGCGATAGCCAGCCCGTGTGCAGTGCCGCCGGACGATGCGTTCGCTGGCCACTTCGCCCAGCGGGGTGGACTTCAGCATCCGCACCAGCTCCACGGGCCGTAATCGTCGCCGGTCCGTCGCCATCGCTTGGGTTTGCTCAAGCTGCCGAAACTGTGGCGCCGATCAAAGCCCAATAGCCGTGGGACTGCTCGCGGCAGTTCTACGGTCAGGGGCGTGGGCGGAGTGCGAGTCCGCTTCCAGGTCCAGCTTTGTTTCTTGAAGACTCTTATCCGCCCGGCCGCGACGTCTCGCGCACCAGCCAGGCCACATAGTGCAACAGATTGATGGTGCCGTCGGGATTGACTGGCGCGCCGTCCAGGATGTCTTCCTGCAACCTTTCGACGGTTGTGGGCCGCAGGCCGCTTTTTGTGAGAAAGGCTGCGGTTGCGTCCAGGCTCAGGCAAGAGAGTGCGTTGTACAGGCTTGGGCAATCTTCATTTAACATTGGCTGCGTTAATGCCCGGGCGTCCCGGTTGCCCTACCTTCATGACTTTTGCCGCTTGGCTCCATCAAACAGGGCCGTCGCAGCAATTCGTCGCGGAGCTGCGCAATCAACTGCTTGCTGTCGTGGGAAACACCGGCTACAGACTCGATCGCCCTGGTGTTGCCCGCGATTACCCGATTGGTGTCGGCCAGCACCCGCAGAAGCTGTTTGACGAGCCAGACGTTGACGCCAAGCAACGCCAGGGCGAACACGGCGAAGCCGCCCTGGATGGCCGGACTCCACAGTTGCAGGACTTCCTCCATGAAGCTTCTCCCTCAGTTAGCTCACGTCGCCCCAGCGCGGCGTCAGGATCGCATAAGCGCCGTAGTACCACGCGATCTGGGAAAATGATAGCGTGCCGCGGCCTTGCTGGCCCCAATTGGTTCCCCAGGAGTTGACGTACCAAAACCGGTTCTGGTCAATCAGTTCCACCGCGAAGATTGCATGGCCCGGGTACCCGAAGTACACCGGCAGCCCGGCTAGCAGGGCGGACCCGAACTCTTCCCGGCTGCGGACCTGCACAACCTCTTGCAAGCGGTAGGCCTTGGCCGCCTCATAAGCCTCTGCACTTGGCTGAACCTGCCAGCCTTTGGACCGCGGCCAAATAGACTCGGGAAAGCACCCGTAACGCTGGACGAAGCTTAGGTTGTCTTGAAGCGAGGAACCAGCATCGCGGCCGCCATTCACTCGGCCGTAGAGCCCATAGGGATTGAATGTGACCTTCTGCTGGCCCTCTTGGGATCGCAAGGCTTGCATCGCGCCGCAGATTGCTTCGCTAGCACAGGAACCGACGTTGCCTTGGTTAAAGACCGTCCACACGTGACTGTTCGGCCACGCTTTTGCCGCCTTCAACTCCGCGATCCGCTCCGGCCACTGGTCGATAGGCACGACCTTGATGCCTGCTTGTTCGACCGACAATGACCGCGGCGGCGGCTCTCGGCACTCCTGAATCAGCCCGGTGCCACAGCCGGCCGGTGGGTTGGCCAGCAACTGCGCCTCAAGGTAGGTCAATTCCTGCTCAAGCGACGGCGCAGCGCTGCCTGGCCTCTCAAGATACCGTGCCAGGCATTCCTTCCATTGCGCAACAATCAGGTCAGACATTTGCTCTCCTTTCAAGGGCCGCAGCCATAGGGTGTGCACATGCGTTGCGGCAGGCCCCGCCAAATAGTCGTTGCCGGCGCAGTGGACGGTGTAATGGATAGTGGCGGCGTTGCGCCTTTCGGCAGCCGCTGCTCAATCAAGGCTCTCACTTCGGCCAGCGTTTTCGGCAATGGGCCTTCCCACAGCACTTCCCCGTGTTCAGTGAACAGAAACAGATAGGGCAGCGGCTTGCCTTTGGCCAATTCGAGCCACTTCTTCGCCCAGCCGGGCACCTGGTCGGCACGATCGAGCACGTCCTTATCGAGCAGCCGCACGCGGTCACTCAGCAGTCGTCGCAGTTCCGGCGCCAAGACAATCGCCGCGGTCTGCGGTGTGCGATCGAGCCGCTCCTCTACAACGAGCATCCACAGTTCACGATAAGGCTTCGGCTGCGGATCGGGCTGCGGACCTGGGTCGGGTTTGGGCTTAGGTTGTGGGGTGCCAACCTGGATCACCTTCTTTGCGACGATCAGACGGTCAGCAGAAACCGGAACGACGATCAGAAGGCGATATTGCCCGGGCGTGCGAGCCCGAAACAACAGCAGTGGTTCGCCGCTCCAGGTAAGCACCGGTCGAACCGCTGTTCCCGCCTCAGGCCAGACGTCAACGTGGGCATTCCTCGCCTGCTCAAGGCTCAGCCCGCGAATTGCGTAGTCGCCGTACTCGGCGACGGCCAGTGTCTCCGGCCCGTCGATTTCTAGACCGGGATTCGGGATAAAGAAACAGAAAAGAGCCAGCAGAATCGAGTTCACTTTCTGTTCCTCCACCATTGGATCACTTGCAGGATCAGTTCGACGATCAGCACGATGACCGTCGGATCAAGCTCGGTGTCCCGGCCAGCCGCGGCTAGCTCCTCTCGAACCGCTTGCTCGATGTCGGCCCGCATCGGTAGCGATTCGCCAGCTTCTAGCCGCCGAGCGATGGCCACGATTAGCTGTGCCATCGGTTTCGGCAAGCGGTTCAGCCATTGTTCAACGTCATCAACAACCAGCCACGTTCGCGGCAGCGGCCAAGCCGCCACCAACACTTCCACCAGTGGGCGAATCAGGTCCATATCGCCTCCTTTACGGATAAGGGTTAATCGTTACGCACGCCTTCATCCCAAGTCCCAGCAGTGCCGGGTCTGCCAGAGTTGCGGTAACGGCTGAGCGATACTTCCGCCATCTGTCGTTGGTGCTCGACTACCTGCCGGCAATGCTGGCAATAGGGCTCGTCGCCGCTCGGGACCTCGACACGATGGCCGCAGATTTCACAGCGTCGATGCTGCTTGCTGCCCTCGGCACTTCCCATGTTGCATACTCAACGCCGCTGATGCCGACTGGTCAAGCTTTTTTCTCTGGTGGCAGCGCAAATCCGGCATGGCAAAATTTCCACCCGGTATCCGCAAGTCGGGCAGCGTATCGTTTCGGGGATGAACCTCTCGCCTTCGGACAATACGGGGCGTGCCTGATTGACCGCCTTCCGGCGCCCAGCTTTGACTGCTCCCACAATGTCATGGCTAACACGCGCCGCCAGGCCAATCTCGCTGTTGTGGTACCAGTTCAGCGCCAGCATCCGCTGAATCAGGCGGATAGTGGCGGCATCGAGTCCGGCAGGGCGCGGCTGACAAGGGCGTTGGCGAGGAGGTTTACGCGAACAAGACGGTTTTTTTGACGATGATTTGCCCAATTGCTCGGCAATTAGCCCCACGACGTAGGCGGTAATCCCAAGCTCTTTCGCAATCTGGTCTTGCGGATGGCCTTCTGCCAGCAGGCGTTCGGCCTGTGCTATCAGCTCTGGGGTGATTTCGGGTCTCAGCGCTGCCTCCGTGCCTAAAAGAAACTCTGCTCAAAGCCGCGCGGGATTCGGCTGCCCCGCCGAAGCGCCGGCCGCTGGAAGAACCTAGCCCCCCACCAGCGGTGGCCGTCATGGGAGGCTCATGACATTGACCTCAACGCCAGGCCCCTGGTCGTATGAGGCGTAAAGCTTGCCCGAGATGATGCCAACTATGATGGAATCATCGTGGACCACGACGCCTTTGAGAGCATCGCAGACCGCCCGCTCAAGTTTGTCGATGTCTGGTTTCGTCGTCATATATTTCGGGGCATTGGGACGCAACCGATCCGGCCCCGGCTTGTTCCCGCGATAATGCGACTTCGGACGTGGGAAGTAGAAGTGCACAACCAGAAGGGTCGCATCCGATCGGGGCGGTCGATCGCCATACGCCACCGCTGCCGCCGCACGGACTGTGGCTACCCAGTCGGCCACCCGGCGCGACTCGGTCATCGAGACGCCAAGCCTGCCGTCGCGTCGCCGAATAGGAAGCGCCGTAAGATTGCCTTTGGCTGTCGGCAGGCCAGGAACGCGAAAGGTGACGCTGAAATCGTCGGATGCCTTCGATTCATCAGTCTTCCGCATCTGCACATCGTCCTTGCGGTAGTCGTTCATGTGGCCTCCGTGTGGGAATATCGACCATTTGCGGCATCGTTTCCTCGAAGTGGCAGACGCCCAGGATATTCCAGCAGGCATGGGCCAGGTGGTCTTCGCTCGCATCGCCAGCCAGGTACAGGTAGATGTGCCTGATAGCATGGTTGAGCATGACGCTGGCCGGAATGCCTTTTTCCCAGTTCCGTTCGCCGTACTTGCGGGCACCTTCGGCACAGGTTTGGGCCAGCCGCCGCAAGCCGATGGGCGTAATCAAGTCCCACCGCTCGCCGTCGGCGTCTGTGCTGCGGACTGCACCTGTGGAAAAACGATGCATCGTCACTAGCGAGTCCCTCTTTGCTCGGGTTTGTCTTAGCGGGGATTACCGCTGGACACCTTTCAGTCCTCGGATCAGCTCTTGCATGGCGGCACTGTCCAGCCGCTTTTCGGGCGGCGGGTCTTCCGGCGGCCCAGTCGCTGGCACTGTCGGTTCAACCGGCTTCGGCGGAGGTTTGGACAGTTCTGAAATTTCTGGCGGCAGTTCCACACTCCGCAGCCAGACATACTCGTGTGGCTGAGCGAACTTCTTGACCAGCGCTTGCAGGTACGCACCTGGCTTAGCTGGTTTCGCCTCAGCCGTTTCATTGAGCACAGTGCGTGCCCATTGCTGCTCATAGGCGTAGGCAGCAACCAGCAACCGCAAAGCGAGCTTCGCGTCGCGTGGCGGCGGCCGGGCACCGGGCCACAGGGCCGCCAATTTCGGCCACGCCTCGCGCACACGCGCACACGCGCATGCGCTATCGGCGCCGGCGGCGCCGGCGGCGCCGGTTAAAGTTCCGGTACTGTCCGATCCGTTCCTGTCCGGTCCTATCCGGTCCTGTAGTCCGGACGTTTGTCCGGACACCTGTCCGGACACCTGTCCGGACATTTTTGGCGGCCCGCGTTCGCGCTCACGCGCCAACCGCTTGCGAATCGCTTCTCCCAACCTGGCTTTTGCCGATCGCGAGAACCACTTGTCCCAGCCCGGAATTTCCAGACCCTGGTCCCCTTCGTGAATCGTGAGCCAGCCCACTGAAGCCATCGCCGAGAAAAACGACGCCGGGATGCGGAGGACTCTCACGAGCATGTCCACAGTTACGCCCGGCAATCGCCCGTCGGTGGTTTCCGCGTCTGCCCATATCCAGAAGCGCACCAGCCGGCCCAGGATCAAATCGCACTCGCATCCGCATTGCTTGGCCAGCAGAAGCACTTCGCGCGTAGTCGGCAGTGTGCAGCGAATTGGAACCCAGTCACCAGCCATCCGTG
>Ga0308390_1002766_pt1 | contig 10315 bp, 16 predicted proteins | sample Hotspr2Sample149_FD_202358 | JGI IMG/M metagenome (GOLD analysis project Ga0308390, IMG submission 202358) | Hot spring phototrophic mat microbial communities from Mushroom Spring, Yellowstone National Park, Wyoming, United States - 20040719_149 ...
GTGTTCGCGTCGTTTCAGCAATTTCGGCTCGTTGAAGAGCACTGAAACTTCGACCGGCTGATGCTGAAACGTCAGCGTTGTCGGATTTCAGCAATTTCGGCTCGTTGAAGAGCACTGAAACAATTCTCTAACCAGCGCTTACGTCTGTCTACTGGATATTTCAGCAATTTCGGCTCGTTGAAGAGCACTGAAACGCCGATAGACGCGCATCCGCATCCCGCCTTCGGTCCGTTTCAGCAATTTCGGCTCGTTGAAGAGCACTGAAACTTCGATACGATCCGACACGTATCGCACAACAATTCTATTTCAGCAATTTCGGCTCGTTGAAGAGCACTGAAACGAATGCGACTAGCGCGCGGCGTTGGGTTGCGAAATATTTCAGCAATTTCGGCTCGTTGAAGAGCACTGAAACTCGAACTCCTCGTACTTGACGAACTCGTAATCTTCAATTTCAGCAATTTCGGCTCGTTGAAGAGCACTGAAACATCTACGACGAGGCGCTGGCTATCGTACCCGCGTCGATTTCAGCAATTTCGGCTCGTTGAAGAGCACTGAAACCGCTCGCTGTTTTCACCGGCTGCGCGTGGTTCAACCAGAATTTCAGCAATTTCGGCTCGTTGAAGAGCACTGAAACCTCAGTACGGGGATCGTTCACAGCGCGCATCGCATCATTTCAGCAATTTCGGCTCGTTGAAGAGCACTGAAACATCTGGTCTTCAATCAGAATAAGCCCGCTTTCGGTCTTGAATTTCAGCAATTTCGGCTCGTTGAAGAGCACTGAAACGTAGATCGACGTGGACGATCTCATCTATCCGCCACATTTCAGCAATTTCGGCTCGTTGAAGAGCACTGAAACGCAGCGACGCGGGCACAATCGCCAGCGCCTCGTCGATTTCAGCAATTTCGGCTCGTTGAAGAGCACTGAAACCCTCGGTCGCAGCGGTGATGGCGACGGTCTCGGCGATTTCAGCAATTTCGGCTCGTTGAAGAGCACTGAAACTTCGTTGTTTTGAGGAGACAAGCGGTGAAACTTCAAATTTCAGCAATTTCGGCTCGTTGAAGAGCACTGAAACCCGGCGGGTTGATGCTGTATCCCCAGCGCGCGGTGAATTTCAGCAATTTCGGCTCGTTGAAGAGCACTGAAACTCCGGCGGAAGTCTTCGCGCACCTTGATCCCCAGCAATTTCAGCAATTTCGGCTCGTTGAAGAGCACTGAAACCCGGCGCAGTGAAGGTCTTGCGCGTCATCTGTTCGAATTTCAGCAATTTCGGCTCGTTGAAGAGCACTGAAACTTTTCGAGCTGTACCGCGTCTGGTCGCACTGGCAGAATTTCAGCAATTTCGGCTCGTTGAAGAGCACTGAAACCCGGACGGGAACAACGGCGCTGTTGTACTGCACCGCCATTTCAGCAATTTCGGCTCGTTGAAGAGCACTGAAACGTCGCCAGCACATCATTAGCAATCGGCTGCATAAAATTTCAGCAATTTCGGCTCGTTGAAGAGCACTGAAACACTGCTGCGTTCTCGTTGATCTCCAGAATGTGGTAGATTTCAGCAATTTCGGCTCGTTGAAGAGCACTGAAACTCACCCCATTCGTCAAACACAACTAGTACCAGACGCGAATTTCAGCAATTTCGGCTCGTTGAAGAGCACTGAAACATCCCAGCCCCGCGTCGTCCAGTTTCGCCAGCATCCATTTCAGCAATTTCGGCTCGTTGAAGAGCACTGAAACCGCAGAGAGAGAGGAGTAGGAGGGCATCACGTGAACATTTCAGCAATTTCGGCTCGTTGAAGAGCACTGAAACGAGATGGGCTGGTCGAGCGGGACGGCTGCGCACTTGGATTTCAGCAATTTCGGCTCGTTGAAGAGCACTGAAACAAACGTGGCTTGTAAAGCCTTCAGTACGCTCCTCTCCATTTCAGCAATTTCGGCTCGTTGAAGAGCACTGAAACCGCGGGGCGGCGCTGGGGGAAATCGCATCTGCTGGCGCGAATTTCAGCAATTTCGGCTCGTTGAAGAGCACTGAAACCGCCGACCCGCGTCCGGCGCGGTTCGCGGTTCCGCATTTCAGCAATTTCGGCTCGTTGAAGAGCACTGAAACGGTCTTCTGAGAGATCGGCGGCGATGCGCTGCTCCATCGATTTCAGCAATTTCGGCTCGTTGAAGAGCACTGAAACGCCAACGCTGGCGGGGCTTCTAGGAGGAGAAGGAGGATTTCAGCAATTTCGGCTCGTTGAAGAGCACTGAAACCCGTCACAACACCGCATAGAAATAAAGAAGAAGATACTATTTCAGCAATTTCGGCTCGTTGAAGAGCACTGAAACCTGAACTGCGTTGACGATCCTAGCGCAAGCGCTTTTATTTCAGCAATTTCGGCTCGTTGAAGAGCACTGAAACCGGTATTCGACCGCGTAATCCTTCGTTTCGCGGTCGATTTCAGCAATTTCGGCTCGTTGAAGAGCACTGAAACAGAAGTTCGACGACAAGGTGTTCCTCCGCGGCAAAATTTCAGCAATTTCGGCTCGTTGAAGAGCACTGAAACGTTGTAGCTACTCCTACATATAGACGCTCATTTGATGATTTCAGCAATTTCGGCTCGTTGAAGAGCACTGAAACCAACCCGCGCGCCGCGCTTTCCACTCCGCTTCTGAATTTCAGCAATTTCGGCTCGTTGAAGAGCACTGAAACGCCGGAGGTGGAACATCAGCGCCGCAGTGACGCTGTGATTTCAGCAATTTCGGCTCGTTGAAGAGCACTGAAACAACTCTTGTTTGTCAAGCGAGGTGATGTCAATCCCGCGATTTCAGCAATTTCGGCTCGTTGAAGAGCACTGAAACGCCCGGTCAGCGGGTGGATATGCGCGAGGAACGACCGCATTTCAGCAATTTCGGCTCGTTGAAGAGCACTGAAACCGCAGAGAGAGGAGTAGGAGGAGGAGATGAACCTTCCATTTCAGCAATTTCGGCTCGTTGAAGAGCACTGAAACCCGCGCTGCTCGACCGGCGCGGGCGCGCGGTGCTGGATTTCAGCAATTTCGGCTCGTTGAAGAGCACTGAAACCGCACAACGTCGTTAGACGAGTAAGTAGCAGTTCGATTTCAGCAATTTCGGCTCGTTGAAGAGCACTGAAACCGTGGCGGCGGAGGTGTTGGACAACTGGACATACGACTATTTCAGCAATTTCGGCTCGTTGAAGAGCACTGAAACTCTTCGATGCGTAGTCGCAGCGCGGCGAGTAACGCATTTCAGCAATTTCGGCTCGTTGAAGAGCACTGAAACGCGTCTCGATCCGGCGGACATCGCGCTGCTGCGATCCGATTTCAGCAATTTCGGCTCGTTGAAGAGCACTGAAACAACTGCTGTATCTCTGGGAGCCGTCCGTAAGAAGCATTTCAGCAATTTCGGCTCGTTGAAGAGCACTGAAACGCGTCTCGATCCGGCGGACATCGCGCTGCTGCGATCCATTTCAGCAATTTCGGCTCGTTGAAGAGCACTGAAACTCTTTCTGATGCTGTTCGGCGTCGCGGTTGCGTTCAATTTCAGCAATTTCGGCTCGTTGAAGAGCACTGAAACACGGTGTGGATGTTCGCCCAGCGCCCGACCGACGCGATTTCAGCAATTTCGGCTCGTTGAAGAGCACTGAAACGATCCACCCGCGCGCCGTTTTCGGTTCGGGTCGGTACAATTTCAGCAATTTCGGCTCGTTGAAGAGCACTGAAACGGCGGCGTGGGACGCCCGGCGAACGGTGCAGTTTGATTTCAGCAATTTCGGCTCGTTGAAGAGCACTGAAACCGCGACGTACCCCAACGTCCCGTTTGGCGACGAGTAATTTCAGCAATTTCGGCTCGTTGAAGAGCACTGAAACGCACCGACAGCGTAAGCAGCAGCGCATCGAACGACGATTTCAGCAATTTCGGCTCGTTGAAGAGCACTGAAACGCGAACGCTTGAGGGCGTGCGCAGCACATCGAATACATTTCAGCAATTTCGGCTCGTTGAAGAGCACTGAAACGACCAGCGCGGCGTAGACGCTGATCTGATCAACATAATTTCAGCAATTTCGGCTCGTTGAAGAGCACTGAAACCGATACTCAACCGCGTAGTCGCGCGTCTCGCGGTCGATTTCAGCAATTTCGGCTCGTTGAAGAGCACTGAAACAGCGCGGGCGCGTCTTGACTGCCGTCCACCAGCGCGATTTCAGCAATTTCGGCTCGTTGAAGAGCACTGAAACGCAGCAGCACCAGCATCAGCATCAGCATCAGCAGCATTTCAGCAATTTCGGCTCGTTGAAGAGCACTGAAACCGAACGTGCGCGCGGCGAGCGGCGGGGGAGGAGGCGGAATTTCAGCAATTTCGGCTCGTTGAAGAGCACTGAAACGCCGCAGACCAGAAGCCCCGTCCGGCAACGGATGGGATTTCAGCAATTTCGGCTCGTTGAAGAGCACTGAAACCGAACTCGAAAACGAACACGTCTTCGAGCAGAGGTTATTTCAGCAATTTCGGCTCGTTGAAGAGCACTGAAACGCCGGATCGCGGTATCGAAGGACGGGCAATCTACGATTTCAGCAATTTCGGCTCGTTGAAGAGCACTGAAACAACAGCGCCGACGGACTGTCGCTGCGCGGCGCGTCCATTTCAGCAATTTCGGCTCGTTGAAGAGCACTGAAACATCTGCCGCAGCGCACCGACCGCGATCTGCTCCAGCATTTCAGCAATTTCGGCTCGTTGAAGAGCACTGAAACGTGGGCGTCTGCATCGAGACGATAACCCGAATACCCAAATTTCAGCAATTTCGGCTCGTTGAAGAGCACTGAAACCTCATCTGCTAACTCGTTCCAGCGGGCGGCGTCAAATTTCAGCAATTTCGGCTCGTTGAAGAGCACTGAAACGGTATCTGTGCGGCAGCGGAGTGGATAGGCGTAAAAATTTCAGCAATTTCGGCTCGTTGAAGAGCACTGAAACGCGGTCGAACCGTCGGCGCGCCGCGCGGACTGCTCGATTTCAGCAATTTCGGCTCGTTGAAGAGCACTGAAACGCGTCAGCGCCGTCGTCACCAGCCCGACGCCGGGTATTTCAGCAATTTCGGCTCGTTGAAGAGCACTGAAACGCAACGGTGCGAACAGACCGCTACGCTGCCAGATGATTTCAGCAATTTCGGCTCGTTGAAGAGCACTGAAACCCGGGACGCGCGCAGCGTAGTCGGCGAGGACGTTGAATTTCAGCAATTTCGGCTCGTTGAAGAGCACTGAAACTTGAGGAACTGCGGCTTATCTAACGAACCAACCAACATTTCAGCAATTTCGGCTCGTTGAAGAGCACTGAAACACCCCGCCGGGATGATGTACCCCTCAACCGACCGGATTTCAGCAATTTCGGCTCGTTGAAGAGCACTGAAACGCGCTGACGCCGACCGCGCAGAGTTGTTCTACCGGATTTCAGCAATTTCGGCTCGTTGAAGAGCACTGAAACCGTCGAAGTCAAAAGGCGGGAGAGCGACGGATCGCATTTCAGCAATTTCGGCTCGTTGAAGAGCACTGAAACCCCGACGGTGGCGGACGGCGGGCTGGTGCTGCTGCATTTCAGCAATTTCGGCTCGTTGAAGAGCACTGAAACCCTGGATCAGCAGCCGGTTGCGCTCTACGAGGTCGATTTCAGCAATTTCGGCTCGTTGAAGAGCACTGAAACTCTGCTTCGTAAAATGCAGTCATTTTATCCGGCGTGCATTTCAGCAATTTCGGCTCGTTGAAGAGCACTGAAACGTCCCAAGGCTTTCTGATGCTCTGGGACTGGTTTAGGATTTCAGCAATTTCGGCTCGTTGAAGAGCACTGAAACCTGTGCGGCGTCTGACCAGTTCGGTTGCGTCGCAAGTCGCATTTCAGCAATTTCGGCTCGTTGAAGAGCACTGAAACGCGGATACCGCACCAGAGTTCGATCTCTTCCATCTGATTTCAGCAATTTCGGCTCGTTGAAGAGCACTGAAACGGGTCGGGATCAAACGTCAGACCCCAACGGTTTCGATTTCAGCAATTTCGGCTCGTTGAAGAGCACTGAAACCTGCTGATCGTACTGGCGACGGACATCATCGACGTTGATTTCAGCAATTTCGGCTCGTTGAAGAGCACTGAAACCGGGGACGACGGGACGGGATCATCAACCGTCACAATTTCAGCAATTTCGGCTCGTTGAAGAGCACTGAAACCGCGGGCTTGGGGCATACCGTACACGTACCGCGCGTAGATTTCAGCAATTTCGGCTCGTTGAAGAGCACTGAAACAGTTGCTGGCGGAAATCATCCACATCGCCCACGCCATTTCAGCAATTTCGGCTCGTTGAAGAGCACTGAAACTTCCGAGCGACGCCGCGCCCGCAAGCGCTTGATGGATTTCAGCAATTTCGGCTCGTTGAAGAGCACTGAAACCGAAAGATCGCTGTGTACGCGCCGTTCATTTCTGGATTTCAGCAATTTCGGCTCGTTGAAGAGCACTGAAACCGGAAGAGGGTAACAACCAGCGCGCCCAAGCGATGCATTTCAGCAATTTCGGCTCGTTGAAGAGCACTGAAACCGACGCCCGCTTGCACCGGCGCAACGTCGTCGATCTTATTTCAGCAATTTCGGCTCGTTGAAGAGCACTGAAACTGCGCAGGTGCTCCATTAGCGCCCCGACTGCGCTGAATTTCAGCAATTTCGGCTCGTTGAAGAGCACTGAAACACGGACGCGGGTTCCTCGCGTACATCCACCCGCTCACATTTCAGCAATTTCGGCTCGTTGAAGAGCACTGAAACCTTTTTAGTCTACTACACCGCTCCTTACCCTAGCACAATTTCAGCAATTTCGGCTCGTTGAAGAGCACTGAAACTAACGCCGCCTCAACGTCGCCTTCGCGCGGCGCGCAATTTCAGCAATTTCGGCTCGTTGAAGAGCACTGAAACGCAAGTCGCAGCGCCGTTCTCGTGTCGAGACCGGCGGATTTCAGCAATTTCGGCTCGTTGAAGAGCACTGAAACTCTGCCGTCGCACCAGCGCCGCCTCAACGAGCATTCTCATTTCAGCAATTTCGGCTCGTTGAAGAGCACTGAAACCTTTCGGCGAGATAGCGCCTTCGCCGCGCAGAAAAATTTCAGCAATTTCGGCTCGTTGAAGAGCACTGAAACTCTCTACCATAGCCGACCTACCGACAGCATAAACCATTTCAGCAATTTCGGCTCGTTGAAGAGCACTGAAACCAGCGCGCTGACGATCCGCGAGGCGGCGAGCGTACTATTTCAGCAATTTCGGCTCGTTGAAGAGCACTGAAACAAGTCTATCGAGGACGCGCAGTGGTACAGCGTCGCATTTCAGCAATTTCGGCTCGTTGAAGAGCACTGAAACACGTTGATCGAGTTGGCGACGGTCGGTCTGGTGCAGCATTTCAGCAATTTCGGCTCGTTGAAGAGCACTGAAACCTTAGTGCTGACGAGAGTAGCGCTCCGTTTATTTCGATTTCAGCAATTTCGGCTCGTTGAAGAGCACTGAAACTCGGCGTTGCTGGGCGACGCGATCCACGCGCACCTATTTCAGCAATTTCGGCTCGTTGAAGAGCACTGAAACGTGCAGCACGCTGCTGGTGCTGGTGCTGCTGCTCAGCATTTCAGCAATTTCGGCTCGTTGAAGAGCACTGAAACAGGCGTCAGAATGCGCGGGGACGAAACCGCACCGTCCATTTCAGCAATTTCGGCTCGTTGAAGAGCACTGAAACCGCGGTGGACTGGGCGCGCGGGGTGCGCGGGGTTCCGATTTCAGCAATTTCGGCTCGTTGAAGAGCACTGAAACAGCATCAACGCAATCCGCTCGCGCTTGTACTTGTCGATTTCAGCAATTTCGGCTCGTTGAAGAGCACTGAAACAGATGCCGACGTCGGTCTGCCAGATTTCGACATCGACAATTTCAGCAATTTCGGCTCGTTGAAGAGCACTGAAACTCCCGCGCTTGACGCGGGCGCGGGCGAGATAGGAGATTTCAGCAATTTCGGCTCGTTGAAGAGCACTGAAACTACAGATCGCGCTGTAGGATTGTGATGCTGCGGTTGATTTCAGCAATTTCGGCTCGTTGAAGAGCACTGAAACATGCGCTACATCGAAGAGTTGACGAAGAGAAAGGAGCATTTCAGCAATTTCGGCTCGTTGAAGAGCACTGAAACAGCGGCTGCGCGGCGCGGAGGTGACCGAGGCGGGGTTGATTTCAGCAATTTCGGCTCGTTGAAGAGCACTGAAACTATAAAGCGTACTTCGCATACCTCAAGCGCAACCGTATTTCAGCAATTTCGGCTCGTTGAAGAGCACTGAAACTGCTTGCGGCAGTGCAGCAGGCGGTGCAGTTCGCAACATTTCAGCAATTTCGGCTCGTTGAAGAGCACTGAAACTCGGGATGGGTCCGTTGATGATCGTAACGTCTTGAATTTCAGCAATTTCGGCTCGTTGAAGAGCACTGAAACGTTCAGCCGCTCCGGACGCGCGGGAAACGCGGAAGATTTCAGCAATTTCGGCTCGTTGAAGAGCACTGAAACGCCACTGTGTTTTACCCGTCCCTTTTGCGGATCGGAATTTCAGCAATTTCGGCTCGTTGAAGAGCACTGAAACTGCTCCAGGCCCTAGGCCGCGTTTGGCAGTTGTATAGATTTCAGCAATTTCGGCTCGTTGAAGAGCACTGAAACCTCCGATTGCTCCCGTTCGAGCGCTACGCTCCGGGATTTCAGCAATTTCGGCTCGTTGAAGAGCACTGAAACCCGCGCTGCGGGCGGCAAAACAGGACGCCCACTGCCATTTCAGCAATTTCGGCTCGTTGAAGAGCACTGAAACGCGGGCGCCGAGTCCGTCCATCACCCAGCACCAGCCGATTTCAGCAATTTCGGCTCGTTGAAGAGCACTGAAACGGTGTCTATCCGTACTGGTTTGACGGGTACGGCGTCGTATTTCAGCAATTTCGGCTCGTTGAAGAGCACTGAAACACGGCGTGATGGCGGCGACAGACGGCGTGATGCTGGATTTCAGCAATTTCGGCTCGTTGAAGAGCACTGAAACCTCTGTCCGAAGCCAGTGGGCGCTTGTTCAACGGTATTTCAGCAATTTCGGCTCGTTGAAGAGCACTGAAACTCCATGCCGTCCAGAACACAAATCCGACGACCATGAATTTCAGCAATTTCGGCTCGTTGAAGAGCACTGAAACCGCCGACGCCCTCGCCGGCGCCTGTTCCCGACTGCAATTTCAGCAATTTCGGCTCGTTGAAGAGCACTGAAACGGTAGTGGCCGCTACTGGCACTATATGGGTGTCTGGCAATATTTCAGCAATTTCGGCTCGTTGAAGAGCACTGAAACGGACGCCCTTGCCGACGTCGACGCGCGATCCGTACCATTTCAGCAATTTCGGCTCGTTGAAGAGCACTGAAACCGACGGAAGCGGCGGCGGCGGGCGTGCGGGCGTACCGATTTCAGCAATTTCGGCTCGTTGAAGAGCACTGAAACGTGCTTGCCGACGCGCCGGAGCGGTACGGCATGCGATTTCAGCAATTTCGGCTCGTTGAAGAGCACTGAAACGCGCCGCGTGCGCAGCCAGCGAACGCTTGAGGGCGTATTTCAGCAATTTCGGCTCGTTGAAGAGCACTGAAACGCGAAACGCGGTGCCCCACCGACAGCACGCGCGGGATTTCAGCAATTTCGGCTCGTTGAAGAGCACTGAAACCCGCGCCTCACACGCGCGGGGGTTTCGTTCTTGAATTTCAGCAATTTCGGCTCGTTGAAGAGCACTGAAACCTCAACGTCGCCGGTGTACGCCGCCTTCAACGCCGCATTTCAGCAATTTCGGCTCGTTGAAGAGCACTGAAACGAATATGTATCGGTTAGTCATCAAGTAGGAGGAGGGGAGATTTCAGCAATTTCGGCTCGTTGAAGAGCACTGAAACGAAGGTTATCTCTGGCGTAGTGGTGATACGCGATCAATTTCAGCAATTTCGGCTCGTTGAAGAGCACTGAAACCGCGGCGTCGCTCGTATTATCGAGCGTCCAGCCGTATTTCAGCAATTTCGGCTCGTTGAAGAGCACTGAAACGTCGGAGCTTCGGGACGTGGCGGTCGAACTGGTGAATTTCAGCAATTTCGGCTCGTTGAAGAGCACTGAAACACGGCGAGGACATCCTCAACGAACCGTACGCCGCCGATTTCAGCAATTTCGGCTCGTTGAAGAGCACTGAAACGCGAGATTGACCGCAGCCGCGCCGATCTGCCGCAACATTTCAGCAATTTCGGCTCGTTGAAGAGCACTGAAACGCGGGCGGGCGGGG
>Ga0308390_1002769_pt1 | contig 10309 bp, 10 predicted proteins | sample Hotspr2Sample149_FD_202358 | JGI IMG/M metagenome (GOLD analysis project Ga0308390, IMG submission 202358) | Hot spring phototrophic mat microbial communities from Mushroom Spring, Yellowstone National Park, Wyoming, United States - 20040719_149 ...
TCTCGCTCCTCGCGGCGTGCTGTCACGCAGCACTGGCCGAGTTTGAGCACCGGCTAGCGTTTAGTGGTCAAGCCGTTCGCACAACTTGACCCACTCTTCCACGCTCAGCGTCTCCGCTCGCCGCGTGGGGGCGATGCCAGCCCTTTCCAGCCAAGCGATCGCTTGAGACTTCTCCAGGCCCAGCCCCGTTGCGAGGGTGTTACGCAGTTGCTTGCGCGGCTGGCGAAAGCCGGCTCGGACCACCCGAAAGAAGGCTTCGGCATCCATGGGCGGTCGGATGATGTGCGGGGTGATCCGCACAACTGCCGACTCCACCTTAGGCGGCGGGGAGAAGCACGCAGCGGGGATCTTGAACAACAGCTCAGCTCGCCCGTAGAACTGCACGCTCACCGCCAGCAGGCTCATCTCGGGGGGCTGAGCGACGATGCGTTCAGCCACCTCAGCTTGCACGGTCAGCACCGCGCAGGCGATCGGCAAACGGCACTCCAAGATGCGTCGAATCGCTGCCGAGGTGATGTAGTAGGGCAAGTTGGCGACGAAGCGGACGGCAGCGAACGCGCCTGCTTCTCGTCCGACGAGGGCTTCGAAATCTATCGCCAGCGCGTCGCCATGGACGACGGTGACGTTGGTCGCTGCGCCAAGCTTGGCTTTTAGAGCGGGGAGCAGCGAGCGGTCCAGCTCGATGGCGATCACGCGTTTAGCGCGCTGGGCCAGCCAAACGGTGAGCGCGCCTGTGCCGGGGCCAATCTCCAGGACCAGGTCGTCGCTGCCGATATGGGCTGCGGCGACGATCCGTTCCGCAATGACCTGATTAGTGAGGAAGTGTTGTCCAAGGCGCTTGCGCGGGACGAGGTTACTCAAGGCGGTAACGAATCTGGCTCGGCACCGGCGTGAGCAGATAGACATCTACCCAGCGATACCAGAGCTTGAGATTGTCGTCGTCGTAGCCGAGGTCAATCCGCTTACCGATGATGGCGCCGCCGGTGTCACACGCGAGGCCGATCCCGTAACCCGGCACGTAGACGTTCGTCCTCAGGCTAATGATGCGTGGGTCCACGGCGACGATGCCAAAGCGCATCGGCAGGCCGCAGCGCGTGCGGCCGTACCAAGGCGCGCTGCGCAGCACTCCCGACGTGCTGGCTGAATAGGAGGTGGCCAGCATGCGAATCTTGCGCCAGTATTGGACCGGGCCCTGCGGTGTGTCGAGCGTGCGGACGACGACTTTGGTGCCGTATTTGTAGATGCGCGGCCGCGGCGGCTGGGCTATGAAGTCGGCGACAAGCTGGCGCTTGACTTCTAGCCCGTCCTCTAGGGTGACGATGTATCGTTTCTCACGCACCCCCCGCGCTCCTTCTTGGGCCAGCACTTGCGTATCCAGCTCCAGTTCTGGATCAGGTTCCCAGAGCGTGTCAAAGGAGATGTAGTCATGCGCGATCTGTAGGTTGCGCGCGCGACGCACCACGCGGATCTCGCTGCCAGCCAGCACCGGCGCATCCAGCGCCGGCAAGGTGTAGTCTTGCTCCAGCAGCAAGATGTTCATCTCAGCCAAGACCTCGGCGACAGTCTCCTGCTGCGTGCGGGTGCGCAGCATTCGGCCGTCCACCCACACCGTGATCGGCTTGGCCCGCTCTACCGTGATGAACATATCGGGTTTGATCGGCGTGCCTACGCTGGGCGACACCCTGTCGGCTAAATAGACGAGGAAGCCGGCTTGGAGCAGTGCTTCGCCCACCGTGCGCGCAGCGGTCTTGAGGCGCTGTGGACGGCCGCCGGCCTCCTGGATGGTGATTGGCACGGCGCGGCGATAGTGGACGACAGCATCCGCCAGATTCGCGGGCGGAGCGGCGTTGCGATGGTCACCTCGTCTGGTCTGTGGGGCGCTCGGCAGGCTGTCGTCGGCGCGCCCCTCAACCATAATCGCGTCGTTGACGCTCACTGCATAGCCCAGCTCTTTCAATAGCTCGGCTCCGCGGGTGTGCTGGGTGCGCACCCAACGCGGCGCTTCGCCATCCACGGAGATCTGCACAAGGCGGGCGCGCTGGATGATGATGGCATCGTTGTAGTTCAGCCTGTGGTCGAGATCGGGGCGCACGATGTCCTCAGGCAGGAGGGTGATGCCGGCCTCGCGCAGCGCGCCGGCCACGGTCGTCTGACGGGTGCGCACACGCACGACGGTTTCGCCATCGATGACGGTGACCGGCGTAAAGCTGGTCAGGTAACCCAGGGCGAGCAAACTGAGCAGGCTGAGCGCAGCGGGAACCGCCAGCCAGTATGGGCGCGCTGGGATGCGCTTTGCTGGTGTCGTGCCCGACGCTTCCATAGGGAAGAACAGGTGACGTTTTATGCTCAGTGTGCCGCCAGGCTTGCCGCGGCGCCCGAAGGCAACTCCTTACCGTTGCTCCCTTCCGGTCCTGGCGGGGTTCGGAGCGCTTCGCCGCGCGGGGCCCAGCGGCACACTAATCCCATCATAAAGGCATTTGCGCGGAGCTGTCAACTATGATATAGTTGCTGTAGAGCGAATCGCTTGGTGCGCCCATAGCTCAACTGGATAGAGCACTTGACTTCGGATCAAGGGGTTGTGGGTTCGAATCCTGCTGGGCGCGCTGCCGCCGCCAGCGGCTGTGTTTCATGTGAAATTCCTCGGTGGAACACCTCATCCTCCGACTATGAGCCATCAGCACGACGAGTTCAGTCTAGGGTATGTCATAGGGCTGATCGTGAGCATGGGGTCGTTTACCGGGGATTGGCGCAACCCATGCCTGCAGGTCAAGTTACACCAGCGCGACCTCCCCGTGTTGGAGTCTCTATGCCAAATACTGGGCGGCAAGATCTACGGCCCGTATCAGCACAGCGAGCGTTGCTATGCCATGTGGATGCTGCGCGGTGATGAGCTTGACCGGGCTGTCGCGTTGTTCGTCCAATACCTGCCCGAAAGCTACCGGCGCAAACAGTTCGTGACTTGGCTGAGCAAATATCCGCGTTGGCGAGAGCGCTATCTTCCCTTCATCGAGGCAGCGCGTGCTGCGGACACCACCACCGATTAGCTGCTCACAAATGGACCCGAACCTCTCCACGCTGCGCAACTTTCTGCTCAACGAGCTGTCAGAACAGGAGCTGATCGCGCTTTGTAAGGATATTGGGATCGACTACCAAGCGCTGGCTGGGACCGGACCGTTCGGCAAAACGCGCGAGTTGCTCATCGTCGTTCAAGCAAATGACCAAATTCATAGGTTGTTGCGGCGGCTGCAGGAGATCAAGCCAGCGGCCTTTCAGGCCGCGGGGCTGGCTGCCCTGCGCTTTGAAACCCTGGGCGGAGCGCCAGGAGCGAGGCGCAAGACCGGTCGCGCTGCCGGCTACGTCCCTCTGGTTGTGCTGCTCTTCTTCCTCGCGATTGGCGGAGCGCTCGTCTCGCTTTTGCCGCGCGATGGCACGCTCCAATCACAGCCTAATCCTGAGCCAGCCGGCGGCGCATCGCAGGTTGTCCCTATACCCACTTCCGAACCTCCAGCCCTGCCCTCCCCTGCGCCGACCATCACCCCCGATTTCGCGGATTCGCCGTTTGCAGACGAAGGTGCACAAGCGGCGGTGACCGATGCCACGCCGTCCCCAACCGCCGTGCCTTCACCGAACCCAACGCCGACCGCGCCACCGACACACGCGGACCACCCCGCCGCTCAGACCGTGCGCCAGCTCAACGAGTTGCTTCCGCGCCTATACACCGGCCAGGCAAGCAGCGCAGAATTGGCGGCATACATGACGGGCGGTGCCCTGAGCGCCGTGCTGAACTTCAACAACACGCGCCTGCTGCGGGCGATGCGCCTAGCACCCAACCAGCGCGCTGCCCTCGAGGTGACCTACCGATACATCACCCCGCCCACGCTCTCCGAGGAGACAGCGGACAGCGCCATCGTGAACAGCCGCGAGTTTTGGCGTTACGTCAATACGCTCAATGGCAGGGTGGCTTGTGAAGTGCGCGACTACACCTACACGCTGATCAAAGAGGACAATCGCTATCGCGTGACCCGCTTCCAGAGCCAAATGGTGGGCAACACCTGTCGCGACTAGCTCACGCGCGTTTGACGAGCGCGACGCACTCGATCTCCACCAGCACGTTGCGCGGCAGCTTCGCCACCTCGACCGTCGAGCGCGCCGGCGGCGCAGCAGGAAAGTAGGTGGCATAGACCGCGTTCACCGCCGCAAAGTCCTCCATCCGCTTTAGGAAGACCGTCGTCTTCAGCACATGCTCCAAGCTGGACCCAGCGGCTTCTAACACTGCGCGAAGGTTTTTCAGCACCTGGTGTGTCTGCTCTTCGATGCCACCTTCGACGATTTCACCGGTCGCCGGGTCGAGCGGGATTTGGCCAGAGCAGAAGACCAAATCCCCGCTGACGATAGCTTGAGAGTAGGGGCCGATTGCCGGCGGAGCGGCAGGGGTCTGGATGATGGTTCGTGCTGTCATGTCCGATGTTAGCGAATCACAAACACGGCCGAGGCGATCATGCTGATGATGAGGGCCGCGACGACGATCAAGCCAAATGCAGAAGCAAGCACGCGGCGGTTTCTCTCTCGTCTGCGCACGCCGCCAATTCTAACCCGATGCGCGCATCACGAGAGCACCGCTTTTTAAAGCAGACAAGGGGGGAGGCCCTGCTGGAGACCAGGGAACGCAGAGGGGAAGACGCACACCACGAACGGGAAAGCACTCGCGCTTTGTCTCTTCCTGCTTGAGCAAGAGGGTGTTGTCCCTTGGAAGGCATTGCTTTGACCGAGCGGCGGAACTAGCTCCTCGGCACGAGCGCGATCTCGAAGAGCTTTGGCCAGAGCTTGCCGGTGACGAACAGCCGCTGTGTAGCCGGATCATAGGCGATGCCGTTCAACACATCGGCGGCCAAGCGTTCCTCCGGCGTCAGCAACCCGCTCAGGTCCACCCAGCCCGTCACCATGCCGGTGCTGGGATCGATCCGCACAATCCAGTCTGTTTGCCAGACGTTGGCGAAGATTTCACCGTTCACATACTCCAGCTCATTCAGCATGTCCACAGGGCGTCCGCGATCGGTCACCTGGAGCGTGCGCTGTACGCTCAGCGTGTCGGGGTCCAAGAAGCGCAACGTGGCGCTGCCATCGCTCATGATGAGCTGCGCCCCGTCGTGGGTCAGTCCCCAGCCCTCGGTCTCGTATCGCCAGATGCGCAGCAGCTCAAACGTGTCTGCGTCATAGATGAAGCCAATCCCGTTTTGCCAGGTGAGCTGGAAGAGCTGGCCGCGGAACAACGCCAGTCCCTCGCCAAAATATTCTGCCGTCAGGTCGCGCCGCTGGAGCACAACGCCGGTCTCCAGCGCCACGCGACGTAGGCTGGAACGCCCCCACAGGCCCGTGCTCTCATAGAGCTGCCCAGCATCGAACACGAGCCCTTGCGTGAACGCCGATGGATCGTGCGGATATACGTTGATCACGCGATACGTGTAATAGCGTGGCATGGGGCGCGATGATGATGTGGGGGTCGGATCAGGCAGCGAAGAAACGGCAGGAGTGCGGACGTGTGCAGGTGGGGCAGCGCAGCCAGTGGTCAGCGCAAGGATGCCAAAGCCGACAAGCCATCCCCGGATCGTCATCGTCATGATAAGCAAACGTGAGTTCGGATTATCCGCGTCTTCTGCCAATAGGTTGCTCAGGCAGAGGTGCGGAGCACGCGGGATATTTGCATAGGTCATGACTATTACAGCGGTTAGTAGTAATAAGTTTGCTAAGAGTAGCGACAGTCTGCGCGTCATTCTACTCGGCAGGGCATGCGTTGCTCGCTAGGCTCGCGTAAATCCGAACTCACGTTAAGCAAATTATTGCCGACAGCCCGGCGCATTGCCACTGAGGCGACAAGGCAGCGTCACAGCATTGGCAAAGAATCCCCGCACCAGATCGCGAATGTCTTGTGTCGTGTGGCGGGCGAGCGCGTCGAAGAAATCGTCTTGATCGGCCTGTCGGTAAGCATGCGACTCGTAGTAATCCTTGAGCGCAGCGTCCAAGGTCTGCGTGCCGACCCGTTTGCGAAGCTCGTTGAGGAAGATCAGCCCCCGACGGTAGACCGCGTTGATGTAGGCACGAGAGTCGGGGTATTCGCTGATTGCCAGATCTATCGCACCGACCAGCGGCCCGCGCTCGCGGCTAAGGATGAAGTATTCGAACCACCAATCCGCGTCGGCGCTGTGATACTCCTGGTAGAAGCGCAGCTCGCTATAGCGCGCCAGCGCCTCATCCAACCAAGGCGCGCGAACCTGGTCACTGCCGACGACATTGAACCACCATTGGTGGGCAACTTCATGCACTGTGGTGGCGATGAGGTCGTGGCGCGCGCCGCGACCGCGATAGCCGGCATAGATCGCTGCGCCGATCCCGATCAAGCCGCTGTACTCCTGCCCCTGCTGGCGGTCGGTCTCGACGATGCGCAGGACGCGATAAGGATATGGCCCGTATAGCCTTGAGAACAGGCGCACGGCGTTTGCCGCAGCGTTGAGCACTGCGGCGCTCAGATGGCGGTGTTCGGGATAGACGTAGTGAATGAAAGAGATGCCGTCTTGCTGGATAGCCTCTACGCGATACAAGCTGCTCGCAGCGAAGGCAAAGACCCGCGCTTTGGGCAGCGAGTAGCGCCACAGTCGCCCTTCGCGCGATTCATCGCCGCCGGCGGCGATGATGATCCCCTCTGGGGCCAGGATGTTCGCCTCGTGGTCAGCCAGTTCTGAGGTGTAGGGATCGCCGATCGGCACGTAGGCCGGCGTGTCCCATTCGCCGTTGCGGTAAGGCGCCAGCATGATGTACCAATGGCCGCAGGTCAGGCTATAAGGGCCGCGCGAGGTATCGTCTCCGCCGATGCCGAGCGTGGTCTCTTGAAGAGGCACCTTGAAGGTGAAGTCGAAGGTCATTGCGATGGCCTTATCCGGCGGCAACGGCGCCGGCAACTTCACTGTCAACACGGTGCCGCGCAGGTCGTGGGGGAGCGGATCGGCCTGGCCGAATAAGCGCACGTCGTGTAGCGTCACCGCGCCGGGCCGCCGCGCCGGCGGCACGTTGAACTTTAGCTCAGCGATCGGTTGGCCGGCGGGGTTGGCGAACTCAATGCGCTGCTGCGCGTGGACGGTGCCATTGGCGTAGTCAAGCGTGACGTTGAAGACATAGAGAGGGCGGGGAGGCACCTCTTCCAGAAGAGGCAGCTCGCGATGCGCCACCAGCCGACCGTTTAACGTCCCCGCTGGCACGGCAACGGTAGGAAGCAGCGCTGGCTGTCCCGAGGAGGCAGCACGCACGCAACCAGCAAGCGCGCCAGCGACGACGAGATGCGCCAGAAGCGCCGCGCGCGTTGAACAGCTAGCGCATCCTCGCTTTATTATCTTGTTCCTCGGTTTCAATGCGTTCTTTCGCTACCGTCACAACCGCTGCCTTGCGCGCAGCCGCGTTAGGGAGCGTCAGATTGGCTGATACCCATCCTTGTATGCCCTTCCTGACCACGCGGAACCACTTGCCATCCGCGCTCCTACCGGTGACCGACAGAACCTCGCCGCGCTGGGCCTTGGTCAGGACTTTTGCATCTGCGCGCGGCTCGGCGCGCAGGTTGAGCACCTGCTTCGCGTTGACGGCCAGCGCAGGCTTATCGCCAGCGGGTGCTTTGACCTCTGACAAGGCCGGCTGACCAGCTAAAGCCGAGAGCAATTGCGCAGACGGGCGGATATCAATCACATTTGGGGGTGGCGCCACAACGCCAGGGCCGGTCTCAACGAATCCGCGGCCCAGACAAATCCCCTTGGCGCCAGGTGCCGGCAAAATTTCCAGACAACTATCGTCAACGTAAACATCGTTATGCTCAACCGGAATATCTGCAGAACTCCAGATCAACACATTCACGGCTGTATTCTTCGCCACCCCGTCAACAAAAATCTGCTCCCAGCGATCGTACGGCTGTTGCCAATCCGAGCAGACCAAATTAGGGTCGGTCATGTCGCGCGGACCGCCATCTTGATCAATACATACGCGCACCCTCAGATTGCCATCCTGGATTGAACGGGGCGGGATGTCAGCTTGTTCGCTCAGGTGGGTTGACCATAACTGCACCCATGTAGTGAAGCGCAGAGGGGCACCGATTGGCACGTTGACGACATACTGCATAATGCCGGCCTTCTTGTTCACCGCGAAGAAGTTAAACCAGCGGTCCGAGCCGCCGCCGCTGTGGACGCGATAGGGATATTCGTGCTTGAAGACGGGCCGAAACTCCGGCGTGCGGTAGTAAGGGTCACGCCGGTCAACCCCAGGCGGCGGCTCTTCCCAGAACGGAATCCAGCCCCATGTGACGTTAATCTCGCCACGCCCCTCAAAGTAAACCCCAGGGTGCTCATGTCCAGGGTTGAGCAGCAGGTTATAGCCAGGCCGATGCTGCATCACTGGCTGCGCGAGGAGTGGCATAGGAGAAGTTGCTATGCTGGCAACGAGCACCGCGCTTGACGCAATCTGGCTGAGAAACCGCATCGCCTCTTCTCTCAGTGGGATACCATCATGCAGTAGTATCAAACGACGAAGGTTATACCATGACTCACCGCTCTCATGAATTACATAGGCGCCGGGCCAGCCTGGCGATCTTGCTGATGCTGAGCGCGATGTTGCTCGCCTGCAGCGGTCGGCCTCTGGTCGTGGCGGCCACCCCTACGCCGGAGGTGCCGACTTACTGTCGCTTAAAGGTGGAAGGACGCTGGGTGAAGGATGCGCAAGGCCGCGTGGTGATATTGCATGGCGCAGATCTGCCCACGCTAAGCGAGATGGCCGCGAGAGGAGAATCGCCTGAGTCTTTGTTGGAAGCGCTGGCTGGCGCCGGCGCGAGGCTGATCCGCTTGGCGATCGCGCCAACTGAGATGACCCCGCTGTTCATCCCGGCGGTCATCTCGCCCCTGGTGGCACGGGCCAACGCGCTGGGGATGCTGGTCATCCTGAGCTATCAAAACGACCTGAGCGCTAAAGTCAACGATCAAGGTGAGGCTGCTGAGGAATGGTTGCGCACGACGTTGACTTACCTACGCAACGCGCCGGGCGTATGGCTACAACCTTTTGCCTTTCCGATTGCCACGCCCAAGTGGCGCGCGCTGAACCAGCGGATGGTGGACGTTGCCATCGGCTTGGGCGCTGAGAACGGCATTGTGGTGACACAGCCCGACTGGCTGCAGACGGACGGGCGGGGCTTGCTCCAGGGCGTCAACATCATCTACAGCGCAGACGATCTAGAAGGCTTGCCGTTAGATGCCGCACCGTTCATCCTTAATGTGGTTGACCCAGCGCAGGCATTGGCGCGCCTGCCCAATGGCGTATGGAGCCTTTCTAAACGGAGCGACGATCTGAGCGCTGTTGCGCCTCTGTGGCGGCTCAGCCGAGGGTGCCGCTAGAGCGACGCGCAGATCAGCATCCTCCCACTCATCGTTCGGCGAAGATCGGCCTACCGGCGCAGCTACACTGCGAAGCCGTCCGCGCTGCGCGCCCTTTTGAGTTTGCTTGAACCTGGGCAGCCCTTTCGCTTCAGACCGGAGCAGGTCGGAGTGACTCGGCCCAACGATGATCTCCCTGCCAAGGCGCAGAGCGTATAAGAAAGGCGCTCCCAGCGAAGCGTTCTTCTGGGGTGCATCAGATATAGCAAAGCGCTGGATGGCGCGCTGCTGTCGCCCGCCCTTATAAAACGAAGAGCAAGATTCGTCCCTCGCTGGCAGCGTGGCTTGGGTGGAAAGCTGACCCCTATCGGTGAATGCACCCTCTTTGGGAGTGGTCCATTGGAGAAGATATTTAATTTCCGGATGTGCACGTGCCCGTTCACGAATCACTCGCCGCGCCAGCCTGTCATGCTGAGCGGCAGCGAAGCATCTATAATCTCGCCCAACCAGCCCCCAAGGATTCACATGTCGCTGTGCCGCGAAACAAAGGCTGCGCAGCCTCGGTGACCCCGCAGCAGTTCGCCCAGGCGCGAGTTTAGATTCTTCGCTCTCGCTCAGAATGACAAGGTGAGGCAAGGTATTGGTGACCCTGGTGCGCTCAACATGCCAAGCATCACCGACCTGCGCGATGCTTCGCAGCGATGACGTGAGCGATGCACGTGCGAATGACCGACACGTGTGCCCAACGACGCAGCCTTTCATTCCGAATTGGACCACTCCCCCTTCTTTTGGGAGTGGTCCAGTAAAAGTGATCTAATATAGGGGACATGGCTAGGAGACCAGTCAGCCACCCAGGAGTGAAGTGCCAATTCTGCGGCAGTGCAGAGATGCGCAAGTATGGACGAAACCTCAGT
>Ga0308390_1002774_pt1 | contig 10290 bp, 7 predicted proteins | sample Hotspr2Sample149_FD_202358 | JGI IMG/M metagenome (GOLD analysis project Ga0308390, IMG submission 202358) | Hot spring phototrophic mat microbial communities from Mushroom Spring, Yellowstone National Park, Wyoming, United States - 20040719_149 ...
AATAAAACGAGTAAACTGTCCATTGAGGGTCTCCTGGGGTTTCAACTGTTGTTGTGGTAACAAAAGTTTACTCCCTTTTGGAGATCCTCTCCTTATCCCGAACTCACGTTATATTTGGTAGTTGTTCCTGAATAATCAGTGTCTTTTGCGGATATTACTCTCTCATGTTGTGAAGTGCCAGATTTTAGATCTGCTTTATTCTTCATTTTGAGCCAATTATAACGTTTCAACAAAGCAATCCGGCGCTTGTTAAGCCGGATTGCTTTGGGATATGAACTAGCTGCTCAATCGGTTAAATCATAGGAATTATGTCGCTGAACATCTTCCCAACAGCTGGTCCGAGCAAAGCTAGGATTACAATGACAATAATAGCCACTAACACAATGATTAATGCGTATTCAACCAGGCCTTGCCCTTTTTGGTTTTCCAGCGAGAACATATTTATCATCTCCTCCCGTAACATCATTAACTGACACAATTATATACATAGTTCCATGTTTTTTTCAAATTACAGATTTGCAATGTTTTAAATAACGATGGGGCCACACATTCGTGTGACCCCGTCTCGTAAACTTGGAATCTTACTGATTTTCCGGTATCCAGCAACAAAGCACCAGGTCTTTTGCCGCTTTCACTTCATCAAGCCGCCTGACTGGAGTGTTATGTGGCGCTTCTTTGAGTAACTCAGGAGACTGATGGGCTTCCTCTGCAATTTTGATAAGCGCATCTGCAAAACGATCCAGGGTTTGTTTGCTTTCTGTTTCTGTTGGTTCGATCATCAGTGCTTCGTGAACAATCAAGGGGAAGTAGTTGGTAGGCGGATGGAAATCATAATCTATCAGGCGTTTTGCGATGTCTAAGGCGCGGATACCTGGAGCATCTTCCCACCGTCCTTCAGCAACAAATTCATGCATACAAATCCGATCGTAGGGAATTTTATACGTTTTGCGCAGCCGGGCAAGTAGATAATTTGCGTTGAGGACGGCATGTTCTGCGATACTACGCAATCCCTCTGGTCCGTGCATGCTGATATATACATACGCGCGAACCATCACACCAAAGTGACCGAAGAACGATTTGACGCGGCCGATTGATTTGGCGGGCATGCAAAAACCATATAAAGGCGGTTCTTCCTCGGTTCCCTCTTCAACAATATCCACAATAGGACCAGGTAGAAAGTCAACCAGATGTTTGGCTACAGCCACTGGTCCAGATCCCGGACCTCCGCCGCCATGTGGTGTGGAGAAGGTCTTGTGCAAATTGAAGTGCATTACGTCAAATCCTAAATCGCCCGGGCGCGCAATGCCTAAAAGAGCGTTTAGATTAGCACCATCCCCATAGACCAGTCCGCCTGCCTCATGTACCAATCTGTTGACTTCGACTACGTTGACATCAAACAGTCCTAAGGTATTGGGATTGGTCAGCATCAAACCGGCAACCTGGTCGTCCAGGACGTTTTTGAGAGCATCAAGGTCAACGTTTCCATTAGAGTCTGTGGGCAGATTAACGACTTGGTAGCCGCTCATGGCTGAAGTGGCGGGGTTGGTGCCATGCGCTGAGTCGGGGATTAAAATTTTGGTTCTCTTTGTGTCGCCACGTGATTTGTGATAGGCGCGAATGATCATTACCCCGGTAAACTCGCCCTGAGCACCAGCGGCAGGCTGTAGGCTGACTCCAGCAAAGCCGCTAATTTCTTTGAGCCACTCCTGCAACTCATACATTAATGCCAGGTTGCCTTGAACAGTTTCTTCGGGTTGAAGCGGGTGAGTAAGAGCGAAACCGGGTAACCGGGCTGCTTCTTCGTTTACCTTGGGGTTGTATTTCATCGTGCAGGAACCCAAAGGGTAGAGGCCTCTATCAACGCTATAGTTAAGTGTTGACAACTTGGTGAAATGCCGAATGACATCGGGTTCAGAGAGCTCAGGCAAAGGCAGACTGTCCCGCACAAATTCAGTTGGCAGGGGTGTCAATGGCACATCAGGATCAGGGTAACGGACGCCAAGACGTCCAGGCGAGGATAGTTCATAAATAGTCGGCTCAGTCATGGCTTACCTCCTGGAGAGCTTCACATAATAGATCAATTTCTTCCCGGGTGTTCATTTCCGTTACCGCAATCAACATGTGATTCCTGAGTGAAGGGTAATCGCGCCCCAAATCATAACCGCCCAAGATGCCATGTTCAAGCAAATGTTCATTGACTTCTGCAACATCTTTGGGGCAGCACACCACAAACTCGTGGAAGAAGGGTGCGTTTACGCAAAGGCTATAGCCCGGGATGGCACCAATTTCTTCGGCCGCATAGTGCGCTTTTTGATAACAGAGTTCTGCCACTTTTCTCAAACCAGATTTTCCCAGCAGGCTGAGGTAAATGGCAGATGCCAGCGCCATCAACCCTTGGTTGGTGCAAATATTTGACGTGGCTTTCTCGCGTTTGATATGCTGTTCTCGAGCGGTTAATGTGAGAACGTATCCTTTGTTTCCTGCAACGTCTACTGTTTCGCCGACCAGGCGACCAGAGATTTTATGCGCATATTCCGAGCGCGTTGCGAAGATGCCCAGATAGGGACCTCCAAACGAGAGTGGTATTCCCAAAGGCTGTCCTTCGCCGACCACAATATCAGCGCCAAATTGGCCCGGTGGCTTGAGTAACCCAAGCGAAAGAGGGTTGACTACAACAGCTACCAGAGCGCCGACTTCGTGTGCTGCTTTAGCTAGCGCTGTATAGTCAAAAATTCGCCCAAAGAAATCGGGGTGCTGCACAATCACCAGTGCAGTGTTAACGTCCAACTGGTTCAACAGGTGATCTGGGGTAGAAAGAGGATCAACTTCAGCTTCGTCACCGACGATATGGAGACTTTCATAACCGGCAAGGTAGGTCTTTAATGTCGCTCGATATTGAGGATGAACCGACGGTGAAACGACAATCTTGTTACGCCTGCCGCGGAAGTAGTGGTAAGCCATTACCCCTGCCTCTGCTGTGGCTGTTGCACCATCATAGTGGGACGCATTACTAATATCCATTCCGGTCAATGCTGTGATCAGAGACTGATATTCAAAAATGGCTTGCAAAGTGCCCTGTGAAATCTCGGGTTGATAAGGGGTGTAAGCGGTGTAGAATTCACCGCGTCTCAAGAGCATATCTACTGCCGCAGGAATATAGTGATTGTATGCTCCTGCACCTAGAAAGCAAATCAATTCGCGAGCATGCTCATTTGCCTGCGATAGACTGGTGGCTTGAGCTATTGCCTCCATTTCGCTCAGCGCAGGCGGGAGGTTGAGTTGGGGATAGCGGTATGCTTCAGGAACGTCTTTGAAAAGCTCTTCCAGACTTTTCACACCAATCGTCTGAAGCATTTGTGCACGTTCAGGATCAGTATGTGGAATAAACATTAGTGACTCCGTTCAGCACAATATTTCTCATAACTACTGGCATCCATCATGCCTTCAAGCTCGGAGGTATTTTCCAGTTCAATTTTTACCATCCAGGCTTTTCCGTATGGGTCGTTGTTGACAACTTCGGGGGTTTGGGCTAAGTCCTCGTTGATTTCTACAACTTTACCGCTGACAGGGCAGTTGACATCAGCGGCAGCTTTTACCGATTCAAGTGAAGCCAGAGTATCGCCCGGTTTTACTGTATCGCCAACCGCAACGACGATCTCCACAAAGACAATGTCAGATAGCTGGTCTTGAGCGTAATCCGTAATTCCGATGGTGGCGATATTTCCGTCCACATTAACCCATTCATCTGTTTTCGAATATTTTAGGTTTGCAGGTGTATTCATTTTTTTTTGGCTCCTTATTTGTTAAGTTTTTAGATATAACTGATTGATTAAAGTGAACAAAGGACAAATACGCGTGAGAGGTTCCATGCGCATTTGCCCCTGTTTTTGACCTGAGAGTTTCACCCACATTGGGTTTGCCCCTTCGGTGTCCTGAGACTTTTCAGGGGGAGATAGAAACGGAGTCTCTTGAACCTGAGAGATTCGCTTGAGCGATTGCGCGCAACCCAAGCTTGCCCCTTCGGTGCCGGTTCAATACCCGGACTCTCCTCGCGTTTCGGTTTGTTTTTGATATTATACCAAAATAAAAGAATATTTGCCCTATCACATGCCACATGTCGTGACTGTTCCAAGACTGGTAAACTTAACTGACAACCGCCATATCTGGCGATCAGGAACCCTCACTATCCCTCAAATCTGGCGGTTTCAACGCATATCTACCAAATTTGGAACAATCACGCACATGTACAATGTGTCAAATTTAGTTTTTACCAAAGAACCAGGGGTCTGTGTTTCGCTCCCAAGATATGATTTCTTCGGGTTTAAACCAGAGAGAAATTTCCTGAAGGGCTGTTTCTGGGCTATCTGAAGCATGGGTCAAGTTTCGTCCCACTTCAAGCGCAAAGTCATGCCTTATACTTCCCGGCGCTGCTTCAGTCGGTCTTGTCGCGCCCATGGTTTGACGCACCGCAGCAACGGCTTCTGGGCCTTCCCAGATCATTGCCATAACTGGTGAGGATGTAATATATCGTATTAACCCCTCGTAGAACGGTTTGCCTTTGTGGATAGCGTAATGTGCTTCTGCCAGTTCAGGATCGACTCGCATAAACTTGGCTGCGATTAATTTTAAGCCGCGCCTCTCTAGGCGCGCCGTAATTTCACCAATTAAGCCGCGTTGAACACCGTCTGGTTTGATTAATACCAATGTTTTTTCCAACGTTTCCTCCAGCGTTTGTTGAAAAGTTTATTGATTTATCTGATCAACTCTTCTGCCTTTGTGTATGCGTCCAGTGCATCCTGCAGGCGGTTACCACGTAAATAGGCATCACCGAGCGCTTGCCAGAGTCCAATATCTAAGGGGTAACGATAGAGAGCATCCCGTATATCATGGATGGTTTGTTCCAAAAAAGTTTCGGATTCAATTAGTTCGGAATACTTTTCCAAAGCACTTTGTAGCTTGCCTTTCTCTAATTCAGCCTGAGCTTCCCGCAATTTTTCCTCTGTGGGTTGAGTTTTTCTTTCTACCGAAATTTTTACCGCTTCAGTGACTCGGGCAATTGTTGCTGGTGTTTCGATAGTTTCTGGTGACATTTCTTGTTCAAAGGTCTGTGGGCTTTCCTCTACAGTGATTGGTTGGGGCTTACTAATCATTTGCGGTTGTTCGGTTTCTGGTGGTATTTCTTCTTGCTCCGATGGTGTCACTTCTTTTTGTAACATTTCACTCACAGGTGAGAATTCCACGGTTTCTTCACCTATCATTTCAGTTTCCATTGGTGGTCCCTGTACAATTTCGCGTGATAATTCTTGTGAGGGTAGTGGAACTTCAATAGGCGGGTAGGATGACTCACCAATTGTTTCTATTTCCCTTTCAAGCTTAAGCTTGCTCTCTCCTTCTACAGTCTCGCTCTCAGAAATAGCTTCTTGTTTCCACTCCATCGCCGGGGCTTCTTCTGTATTTACGGTAGATTCCTGTATTGTTTGAACGGATTGTGTTGGTTCAACGATTGTCTCAATTGCCGGCATTTCAATATCGTGTAGCCATGCTGGTAGTTCACCTTCTAATTGTGACTCACTAAGTTGTTCCTTTGGGGTTTGCTGTTCCGGTTCGAATTCTTCCAATACTTGAAGGATTGGTTTCTCTTCTTCCACAACTGGTTCGATTTCTCCTATCCATTCTGGATGCGTTGTGATGCTCTCCTGTTCTGGTGTGAGTTCCTCAGCCTCAATTTCTCGTAGCCAAGATGGTAGAATTTCCTCTGAGGCTTCCTGAGTTGCTTCAGCCACAGGCTGTTCACTTTCCGTCGTCTCCAGAATCTTTAGCCAATCGGGCAATTCTTCTGATAGAATGGGTTCTTCCTCAGGTATTTCCAGCACTTCACCAGCAGGCTGCCTAATTTGTTCTTGCGTTACCCATTCTGGAGGTGTTTCCTTTCGCTCTTCTGGAGTTGTCAACAATCCTTCTTCTGCGCCTTGGCGGGCTGCAAGAGTTTCGAGCCAGGCAAACGCTTCATCAATGTCTTTTTGAGAAGTTTCATCCAATGGAGTAACCCCTGACTTTACAACAAGTTGTTCCTCAAAAGGTGGTAGAACTTCTTGTTCAGAAAGCTCAGGCTGTGGAGCGATGATTTCCGCATGCTCTTCCTTTTGGAGTTTCTCCATAGATTCGGTTTGGTGCTGTATCCATTCAGGTGGTTGTTCCAGCCGTTGTTCTGGGGAAGTAATGAGCGTTTCTTCCTCAGCTCCCTGGCGGGCAGCCAGATTCTCCAGCCATGCCATAGCAGCATCTATATCCAATTCGTCAATTGCTGGTTGTTCTGGTGGCAAAGATTCCCCTGCCACTTCCTTTGCGGTGGATTGCTCGAGCAAGCTCTGCCATTCCCCTTCTAAGTCCTCGACTTGCGGCGGGGGTATTTCTGATTTTTCTGTCTGAGCAAGCAAGTCAACTTGTTCGGTGGACAAAGGGGTTTCTGCCTGCTCCGAAAGCGTGGCTTGTGGCAGTATAGTTTGTGGCTCTTCCACAGGTGCAAGAAAGTCTGGCAACTCAGCAGGAAGATTGACCTCTTCTGATGACAATGGTAGTTGTTCAAACGCTGTTTCAACGGACGATTCTGGCGTTTCAAATAGTGGAGGCAAGATCTTCTCCAATGCTTCTAATTCTTCTTTACTTTCCTCTTCAATAAAGCTTTCGGGTTGCGGTTGAGGCGCAAGGGACTTCACCCAATCGGGGAGCTCGGCGGGTTCAACAGCTTCGCCCTCCTCACCAAATTTTACAATAGACTCGGCGCTTTCCTTTCCCTCAGAGATCGTCCAACCAGCCTCACTCATCCAGCTTGGGAGTACTTCTTCCTGTGGTTGCTCTTCTGACATAGCCTGGAGTCCTACTTCAGTGGCAGAAGGTAGTTCATGTTCTGAAGGTCGTGTGACTGTTTCGATTGGTGATTCTAATTCTGGTTCAACAGCAGGTATAGTTTGGGGAATAGTGTCTAACCAGGAAGGCAGCTTTTCCTCTTCTGGTTCAAAGCCGATTCCAACTGTTCGTGTCCATTCAGGTATCTGACCTGTTTCTTGCGAAGGATGCCATTCGAGTTTTTCGAGCATCACTGAGTTGTCCGGTACCTGATTACTATCTGGCGTTTCGGGAGAGGTAAATGCAATATAAGGATCGAGACTTTGTAGCCGCTGCCGATAGACTTTTGCGTTTTCGGAATGCGAAGTTGTAGTGAGAATTTCTGCCAGTATTCGGTTGGCTTCAAAACAGTAGGGCAGTCTTGTTATCAATCTTGAACAGACTTCGGATGCTTCAACTTTTTTACCTGTGATGTAATACACTTTTGCCAGCACAACCATCAAATCTACCCGTTGAGGCTCTTCAGCCAAAGCAGCTTTTGCTTCAGCAATAGCCTGAAGGTAAAGCTGTCCGCGTTCGTACATACGTACTAATGCTCCACGCGTCAGGCGGACTTTTGAAGGTTCCACGCCATCTCTACGTCCATATAAGCGGCGCAACTCTTCCTGAATTGCAGCATTTGAAGGTTGTACCTCAAAAGCCCGTTCCATGTGATAAATTGCCGCGTCCAGGTTGCCCTCATCTTCGCGAATAATGCTCATGCCAAGCTGGGCTACACGGTCATCTGGAAATGCTGACAGCACTCTTTGAAGAATATCGGCAGCTTCACTATAGCGCTTTGCTTCCAAGTATGCTTTTCCCAAAGACCGATACGTGTCTATATGTTTGGGGAATTGTCTTAAGATATATTTGCAATGGGCAATCGCTTCTTCGATTTGCCCATTTTCAATCATCTCTTCAATTTCCCGGTTATATGCACGTAAAGAAATTTCAGCCATAGGAGAGTCCTCCTACTCTAGTATGCACCAATCCTGCTGAATATGCAAGTACCCACAATATGAGGATTTTGAAAAACGTCTCCCATATGTGGTGATAAAAAGCTCATGTTTCGTATACAAACCCCAAAATGAGTTTTTTCAACACCCTCAATATCTACCAGGGGCGATAAGGGTCATTTTGCGCATTTTTGTTGCCGTGTGTGGTAACAGGCGAAAAATCAATTAGAAAAGTGATAATCATCAGTATACTGGTAGGAATCCTTACAACACAAATATTTGTTAAGAATATTACCGGTCAAGAAATGGAGATAGTTTCTGAAATGTAAATAAGCGGTCCATCACTCGCCCAAGTAATCGCGCAATTTTCGCCTGACTGTTGGATGGCGTAACCTGCTTAATGCCTGTGCTTCGATTTGGCGAACACGTTCACGAGTAACACCCATTTTACGTCCCACTTCTTCAAGTGTGTACGCCTGACCGTCTAGCAAGCCGTAGCGAAGTTGCAAGATGCGCACTTCTCGAGGGGGTAAAGTGTTCAGCACTTCTTCCAAATGTTCTCGCAACAGGTTATATGTAGCAGTGTCGTCTGGGGGCGGCGCTTCGTCGTCTTCAATGAAATCCCCCAACACAGAATCCTCCTCATCATCGGTAGGTGTTTCCAAAGAAAGTGGGCGACGGGCGACTTGAATCATGTTTTCTACTTTTTTGGGAGGCACATCCAGTGCAATGGCGAGTTCATCTACGGAAGGCTCGCGACCAAGACGTTGTGTTAACTGGTGTTGCACTCTTAATAATTTATTGATTTGATCTCCCATGTGTACAGGAACTCTAATTGTGCGACCCTGATCAGCTATCGCACGAGTGACAGCTTGACGTATCCACCATGTGGCATATGTGCTGAACTTATGTCCCCGTCGGTAATCAAACTTTTTAGTGGCACGGATCAAACCAATATTACCTTCCTGGATTAGATCGAGAAAAGGAACACCGCGCCCCATATATTTTTTTGCAACAGAAATTACAAGGCGAGAGTTAGCTGTAATCAGATGCTCTCTTGCTGCCCAGCCATCTTCTATCAGCTTACGTAGTTCAGCGCGCCTTCTGCTGCTGACATTAAGGCGCGCTAGTTCTTCGCGGGCCATACGTCCACGCTCAATGCGTTGTGCGAGTTCCACTTCCTCTTCAGCCGTTAGTAATGGAACTCGACTGACTTCTTTCAAATAGAGTCCAATGGTGTCATCAGTGTCAATGTTAGCTAGATCGTCAAATGAGATTTCTATGCCCGGCTCTTCAGCTTCTTCAACTTCACCCAACTCAAGCTCTTCATCTGTGGGACCTTCGAGGGCTGTATCTTCAACATAGGGTATTCCTGCGCTCATAAGCGCAGCAAAAGCTTCTTCCAGTTGCTCAACATCTTGTTCCGCTTCTGGGAAAAAGTGCAATATGTCGTCAATCGTTACATACGATTTTTGACGTCCAAGCTCGATTAATCGAGCAATTGCAGGATATTCTTCTTCGTCGTCAAGCACTATCAATTCATCATTCATAATACGCGTACTACATCCTCTTCGCATGCGAAGTTATCGAACAACCCTTTTTACTTTTTGAGTGGCAGAAGGGTTATGAGTTCGTCATACAAGTTACTTTTAGATTTCCTAATCAGCATACACTTTTTAATCATAAAAATCAATACCCGCATAAAAGGTTGACAAAAATCTTATATTTATTGTTGTGTTATTGCTTTCATTGTTGACAGATCCGGAAATAACGCTGGCGTTACGGTGGACATTTGATCTTGTTGGTTTCGTTGTATTTGATGATTTTTCTAGAATCAAGATACTTGTTAGCAAAATCAAAAATGGAGCTAGAAGTATCCAGTCCGAACCTCGGACCATGAGTTACCCGTTCTTTCTTCTCCTAAAAGATACGATGATCCCAGTCGTCATAACTAAGGCAGGGAGCAATATAGTGACAATCAAGACAATTAGCAGGAATGTGTTTTGTGTTGGTTGAATAAGAACGCGCGTAACTTCAGGTGTTGTGTTCAGATTGATCAGATTGTCCTGCTTAGCAACCCAGTCAATAGCGTTGATAATCAGATCGCCGTTCCCAAAAGCTTGAAAGTAATTGTCATTTGCGAAATCTGCATCTCCAATCACAACCAATCGTGCGCCTGTTGAGAAATTTTCTGCTGCAATAGCTATGGTGAGCGGTCCATTTGGGTCGGTTCCTGTGTCGGCTTTCGGGTGCTGGTTTCTTAAATCGGTGATGTCCGTTTCTCCCCAAGTGGAAGCGGAAGTTTTTACCAGTTCAGTTATGTTAACGTGAATTCGGGTTAGGCGGGCAAGGGCAGGTACTCGTCCAAGCCCAAAGACGGTTTTGATGGACGGCGGCAGTAAGCAATCAAGCCGCACAGCACATTTACAAAGAAGTTGATGATACTGCG
>Ga0308390_1002778_pt1 | contig 10285 bp, 8 predicted proteins | sample Hotspr2Sample149_FD_202358 | JGI IMG/M metagenome (GOLD analysis project Ga0308390, IMG submission 202358) | Hot spring phototrophic mat microbial communities from Mushroom Spring, Yellowstone National Park, Wyoming, United States - 20040719_149 ...
AACACCTACCACCTATACCTACGACCGTCAACAGACCTACTCTTCAAAGCAGGAGGGCTACACAAATTTATGAGCTGGTCAAAGCCTATTTTAACTGATAGTGGTGGCTATCAAGTCTTTTCGCTGTCGGAGTTGCGCCAAGTAAGTGAAGAAGGGGTGATATTCAAATCGCATTTGGATGGTTCAAAGCACATCTTTACACCTGAAAGTGTGATAGAGACGCAGCGCTACATTGGTAGCGACATTATGATGGTGCTCGATGAATGCCCGCCATATAATGCAGAAAGGGAGTATATCAAAGCATCAAGCGAGCTAACTCTGCGCTGGGCGGCGCGTGCGCAAGCGCACCTGATGAAAACGGCACCACTTTACGGCTATGAACAAACACTCTTTGCTATTACGCAGGGCGGCACATTCGACGATTTGCGTCAGGAGTCGACGAAGCGTTTGGTAGAAATGGATTTTGAAGGCTATGCTATTGGCGGACTTGCCGTCGGCGAACCTGAAGAAGCCATGTATCGCATGTTGGAGCTATCGCATCCGCTGTTGCCAGAACATAAGCCGCGTTACCTGATGGGCGTCGGCACCCCGATTAACATCTTGAATGCTATTGAACGAGGCATTGATATGTTCGATTGCGTTATGCCCACACGAGAAGGCAGAAACGGCAGAGTCTACACGCGCTACGGCACACTCAACATCCGAGCGGCAAAATATGCCGATGACTTTCGCTCACTCGATGAAGGTTTTGAAAATTATGTGTGCCAAAATTTCTCACGCGCCTATATTCGGCATCTGCTGAATGTCAATGAAATTTTAGGATTGCAGCTTTGTTCACTTCAGAACCTGTCGTTTTTTCTTTGGCTGACGCGCACAGCTCGCGAGCACATTTTGAACGGTACATTCAAGGCGTGGAAAGAAGAGTTTATCGAGCAGTTTCAATCAGGCGAAAAAGTAGGCATGATTTAAGCGCACTTGTGCCGCAGAACGAAAAAGAGGTACATAGCCTTTGCAAATGCCTCGTCGACTTTTGCTAACTTCCCTGAAAGCAGAAAAATCGTTCATCAATGGAGAAAAAATTTGGCTTTAGCACACGCGCTATTCATCACGCACAAGAGCCCGATGAAAAAACTGGTGCAGTGGTGCCACTGCTTTCAATGGCAACCACATACAAGCAAGATGGTATCAATCAGCCGCGAGGTGGCTTTGAGTATTCACGAGCGCAAAATCCAACACGCGCACAACTGGAGCAGGTCTTAGCTGGATTGGAAAACGCCGCCTACTGCAATGCATTCTCATCTGGATTGGCAGCACTGGCGGCACTCATGAGCTTGTTTGACCCAGAAGACCACATTATCGCCGGCGATGACCTCTACGGCGGTACGGTGCGCTATTTCAATCAAGTCTTAGCCAAATACGGCGTAAGATTTTCATATGTAGATACAAACGACTTAGAGGCTGTGGAGCGCGCCATTACAGCAAAAACAAAACTCATCTACTTGGAATCGCCCACCAATCCAATGCTGCGCCTCTCTGACATTCGTGCCGTGGCAACATTAGCCAAAAAACATGGATTGATGCTGGCAGTTGACAACACTTTTGCAAGCCCGTATTTGCAAAACCCATTGGAGTTAGGCGCAGATGTGGTGCTACATAGCTCAACGAAATATCTGGGCGGACACTCTGATATCGTGGGCGGCGCGCTCATGACCAACGATAAAAATCTCTATGACAAATTTGCCTTTCAGCAGAGAGCGGTGGGGGCAGTGCCTTCGCCATTTGATTGTTGGCTCTTGATGCGCTCGGTAAAAACACTGGCGATTCGCATGCGTCAGCAGTGTGAAAACGCTTTAGCAATTGCGCAATTTCTTTCGCAGTATGATGACCTTGTAAAGGTATATTACCCGGGCTTGCCGACGCATCCGCAACATGACTTGGCGAAGCGCCAAATGCCACGTGGTTTTGGCGGCATTGTCAGTGTAGATTTGGGCTCAAGAGCACGCGTGGAAACCTTCATCAAACATTTAGAGATTTTTACTTTCGCAGAAAGTTTGGGCTGTGTGGAAAGCTTGGTGTGCTACCCGTGGGAAATGACACACGCCGCCGTTCCAGTGGAGCGACGGTTGCAGCTTGGTATCACCGAAGGATTGATTCGCCTCTCGATTGGAATTGAGGAAAAAGACGATTTAATCAATGAACTGCGCACAGCGTTGGCACAGACATTGCCGAAGATGGAACTGGCACCGTAATGCATAACACATACGCTGTCAGTAGATTAACGAAGTAATCAAACAGTAAGCAAAACAATTTTTCAAACTAAACTTAAGCAAACGACCATGGCGCCTGAACCACAACCGCAGCAACCTATTCAGCTCAATATCGAGATTGATGAAAAGACAGCAGAAGGCATCTACTCTAACCTTGTGCTCATCAACCACTCAGCAGCTGAATTTGTCATAGATTTCACCCGAATTTTGCCCGGCATTGCAAAAGCCAAAATCAGCACCAGAATCGTGATGACACCGCAGCATGCAAAATCCTTCTTGTTAGCGCTTCAAGAAAATATCCAAAAGTATGAGAGTGTCTTCGGACCAATCAAAATCATGGGGGAACCCGGCACTGCAATTGCAAATGGGCTTTCGCATAGATAACAAAACGAAGCCTTCTTAATCAAACTGATGGCTACGGGCGCAAGCCAACTTCTTCGCTCGGTACACTCTCGTCGGTTTTGGCGACACTGGTGACGAAGTAAAAATACAGCGTGCCTTTTTTGGCGGATGTATCGAGAAAGGTTTGTTCGTCTCTGGTTTAAGTGTTGCCAGAACCGTTGGCGTTTTACCACGCTCATAGCGGTAGAGTTTGTAGCCCGTCAGTCGCTCCTGCACCACTTCGCCCCAAGTGATGCGCACGCCTTCGGTTGTCGGTATGGCACGCACATCAGCAGGAGGCGCAGGTGGCAGTTTTTTATACTCAACCTGCACTGAGGCACTTAGCGCGCTTTCCGACTCGAACATGCCAAATGCCTGCACCGCATATTCATAGATGCCAAACTCTGTAAAAGTGGTATCCGTGAAGTAGTTCTCTTGCGCAGAAAGCAACGAATCAAACAGCGGCTTGAATGCCGACTTCGCTTTTGAATCCACCTTGCGACGAAAGACACGATAGCCACGCACGGCATCATCGTAAGCGGTCAGGTCTACCCAAAAGAGGTTAACCGTCTTTTGCATCTCGCCATCGGGTTGGGTAGCAGAAAGTCCAGTGGGTGTCGGCAGTTGAATAGGAATGATTGGACGCGCATAGAGCGTATCTGAAAAACTGCTAAGGACATGGCTCTTGCTTTCGGAACGCACCGCATATCCACATGACCGTCGACCCGATAGCCCTAAGCTCGAATCCAAAAACGAGGTTGTGGGCGCAGACGCTCGGGGCACAAGCCCTGAAATGAGCGTTAGCGAGTCGCCGTATCGAGCATTGCGGTAAATGCGATAGCCGATGATGGTTGGGTCACTATTCTCAATCGTAAGTTGCACGCCATTTTTGATGCCCTCTGCCTGCACTAAGCGTGGCGGAAGCGGCGACAGCGGACTTTCGTAAATGCCGAAGGCTCTGGCACTTGGCACGGAACGCTCACCAAACGGACCCGTAGCCACTAAGCGGTAAAAATATTGCTGCATCGGCTCGGTGGTTTCGTCAAGATAGCTGGTTTGCGCAGGCGGCACGGTGGCAATCCGCACGAAGCCCGTATCGGCATCAAGGCTGCGGAGAATCTCCACGCTCACCACATTGGCAGTATCACGAAGTCGCCAAGTGAGCTTCAAGCCGGCGGTGTCTTTCATGCTTTGCGTCTGCAAACGGTCGGGTATCGAGACCTGACGAAAGTCGAACGTCGTGGCAAGCACTGTATCGGAGGGAGTACCCAGATTGCCGTAGTAATCTTGTGGCACCACGACATACTGGTAATACTTCGAAAGCCCAACAAGCGTATCGACTATTGAAACATAAAGGCTGTCAGGATGTTTTGTGCCGCGTTCCAAAAGTTGCACCAGCGTAATGCGCTGAAACGCGCCGTCAACGCCCTCGCGCCGATAGGCTTGCACAGCGAACCTCATTTTGCTCACCGCACCGAAGCGCAAGGTAATCTGCCGAAAGGTCTCATACTTGCTGATGAATTTCGGTTTGGTCGTAAGCGGCTTAGGATACGACACCACTTCCGAAAGCCATGTATCTTTGACCTCGCCTGCGGCATCGAGCTGTAAGACGCGGTATTGATACGCCGTATTTTTTTTGCGCCGTCGAATCAAGATATGCCATACCGATAGCTAAGCGCACGGCTAAAAAATTGCTGTAGAAGAGCGTATCGATGCGCCCGCGACTTTTTTCTGTTTGCGCCCAGTAGCGCTCAATAGGTAAAGCATTGGCATCATAGACATCAGGCATAGTTTGTTCAATGCGTTTGAGACGCTCTTGAAATTCTGCCAGCGATGCGGGTGCTTCCACATCGGCAATCGCCGTCCAGCCAGACTCGCCTGTTTTTTTGCGCTCCACACGGTAGCCAACAATGCTGTTGAACGGCTGCGCCTTCGTGACCTTTGCCACGCCAACGATGATGTAATTGCCGCGCGCACCGCCGTTTGCTACGAAACTGAGTGGCTTTTGCGCCATAGTCGGCTGCACAGCAAAGAGTAAAAGGCACAGCCAGAAGAACTTGAACTGAACTTTTTGTAATACCATGGCTAATTAAAGGCTAAGTTTAACACCGTCTGTTCCAAGTTTGAACGACATCACTCCATACTTGAAACTGCCTGAAACAGATTTTTTAATGCAGCCCAATCCTTCGCATTCGGAATCGCAGAGACCGGATGCGCCATAAATTTTGCCCGACAAAATCAAATCGGAGCCACCTTCAACACCCCATGTTTTGTTGGTCAGGTTCAGAAATCCTACGCCATAAAAGTTAATGCCGGCGTGAAGTGAGCCGCCAGCGCAGAGCACCCCGATTGAACCACCGATGGATGCATCAACACCCAGAAACGCTGCTGCGCCGACATCGAACTGTGTTGAGCCACTAAAGTTCATTCCGAGCGAGATCGCCATGCCATAGTAAGCACTTACACTGCATGAGACGATGGGGTCTAAATCGACATCAATTTGCGGCAATGTAATTCCCAAGAAATTTGTCGCCTCGCCCAAGAAGTAGAACCCTTTGAGGTTGTTGTAAGCACTGGGAATCTGACGCATTTGGTCTGGCACTTCGGGCTTCCATTGGCTTGCGGCAAACTTGCTTTGAATCTCCGAAACGCTCGAGATGTTCGGATATTTTCCGAGCACGATGCCCACCTTAATGCCGATGTTAGGATTGTAAAGCCCCACGTCGCCGTAAGCTGTAAAGAACCAGCCTTGCGGGTCGAAGCGCACATCGGCACTGCCGGCAAGCGTATAGGCGTTGGGAACGCTTGCGTCAATGACAATGCTGCCCTGCATGCGTTTGAGCGCAAAGTTGTAGGTGATGGAAAGTTGCCCAAACGGCACCTCGATATTTTTGACACTGACTTGCTGATTGCTAATGTCAGTTACCATGTTGCCCTTGACCACAAACGCAATTTTGCCCGAGATGCCTTCATCGCTCTCAACGTCGCCCTGAAATTTGAACTCCTCCCACTTTGATGACGAGACCGCAAGTCCGCCAGTGAGATTTTTCAGTTTCGATTTGCCATTGCCGCCGGAGAAATCAAAAATTTGTCCGTCGTCGAGCGTTGCCGTGATAGCCCCCGCAGGTGTCTTACGCAAGGTGATGTTGAACTCAAACATCTTATTGCCCTCTACCAGCCTATAGATTTTGCCTTTTGCCGTGTAGCCGCCATCATCAAGCGTTTGAGTGTTGCTCGAGAAAGTCAGCGTAACCGCGTCAGCCTTAAAGTTGTAGTCGACGGGTTGAAGTTGTGCAACGGCATTGCCGTTCTGTTTGCTGAATTGCAGCATCGTTGTCATGGGTTGCACAGACGGAATGCCGTAGTCGACTTGCCCAGTGAGCTGAATGGCATTGTCATACAGATTGGCTTGTGCGGGCTTGAACTGCGCCACTTTGTAGACGGTCAAATTGGGGTGATTGGATTGAAGCGTAAAGCCGCTCTGCCCATCGCTAAACAGCGTGAGATTCTGAAACAGCAACGTGTCACTGGGCAAGCACTTGGGCAAATTCTCGATGAATGCCGCGTAGCCGTTCGAGCCTTTGCTAATGGTGAACGACCACTTGGCTTGACCGGGGTCGTAGCCGAGTTGAGCTGCACTGCCGGACAAGACTTTCAGGGTTGCAAGTCCGCCAGCGACTGACAATTGCGAAAAGTTGTAGGCGGCTTGCCCAGCCGTTTCAAGCTTGGTTGGCTCAATTTTAATACCCGGTAAAACCAATGTCGAGCGAGCCAGTTTTTATGGCACCGCTCTTGAGCAGAAAGCCGTTTTGCGCATCAAGCGACCAATTTGAACTTTCGATTTTCCACTTTTCGCCGAGCGAGAGTGAAATCGGTGTGCTACCCGCGCTGGTTTGCACGCTGTTGGTGTTGATGGTTACGATGCCGATGTCGATCTTCATATCGGCGGGCGTAATGTTTGTAAATGCTGTGTGCAGTTTGGTTTTTAGCTTGATGGCATCGCCAAGCAAAAATGATTCGCTCACGGGCGATTCGGCATCAAACCCAAAGAGCTTGTAAGTTATCGTGTTAGGGTTGCCGGTCGCGACATTGAACCCATTTGGTGCATTGACGGCAGGCTGCGCATGGGCAGTGAGCACAGGAATCACAAAACGCTCAGCACCGCTCTTATCGGGGCGAAGCAAGACAAACGCTGTGTCGCTCTGCGCCACTCCGCCGAAATCTACACTTCCCGATGATAGGCTGAATGATGACTTTTTGAGATACACACGCCCTCTGACTGTGCCCACATCAGAATTATTTTCCAGCGGCGCAACTTTCAAACCACTTGGGTCAAAGACTTTTGCTGAGAACTTGTCATACACCCTGACATCACGGAAGTTGTTTTTATCGGTGATGATGATTTGATTGTTCTTCGGCTTCGAGAGCGGGATACCCTTGCCGTTATCGCTCCCAGCAATGGGCTCAATGGGGATATTGGTGAAGTTAAGCGAACTATCGCTATCCACCAGTTTGAATTGCGCGTTGTTCGGAATGCTGACAAATGCACCGTCAAGATAGACCGTCTGTCCCTGTTCGCGTAGATTATCGACCTCAATTGGAAAGCCCCAGAGCTTGGTGATGTCCATGCCGTTGTATTCACGCAGCACGAAGTTGATGTTCGTTTGCGGTGTCGTGGTGATTCTAAGCGTCGTGTCCGTGCCAACGGTTTGGCTTTGCGATTTAGAAGCACGGAATAGCATCATGTTGCCCAACGGAATTTTCCGAAGCGTGTAGGTTTGAGACAGTTGCGCCGTTGCCGAAAGGTTGGCAATGGTGCGTGAAGAAGGGGCAAGCCGATTCTCGCGCAAGTTGTTGAACCGCAAGCCAAACGAACCGCGCAGCAACAAGTTTCCGGAGAGGAGCTTGAGCGACGGCGAAAGTGTGAGGTCAAACAAATCGTTTTGCAATTGCACATAGCCCAGCGAGACATAGCCCGGTCCAATCCATCGCCCATTGAGTCCAATTGCGAGGTCATCCAACGGTCGAGTGTTAATGGTCAGCACGGCGGCGCCATCGAGCTGTGAGGAGAAGCGTAGTGTAAAAACGGGCAGATTAATATCTTCAACTTTGGGAGAGCGCAGGTCGTTGCTAAAAAGCGACGCGCCAATTTCGCCGCTCACATCAATGCGCTCGGTGATAGGAAAGCCAAAGGCAAATGATGCCGCCAAGTTTTCTGACGGCGGCGGTGTATTGGGAAGAGCGCGAATGGAGTTTGAGTCATCAACGGCGTAGAGGATGTTGAAGGCAATATGAAACCCGCTCATTTCTCCGGCGCCAATTTTAGCCGCAAACGTCTGGCGACGATATTGACCAAAAAAGTTTTGTGACGTATCGGCTTGAAGTGCTGTGCGGGCTTCGCCGTAGAGCATTGCGACACGAAAATTTCCGAGGTCGGTTTCTACGCCGCCGCCGAGAATGCGCGCATCGCCGAACGTAAATTCGGAGTATTGCGTCGCAAAGTAACCAGCATGCAGGGTCAGTTTGCCATCAAAAAATCTTGGGCTGACACCAAATTGGTTGAAGGGCTGTTGCAAAGCCAATTGCTGCGTCGAGAGAAACAGTTGAAACGGCAGTTGGATTTGGTCGAAGAGCGTAACATTGGCTTGTAAAATCGCCCGCGCGATGCTCGAGGGGTAACGCGGGTTAGTGCCGCTTACGCCGTAGCCTTCGGCAGTCAAGTTTAGGTTGCCACTGAGGCGAATCGGCAATGAGGCATCGGTAGGTTGAGCACCAGCACGGCACGCCGTGAGTAGCACCAGCAGCATAAGTGCAACGCTCTGGCGAGGTGTTGAGTGGCGAGTCATTTTGGTTCTACTCCTTTCTCAATAGCAAAAACTTTACCTTTACTGACTTTGCCCAAAGAGCTGACTGCACCAGCCAAGTGAGCAAGGGCGAAGTGTCGTTGTTGAAGCAGCAGAACGTGGATAAGATTGTCTTGGAAAATCATGATTCATGTTGAACATGAAAACTATCGAGACAAAGCTAAGGTGGTGCAGTAGGAAGACGAATGGACATTTACAAAAATTGTGAGAGCATACACAAAGCAATCTGATTGGCAATAAGTAATGGCACTACTTTATGTGGAAAAGCTCTTCAAAGCGCTTACACCTGACGAACGCAAACAGATAGACACGGAATTGCGTCAAGCGCGCTCGCCGATGCTATACGCCTTGTATAACATTTTAGTAGAGTTTGAAAAGGAAGGCAAAACACTCTACCGCTCAAAGTCGCTTGCCTTTAAGCGGCTCTACGGTCGGGCATATTCTGCCAAAGAAGATTATTTGTTTCGCAATGAGTGCCGAATGTTAGCAAGCAGGCTTGAGCAATTTTTGGCACAGCAAGCGCATCAGCAGGATTTTGAGCAGAACAAACACCGACAAGCCTTACGGTTGCTGGAAGCCTTAGCTGAAAGACAACTGTGGTCGGAATTCAACTCATACTATGAAAAAAGTCGCATGGCAGCCTTGCGCGCCTGTGAATTTGAGATGGTCTTGGCTATGGACCGATTGTATGTGAAGAGTTTGGGTGCCGCCAGTGTTCCAAGCGCGAGCACCTTACAGCAAACGCTCGAGACGCTTAAACAGAGTGGAGAGACACTGCAAGAATTTTTCGCGGCAACACGCTCATGGCTTTCGGCGATGCATGCCGTCACGGCGCACTACTTGCAACACTACGGCATTCAGACTGGCGAATTTATGTTGCCAACTCAATCACAAGAGAATCTGCTTTCGCATTACTTTGATGCAAAAGCCCGTGCCTTCTACAATCCCCGTGGGGTGCAAATTGCTGAAGCCGAACAGGCTCTGAAGATCATCATGGGGCTGGAAAATGACGCGCCAACATATCTCTATGAGAAAATGTCCATGATTGTCAACCTTGGCTTAGCTTATATGCTTAACGCTGAATATGAACAGGCTCAAGCCTACTATGCACAAGCCGTATCATTTTGCGCCCAACATCGCCTTGTGCTTGACCCCGGACTCGTGCTCAATTATGTAAGTGTGCAAATGAAATTGAAGAACTATTTGCCTGCTTTACAGTTGCTAAAAGCACACTGGAATACCCTTTCAAAAACTGAGACAGTTTGGCAACGCGCACAAGTCATGCATGTCTTTTGCTTGATTTTTCTCAATCGTTGTGCCGAAGCGCAGCAATGTATTCCGAAAGTCAGCACCAAGCACTCCGAATTTCTAAGACGCTATTACCGATACGCTCAAATTGCGATTTACTACCAAGTTCAAGACTACGAGGCGGCTTTGAACGAAGCGGAAGCCTTTGCCAAATACCTTATGCGCCACGCCAAAAATCCGAGCGTAACACATGATAAAAAACTGATAAACTTTTACATCCGCTTGATTAAGATGAAGTTGCACCTGACGATACGCAAGCCTGCCATAAGCTCTCTTACTCAGAAGTTTGAGACAGCACTCACAAAACATGAGGTGCAAAGCGATATCTATCCCACAATATGGCTTAGGCAGGAGTTAGAAAGGTTAAACGCTGACTGATTCAAGCGTGTGGCAGCTATGGTAAGCATCTTTCACGCAGCAAATCTATGGCTCGCAGGCGACCCCGAGAATCCAGATAACGCGCCC
>Ga0308390_1002792_pt1 | contig 10236 bp, 6 predicted proteins | sample Hotspr2Sample149_FD_202358 | JGI IMG/M metagenome (GOLD analysis project Ga0308390, IMG submission 202358) | Hot spring phototrophic mat microbial communities from Mushroom Spring, Yellowstone National Park, Wyoming, United States - 20040719_149 ...
GGGGTCATCTTATTCCATTTCAGCAGATCATCGAGGGATACCCCGTATTTTTTCGCGATGGAGGATGGATTTTCTCCTTTGGCGACGATATGCACGATCTCTCTGTCCGAAGAGGGCAGCACTTCAGGAGCGGGTTTCTGTTTGCGGACCGCTTTTTGATCGGCGCCAGCCTTTTCCGGTTGGTCGGCAGGCTGTTTTGCGGCATCGACCTTTCTGGTTTCCGCGGTGGGGGCCGGCTGTCTGGTGTCAGTCCCTTTCGGAGTTTCCGGCTTCGCGGCGGCGGCCAAAACTGAACCCACAGCCGAGCCGCGGGCGTAGACTTCCAGACACTTTCCGTAATGCTGGGCGGCGGCGGCCAGTGCAGCCGCTTCGATTTTGCGGCCGGATTCCGCCAGGGTTTCCGCGGTACTCACGAGGTTTCTGAGATCGGCCAATACCTGTTCCGCGCGGAGGCGGACGCCGCTGCTGCGGGGGGGGGTACCGGTCATATACATGGTCTGAAGGCGTTCTGTATCGGCGATCATCTCACTGAGGGGTTCCACAAAGAGTTCTCCTCTGCCCTCCTCGACGGCGGCCAGCACCCGAGACAGCACGACCAGCCTGCGGGAGACCGGTATGCCGGCATCCGGGGGAACCAGACCCTGGGCTATGGCGATTTCCAGTTGTGACCACTGCCGAAGCAGATCGAGAAAGCGCGCGCGGGCCCCATCGGCCGCGGGGTTTTTCCGGACCGTCTCGAGGAGGGTCCGGAATCCGTCCGTGACCAGTCCACCGGCGGGCGGCGGCAGCGCGAGCAGATCGGAGGCGATCTCCATGGCGCGCGTGGCGGCGGCCCGGGCAATGATATTGCCGCCTGATCCCCGGATCAGCACCGGCACCGGGCCAACCGATGCGGCGAGATTACCGTCTGCGTTGGTGACTCCTTCCTCAACAGGATTTCCAAATGGATCGGTAACCATCACCGAGACGGCACCTTCCAAGGGTAAACTGAAGGGAACCGGATCCCCCTGTTCTCCCCGGCGCCAGATGACGAGCATCCAGTCCGGGCCATCCCGAAACAGCAAGCTGTCCAGCCCGTCCGCGACGGTGAACTGCCCAACGTATTCGGTCTGACCGAAAACCGTACCAAAAGCATTGAACAGCGCGGCTGGAGGCGCGTAGCCGCTACTGGATTCGTAAACAGCCTCGCAGGGCAGGTATACCGAGGTGATCCCCCCCGCGAACGCTTGCAGGAGATCCACCATGAGCCGGACCGGGGAACGGGACTGGACCCATGCCGGATCGGTAAGCGCGATCGAAACCGGCAAGTTGGACAGGGCAAGAGCGGCACGCTCGGCCGGCTCGGGCAGCCTGGGCATTTCCAGCACCATCGCAGCGGCATGTTCAGCCCCCGGACCGGCCAGAAACGCGCGGCATTCGTCCAAGGATCCCGCTACAGCCCAAAGGGGCAAGGAGGTCCTATCGCGGAATTTGCCGAACAGTTCCGGAGCTGAAGCGGGCAACTGAATGCACGTCCACTCCTCACCGACCTGGAGTTTACCAGGCTGTGCCGCCAGGGCGGCAGCGTCAGGCGTCCGGAGCACAAGCCCCGCCTTGAGTCCAACCCGGTTCAACCGCAAGGCTACGTTCTGGATGTCACCCACTGGCACAGCCACCCGAAGGGTCCGTACCCCGACGGTTTTAATGGCATATTCCAGCCCCGGAGCCCAGGGGGTGGCCGTGACCGTCAGGCCCAATGGTGAGCGGACCAGTCGGGCGGGACGATCCACGCGGCAGATTCCGACCGTCCGGTTAAACACGGCGCTGTCCGTGGCCATGGACACAGAGACCGCGTAAAAACCGCGTTCAGCGGGAGCTCCCTTAAGGGCGTACCAGCGTTCCACGCCAGGGGGCAGGCTGAGGTTTCCCAGATTGAGGTTCCAGTTTCGGTCTGCCGCGTCCACCAGTTTCAGGTTAACCCGGGCCGTAACAGGCTCCATGACTTTGAGGCTGAGAATCAGGGGGTCGTCAACATAGACACATGGTACCGGCTGATCCGGAGCGATCAGGATCTCGGGTTCGGCCGCCGCGGCGAGAGCCGCCGTGACTGTCATGAACGCGCCTATCAGGCCTACCAGGAAACAGACGGACCGCATAAGGGTTTATCCCCGCACAAAGGGGTTGGTTCTGCGCTCTTCGGCGACGGTGGTCGCGGGACCATGACCGCAGTACAGAACCGTTTCATCGGGCAGCGTGTACACCTGGGTACGGATGGATTCGGCCAACTGGTCGAAGTCGCCGCCTGGAAGGTCCGTTCTGCCGATGGAACCGGAGAAGATCACGTCCCCAACCCACGCGGCCCCCGCCCCGCACAGGATGATGTGACCGGGAGAATGGCCCGGGGCATGGCGGACTTCCAAATCAGTGTTCCCAAAGGAGACCTTATCCCCTGGTTTCAGCAGGATGTCGGGGTCAGGGGAGGACGGAAAAGGCACGCCGAACATCATACCCTGCTGCGGCAGGGTTCTCAGGAGAAAGAGGTCATCCTCATGACAGGCCAAGGGTGCACCTGTGGCCTTCATGACACCCGCGTTACCGCCGCAGTGGTCACAATGGCAGTGGGTATTCACCACCATTTTCACCTGAAAGGGTTTCAGGTATTCCAGGAGCGCGGGATGGGCTTCACCCGGATCGATCACGATGGCTTCGCCACTTTCCGAAAGGACATAACAGTTCATCATGAAGGGGGTCAACTGAAAAATTTTGATGTCCACAGACCAACTCCCTGACGGTTACCGTCCGATTTTGTATGAGAAGCAGTATAAACGGCCGGCCGGCCGGGATAAAAAACGGCCTGCCCCGGGACTTGAGCAACGGGGGCTGTCGGGTGTACGGTATTCAGCAGATCAACAGCTGGAGGACCAATCATGAATCGCCGGGAATTTCTGAAACGGGCCGCGGCCGCGGGACCGCTGATTGTGTCTTCGAGGGTGCTTGGACTGGACGGAACGCCGCCCAGCGAGCAGGTACGGGTCGGGCTTATCGGGCTGGGGAGTCGGTGCCGGGAGATTGCCAAAACAGCGGTCGGTATTCCGGAATTGCGGATAGAGGCCGTGTGCGACTGTTTTGAGCCCCGGGTCAGCGCAGCAATGAAATCGATGGGTGAGGAACGGGGCTGGCGTCCCTATGTGGATTTTCGGGAGATGATCGAAAAAGAGAAACTGGACGGTGTAATGGTGGAAACCACGACCCACGCCCGGGCATGGGTTACGTGTCACGCCATGATCATGGGGATGGATGTATACATTGAAAAGCCGATGTGTCTGACCATCTCCGAAGGCCGGCACATGGTGCGTCTGGCCCGAAAATATAACCGGGTGACGCAGGTGGGAACCCAGCAGCGGTCGATGCCGCTGAACAACTGGGCCAGTGATCTGGTCAAAAGCGGGGCCCTGGGCAAAGTACGGGAAGTGCTGGTCCCGAATTACGTGGGACCGCTGGAATGGGACAACCGGCCGGGCGAACCGATGCCGGAAGGCGGTCCGGAGAACTGGTGGGACGTGTGGACCAACCAGGCCCCCCTGCGTCCATACCATCACGAACTGCAGATGGGCTGGGCGAAATGGGTAGACTATGACGGTGGTGGAATCTCCTTCGGGGTCAGCGGCTGGGGCACCCACAGTTACGATCAGGTGAACCGGGCCCTGGGCACCGACGAGACCGGACCGGTCAAGGTGATCCTGGAAGAGGCCGTATCCGACCAGCCGGCGGGAAAATACGAACGGACTCCGGATCCGAAAGAGACGGGCCTGATCTATTATCCCATGGCTCAGGCGGCCCATGGTCCCCGGGCGCGGGTCACGTTCATTTTCGCGGACGGAACGCCGATGAAATGTCATCTGGACGGGGATTTCGGCCCGGGACTGGGGGGCATATTCAAGTTCGACGCGGGATATCTGGACATCAACCGGGACAAGATCGATTCGGATATTCCGGAAGTGCTGAATCACCCGGAGCAACCGTCGCCGCTGAGTGTGCCCGAGACGCAGCCGCACATCGAGAACTGGGTGCAATGCATCAAAAACCGACAGAAATGCACAGCGGATATAGAATATGGTCTTCGGGCCACAACCCTATGCGAACTGGTGAATATAGTCCGCCGGGTAGGGCGGGTCAACGAGGAATTGGAGTGGGACCCGGCCGCTGAGCGATTCAAGAACTGCGAGGAGGGTAATGCGCAACTTTCGCGTCCGCGTCGTTCCGGATATGCGTTGCCGGAGGCCTGAATCATCCAAAACGGAGACAAACAAATGAAAAAGAATGTTACGTTTTGTATCGTTTTTATGTTATTTGTTATGGTTTTTATCTTTTCTTCGGTGTTATGCTATGCTGAGGATGAGCATGGGTTCCGGAGTATGTTCAATGGACGGGACCTGACGGGCTGGGACGGGAAGCCCGGCGGATGGTGGGTAGAAGACGGAGCCGTTACTTCCCAAAGTACCGCGGAAAATCCGTGCGTGAAACATCACTATCTGTTCTGGACCGAGGCAGCACCTGGGGATTTTATACTGCGTTTTGAATTCAAACTGGTGGGAGGCAACTCAGGGGTTCAGTTCCGGAGTGAGCGTCGGGAAGATTATGACATCTGGGGATACCAGGCGGACATGGAAGACGGCGATCAATGGACGGGGTGTCTGTTCCAGCACGACCGGGGTGGTGTGGTCATGCGGGGATTCGACGCTGTGATCCACGAGGACGGCATACGGGAAGAAAAAGCGATCGGCGATCCGGCGGAACTGCTGAAAAAAGTTCACAAACATGACTGGAACCGGTATGAGGTCACGGCCATAGGCAACCGGATTACGCTGAAAATTAATGATGTGGTGATGTGCTCGGTGGAAGACCATGACAAGACGTACAGCCGGTCCAAAGGGGTGATCGCCCTGCAGATGCATCCCGGCCCGCCGATGAAAGTCCAGTTCCGAAACCTGCGGATCAAGATTCTGGACCCCGTCCCCCCGGCAAAGGAAGCGGATCGGGATAAACCGTAAACGCCGATCTGACTCCTTCAGAGGGAGGAGATTATGTCACCGCTGTAAGGGGCCGCAGAGAAAGGACGATTCAGGGTTTGATTTCTACGGCCTCCGGTTCCAGTTCGATGTGGAGGTCTATGGGGGAGGTGTCGGCCATCATTTCCTCCCAGGTAACGGCGGTCTGGCGGTAGGCGGCCATGCGACCCAGAATGCAGGTCAGGTTGCTTTCCACGGAAACCGCCATGTTGCTGATGACCTTTCCCGTGGAGAGCGCATCGCAGAAACGCTGGATGTTGGACACCGCTCCATCCTGGTAAATGTTGGTGGTCAGTCCGCCGGGCCATTCTTCACGAAGGCTGGCGATCCGGACCGGTCCGCCGTAATGGGTATCGACCGTACCTTCGGAACCGTAGACGCGGGCGCACAGATCCGCCTCGAAACGAACGGCGCACTGAAGTCCGCTGAAATCGACATGGACGCCGTCGGGATACTCGAACGCGACGACGAAGTGGTCCCAGCAGTCCCCGACATCGGTACGGCCCTTTCGTCCGCCGGTTCCCACGGCGCGGATGGGATGGGCGCTCAGGATCCAGTTGGTCACGTCAATCACGTGAATATGCTGTTCAACGATGATGTCCCCGGAGAGGGCTTTATCAAAGACCCAGTTTCGGAGACGTTCCCCTGGGGAACCCGGAGGGGCCTGCCGCTGAATCCGCTCACAGTGGTAGAAGGTTTTTCCGAAGACGGGGAAGCCGATGTGTCCATCCCGAACGCGCCGGACGGCCTCCTGATAGAGGGGATCGACCCGGGCCTGGAAATCCACCCAGCAGCACCGGTCGGGGTGGCTCTCCGCCAGTTGGACAGCCCGGAGGCACCCGGCCACATCCACAGCCACGGGTTTGGCCATGTAGACGTGTTTTCCGGCGTTGAGGGCTGCTTCGGCCTGGGTTACGTGGAAACACGGGGGAGACTCGATCGCGACAGCATCGATGTCATCGAGGGCCACCAGTTCCCGGTAACCGTCCAGCCCGACAAACCGCCGGTTTTCCGGCACGTCAAGATCTTTTCCGGCCTGATAGGTCCGGAACCGGAAGGGATCATGGATGGCGGTCACCTTACAAGGCGCGAATTCCTGGAAAAGCCTGCCGATCCATCTCCCCCGTCCCCCACACCCGATCAGTCCGAGGGCAACCCTGGCGTTGGTGTCGTAGGTAAAGGCCGCGCGGGGCGCAACGATACTGAAAGCGGCCAGAGAAGCCGCAGATTTCATGAAATCACGCCGTCCGGTGGTATTCATGGTATTTCTCCCTGATCGGTCATTGGGCAGCGGCGAAGGCAGCCTTCGCCCGCTCCAGGTTGATCCGGAAATCTTTTTCGGCGTCACCGGAAGGCATGGCTGTTTCGAGCACGATCCATCCGTTATAGCCGGTGTCCACAATGGCCTTAACCGCGGCATTCAGATCCACCCTGCCCTCAGTCAGCATTTTACCACCGTCCTTGAAGTGGATCTGGGCAATCCGCCCACGGAGGGAACGGATTTCAGCGGGAACGTCGTAACCATTATAGGTGGAATTGCCGATATCGTAGTAGATCCGCACGGAGTCATCGCCAACCATTTCCAGCAGGCGGAGATTGTCGGCGGCGGAGAGGGTGTTCTCGATGGCCAGGGTCACGCCAGCGTCTTTCGCATGGGGTGCGGCATCACGAATCCGGGCGGCGGCCACTTTCATGGCGTCTTCCTTAAGTTTCCGGCCTTTGCGGAGATCGCCCTTTCCAAAAAAGGCCAACAGGATGACCCGCGCATTGAGGTCCTTTGCCGCGTCGATGGTCTGATTGAGCCAGGCGGGACCGCGGTCATCCTCCGCGAGGGGGGCGCTGTTGAGCAGCCCCATGGCCACGGAGGAAACGACGAGTCCGGTCCTTGTCATGGCTTCTTTATACTTCGCCCGCAAAGCAGGATCGGCGATGGCGAGGGTGTTGGCGGGATCGCCCGCGGAGATTTCGACGCCGTCCAGACCGATTTGCACGGCCAGGTCCAGGGCGCCGGGATCCAGGGCTTTACCCAACGACCAATCACAGGCACCAAACTTTGGGGCCCGGGCCTCAGCAAAAAGCCGGCGGCTCCATCCCGCCGCAGACAACGCCACAGCGACACTGCTCAGAAAAGCACGTCTGGAGAGCGGATACATAGCGGTTACTCCTTATGAGGTTGGGACTGCCTCCGCGCAGTCCGCAGACATTCCATCACTTTATCGACCAGTTGCGCGGCCCGGAACGGTTTCTGGAGAAACTGCACGGGCGGATTGAAGTCGGGCAGTCCGGCAATGAAGCGGTCACTGTAGCCGCTGAAGAAAAGGGCCGGCAGATCGGGGCGGATGGCCCGCATTTCCTGGAGCAACTCCTCGCCGTTCATGCCGGGCATGGTGTAGTCGAGAATCACGAGGGTGTACTGCTCAGGATCTTCGCGAAAGCGCTTCAGGCCCTGCAGACCGTCCTCGGCGACGATAACCTGGAATCCATGACGTGACAGCATTCGTTCGCAGATGAGGCGGGGACCCTCTTCATCATCCACGACAAGGATGGTGCCGTGGGGCATGTCGCTGGGAGATACGGCCGGAGCGGGCTGCTCTATTTCTTCGTCGGCGACTTCGGCCACGTCCTCCGCCACCGGAAAAGCCAGGATAAACCGGGTACCCATGCCGGGACGGGACCAGACGTCGATAAGTCCCTGATGGGCGCGCATGATGCCGAGTACGGCCCCCAGGCCCAGTCCCCGTCCGGTAAATTTGGTGGTAAAGAATGGATCGAAGATTTTAGCGAGGGTGTCCTCGTCCATGCCGCAGCCGTTGTCGATCACCTCGAGGATGACAAAACGTCCCGGCCTGGCGTCGAAGACCATGCGCCAACTGGAAAACTCGGCTTCGGCGATCTGGCGGACGGAAGTACGCAGGGTAACTTGTCCATTCCGGTGCGTGATGGCTTCGCCGGCATTGGTCAGGAGGTTGAGAATGACCTGGCGGAGACGGGTAGGGTCGCCCCGCATCGCGGGAAGGGCTGGCGCCAGTTCCAGGTGAAGGGACGCCCGCTTTTTCAGAGACAGTTCCATCAGTTGGGTAATATCCCGAACGAGGTGGTTCAACTGAAGTGGCCGGAAGTTCATGGGGGATCTTCCGGCATAAGCCAGTAACTGGGTGCACAGATCGGCGGCCGTGCGGGCGCCTTTTTCAATCTCAAAAAGTTTGGCCCGGAGGGGGGAATCCTGGGGCAGTTCCTGCAAAAGGATGTCCGCATTGCCGAGAATGACGGTAAGGAGGTTATTGAAGTCATGGGCGATACCGCCGGCCATCAGACCGAGGCTTTCGAGTTTGTGGGCCTCCTGAAACTGCAGTTCAAGTTCGCGGCGTTCGGCTTCGGCGCGAACGCGATCGGTAATATCCCGGACCTGGGCCAGTATGTACTGATTATCTCCGAGGCGTACCGCGGAAAACCGGAATTCAACGGGGAGCAGGGTGCCGTCGCGGCGGCGCTGATGACCTTCCATGCTGAACACCCCGCCCTGTTCCCGCAGATGCAGCATGACCTGACGGTACTGGTCGAGATTGAACAGTGGATCGATATCGGCCACAGTCAGCGCCAGGAGTTCCTCCCGGGTGTAACCGAGAGAGCGGCAGGCCTGCTGGTTGATATCGATAATTCGCGCGTCGTAATCGGACAGGAAGAAGGCGTCGGCGGCATTTTCCACCAGGGTGCGGAAACGCTGTTCGCTTTCCAGCAGGGCCTGTTCAGCCCTTTTTCGTTCGGTGATGTCCTGGATCAGGCCGTCATAGGCCATTAGGTGGCCTTCGGCGTCGAAATGGCAGACGGGAGTGTTGCGGACCCATCGTTCGGCACCGTCCTTTCGGTAGATCCGGTGTTCGATGGGTTCGGCGCGGCCCTCACGGAGGAGAGCATCGATCTGGGCCCGAACCAAGTCCCGATCGTCCGGATGAACCATGTTGATCCACAGCCAGGGATCCCGCTGGAAGTCTTCGGGGGTGTAACCGGTTACTTTTTCACACAGGGGACTATGAACTGTCTGTGCGGGATGGCCGTCGATCACGCGGACGGTGAATATGTAATCGGTGATGGTTTCGGTGAGGCGGCGAAAACGTTTTTCCCGTTCGCTTATTTCGGCGCGGGCCTGGATGCGGTCGAGCAGCGCGGCCAGGATGGTCAGGAGCCCTTCGGCCATGGCGCGGGAGTCGGGGGGAATCTCCGGGTGCCGGCGGCTGCCCAGCAGCAACAAGGCGACAGGCCGTCCATTGTGCGTCACCGGCAGAAACATAACGGAAGCCAATCCTTCCCGGAGGTAAGTCATGTAATGGGGATGATCGAGATCCGCCCGGCTGAGCATTCGTGGCGTGCCGCGCCGGAGTATCTCCATTTCGGGTGACCGGTAATTGATCAGATCGAGTTCGGCGAGAAATCCGCGGGAAAGTTCGCGAGCGGCCATGGTCTCCAGCCCGCCTTCGTCATTGGGTACCATGGCGCAAACCAAATCAAAGCCCACCCGGCTGATCAAAAGATCCGCCAGGGTATTGAACGCCTGTTCCAGGGTCTCACAGGCCCCCAGGATGGAGGCGATATCCCGCTGAAGCCGCAGCAACTCCATGGAACGGCGCTCGGCGGTGTTTTCGCGCACGAACAACTGGATATATTCCTCCCCCGTGTCGAGCCGGCCGGCCAGTTTGCCGTCCCCGATCAGCCACTTAAACCTGCCTGAAAGGGTCTGGACGGGGTATACATGATTCCGGATGACGCCCTGTTCGCGGATGATACGGCGAATTTCACCGGTGGGTCGGACATAGCGTACCGTGGTCTGAATATCCTGGTCGATCAGGGCGTCGGGGGATTCGAAGAAGGGTTCGAGTTCGAGGATCCGCCAGAGGGCGCTGTTAAGGAAGAGAATCTCTCCCGAAAAGGTGTAGTAGATTGCCCCGATCTCCATGAAATCGAGGGCATTCCTGCAGGATTCGGCGATTTCCTGTCGGGTCAGTACCTGTTTTTCTGTCACGGATTTTTCCTCTGTCGTCAAGAGTATAACGCTTGTTTGAACCAGTCGCAAGTGATATGCTGATAGATGTGGTTTCCATGTCAGGGGCGATGATTCATGAAGGAGCCCAATATGCGAATGACGGGTAACATCCGGAGGGTGCTGCTGGCAACCTGGGTAATACTGGTGGGA
>Ga0308390_1002798_pt1 | contig 10218 bp, 10 predicted proteins | sample Hotspr2Sample149_FD_202358 | JGI IMG/M metagenome (GOLD analysis project Ga0308390, IMG submission 202358) | Hot spring phototrophic mat microbial communities from Mushroom Spring, Yellowstone National Park, Wyoming, United States - 20040719_149 ...
CGGAACTTCCGGCATCTGAATATATTGCCTCTGGCCGCAATACCGCCATTTCCTGCTGATCCGTATCGGGCTATCCAATTTGCCCCGAAAAGTGTAACAGAAAAAAGCCTGCCAAAGGCCCCTATGAATCCATCCACCTGTGCACCGGAGGCTTTCCGTTTCCGTGTCTGTCCTGTCCTGGAAGTTTTTCATGCCTTCACGAGGGTATGGTCTGAAACCGTCTGGGATCGTTCGGCCGTACAGGGATACAGGATACTCTCCCCCGTCCCGACACCTGGCCGTGCGATGTCACAAACTGGCAGTCTGTTCAGACTGAGACCGCGGATTTTTCTGACGTTTTGACATGCCTGAAACGTGACTCCTATAATACTGTCAGCACTGATCTTCGGGGCAGGGTGAAATTCCCGACCGGCGGTAAAGCCCGCGAGCGCCACGCGCAGAACCGGTGAAACTCCGGTGCCGACGGTTACAGTCCGGATGGGAGAAGGCAGTGTGGAAAAAACAGCGGCCCTGAACATGTATGAACAGGCCCGTTGTGGCTTCCTGTGCCCTGGAGATCGGTCCAGGGATTTTTTGTATGGCTTTCAGTGAGGCTGATCTGACATACATGCGCCGGGCGCTGGACCTCGCCCGTAAAGGCCGCGGCCGGGTCAGTCCGAATCCCATGGTCGGTTGCGTGATCGTCCGGGATCATCGGATCATCGGGGAAGGATGGCACGAGGGAACAGGCCTGCCCCATGCGGAGGTGAATGCTGTCAGAGCCTGCCCCAATGAAAACATCGAAGGCGCCACGGTGTATGTTACCCTCGAACCCTGCGCCCATTATGGCAAAACCCCGCCTTGTGCCGATTTCCTGGTGGCACACCGGCCCGCACGCGTGGTCTGTGCCATGAGCGATCCCAATCCGCTGGTCTCCGGCCGGGGCATCGAACGACTCCGGGCGGCCGGCATCACCGTGGAATGCGGCCTCCTCGAAACTGAAGCCCGAAAACTGAACGAGATTTTCATCAAATTCATCTCAACCGGCCGTCCTTTCGTGGTAGCCAAGTGCGCCATGTCGCTGGACGGCAAAATCGCCACCCGAACCGGACACTCCCGGTGGGTGACCGGCGAAGTGGCCCGCTTGCGCACACACGAGATGCGCGCCGAACTGGACGCCATCCTGGTGGGCAGCCGAACGGTCATGCTCGACAATCCCGCGCTGACCGCACGGCTCCCCGTACCTCCACCCCGCCAGCCTGTGCGGGTCATCCTCGACGGCGACGATTACCTCGGCCCCTCCCTTAAAATCTTCTCCCCAGAAGTTCGAGCCCTCGCCCCTACATGGGTGGCGACAGTGAAGGACGAGACCCGTCATTATCCCGACGCGGATGCCATTCTCCGGCTTCCCAGGGGCCGGGGAGGAGTGGACATGAAGGCGCTCATGGACACCCTCGGGGAGCGGGGCATTACTTCCATACTCATTGAAGGAGGCGGCCAGACCCTGGCATCCGCCTTCGAAGCAGGCGTGGTGGATAAGGTTTGTTTCTTTATCGCCCCGATGATCATTGGCGGACGCGACGCGGTAACCGCCGTGGAGGGTGAAGGAGCCGCCAGCGTGGACGATGCCGTACCCCTGCGCGACCTGACTTTTACCCCGGTCGGCAACGACTGGCTCGCAGAGGCCTATGTGGTCCATGGAGAATCCGCCTGATGTTTACCGGCATCATTGAAGAAATCGGCGTGGTCGCCCGACGTTCCGGCGCTGAACTGCACATTCATGCCGAAACCGTGACGAAAGACCTCAGGGAAGGCGAAAGTGTGGCCGTGAACGGCGTCTGCCTGACCGTGGCAGGATTCACGCCCCAGGGCTTCGCCGTGCAGGTTTCCCCCGAAACCTTCTCCCGAACCACCCTGGGCCGGCTGAAACCGGGCGACGCGGTCAACCTCGAGCGCGCGCTTCGGCCCATGGACCGGATTGGCGGGCATTTTGTGCTGGGTCACGTCGACGGGGTGGGACAGGTGGAGTCCGTCACGGATCAGGGAGAATTTTCCCTGTGGCGGTTCCGGGCTCCGGTGGAAATCGCACGATACCTCATCCCCAAAGGATCCGTGGCGGTGGACGGTATCAGTCTGACCATTGTCGATCCCGAGCGCGAACGTTTTTCCGTGGCGGTCATTCCGGTCACCTTGCGCAAAACCGTGCTCGGCATGCGCCGGCCCGGAGATTTCGTAAATATTGAAGCCGACGTGCTGGGCAAACATGTCCATCATTTTCTTGCCTCGCGAACCCAGAACGCCGCAGGAAGCCTCACCCTCGAAAGCCTGATGCGGAACGGATTCGTATGACCTGGAGAAAGCCTGTCCATGCTCTCCCCCATCCCTGAAATTCTGGAGGAATTGCGCCGCGGACGCATGATCATCCTCGTCGACGATGAAGACCGGGAGAACGAAGGCGATCTGACCATGGCCGCCCAGTACTGTACCCCGGAGGACATCAATTTCATGGTCAAATATGGCCGCGGCCTGGTCTGCATGCCCATGCTGGAGGAACGGCTCAAAGAACTCGATCTGCCGCCCATGACTTCCAACAACACCTCTCGCTTCGGCACCGCTTTCCATGTCTCCTTCGAAGCCAGAGAAGGCATCACCACCGGCATCAGCGCCTATGACCGGGCCTATTCCATTCGGCTGGCCGCCGACCCGAACACCAAAGCATCCGATCTCGTCCGACCCGGCCACGTCTTTCCCCTCTGCGCCAGAAAAGGTGGCGTGCTCGTACGCGCCGGGCAGACCGAAGGTTCCATCGACCTCATGAAACTGGCCGGACTCACGCCCGCCGCGGTTATTTGTGAAATCCTTAAAGACGACGGTACCATGGCCCGCATGCCCGACCTCGAAGAATTCGCCGAAGAATTCGGACTGAAAATTTGCGCCATCGCCGACATCATCGCCTACCGCAGACGGGTGGAAAAACTGGTCCGGAAAGTGGCCACCGTAAACCTCCCCACCGAGTACGGCAACTTTACCCTCCACGCCTACGAAAACGATATTGACGATTTTCAGCATATCGCGCTGGTGATGGGGGATGTCGCCGACAGAGAAAACGTCCTGGTCCGGGTTCACTCCGAATGCTTCACCGGAGACATCCTCGGCTCCCTCCGGTGTGACTGCGGTCGACAACTCCGCCGGGCCCTCGAACTCATCGCCCGGGAGGGCCGCGGCGTCCTGCTCTACCTCCGCCAGGAAGGCCGTGGAATCGGGCTCTTCAGCAAACTCAAAGCCTATGAACTTCAGGAAAAGGGACTGGATACTTACGACGCCAATGTACATCTCGGATTCGATCCGGATCCACGTGAATACGGCATCGGCGCCCAGATCCTTTACGATCTGGGCATCAAAAGCATGCGCCTGCTGACCAATAATCCCGTCAAACGGGCCGGCATCGAAGGGTATGGCCTCAAGGTGACGGAACGGGTCCCGCTGATCGTGAAACCCAACGAATACAACAGACGTTATCTGGAAACCAAACGCAGACGGTTCGGTCATCTGCTGGATCCGGTAGCTATCCCCCAGGCGGATGCCGACCTGGAAAATACCACGGAAACATCCAACAGGGAAGGAACAGAACATGGCCAGAATCCTTGAAGGACACTATGTGGACAACGCGCGCCGCCGTTTCGGCATCGTTGTTGCGCGATTCAATGAATTCATCACCTCAAAACTCCTCGCGGGAGCGCTGGATGTTTTGTCTCGCCATGGCGTGCCGGATGACGCTGTCACCGTGGCATGGGTGCCGGGAGCCTTCGAAATTCCCCTGATCGCGAAGAAAATGGCTCAGTCCGGCCGCTACGATGCTGTCATCGCCCTGGGATGTGTCATCCGCGGCGCTACCCCCCACTTTGAATACGTCGCCGCCGAGGCCGCCAAAGGCGTGGGCATGGTCATGCTCGAAACCGGCGTCCCCGTCATGTTTGGTATCCTGACCACGGATTCCATCGAACAGGCGGTCGAACGGGCCGGAACCAAAGCAGGAAACAAGGGTGCCGATGCCGCCATGGGCGCCCTCGAAATGGTCAGCCTGCTGGACGCGCTGGAACAAGCATGAAGATCGGCCCCCGTACACTTGGACGGGTTCTGGCAGTGCAAAGCCTCTATGGAGCCGCCTTCAGTGGACTGAACCCGCTGGACGTACTGGAACGGGTGGCCCGGATGGGAGGGCTGACGCTGTTGCAGTACCAGTTCGATCAGGAAGTAATCCCATCAGAATATGCGCCGGTTCCTGATAACCCATCCAGCCGCCGCAGCGCCGAACGGTATGCCCGCAAAATCCTGAACGGAGTAGCCGCACACACCGCCATGATTGACCCCCTCATCGAAAGTCATCTGATCGGCTGGACGAGAGAACGGGTCGGCCGCCTCGAGTGGGCCATTCTTCAGACCGCGGTATGCGAAATGCTCTGCCTGAAAACGGTGGACCCTCCCATCGCCATTGATCAGGCGATAACCATCGCGAAATGGCTGGGACAGGAAGAATCCGCGCGGTTCATCAATGGCGTGCTGGATGCCATCGCCCGAAACGCGGGCATCACACATTCTGGAACCTCTGAAGATGAGCACAAAACATAACTTTTCTGATACCCGTCGGGATTTTCTCCAACAGTCCGGTGCCGCACTGTTCGCTTCGGTTTTGCTGCACGGCATATCCAGCAGCGCCCTCGATCCGCGGCCCGCCATAACCACCCAAATCATCCTGGAACATGACGACGGCCATTTCCTGTGGTTCCATCCCCGCGCCTGCGCCATACCGCCCCAGCAGCCGGAAAAACCTCCCAGAGTCGTCCTGACCCTTCAGAAACACCTGCGCGTCTCCGATTATTACTCTGGCCTGTGGTACATGACGTCGGATGACCTGGGACAGAACTGGAGTGGCCCCACGGAAATCCAAACGCTCGCTTGGCGCGACGGACCGAATCAGACCACGGAATCCATTGCCGACGTCACGCCGGGCTGGCACGCGCCCACCGGGAAAGTACTGGCCATCGGCGCGGGAGTCTATTACCGGAAGGATGGTCAGCAGGCCGAAAACCTTCCTGTCGCCAGTCCTACCGTTTACGCCACCTACGATCCGGCGCGGGATGCCTGGTCTGACCGGGCAGTGCTACCCCTGCCGGACCATCCCCGCTTTCACACCGCCCGATGCGCCTGCGCGCAGTGGCTGGTTGACCAGGATGGATCGCTCCTCCTCCCCCTTTATTTCAAACCCAAGGAAGCCTCGGATTATACCGTCGCCGTGGCCCGATGCGCCTTTGACGGCGAGCGGATCACCTTCCGAGAGATGGGAAACGAAATGACGGTTTCCGGCGGCCGCGGTCTGTGCGAACCCTCGCTGGTCCGCTGCGGAAACCGGTTCTTTCTGACCCTGCGGAATGACGACCGCGGATATGTGACCTTCGGTACGGACGGCCTGCATTTCGAACCCATCAAACCCTGGTGCTTTGACGACGGCGATGAATTGGGCTCCTACAATACCCAGCAGCACTGGCTGACCCGGGATAACCGCCTGTTCCTGGCCTATACGCGCCGCGGCGCGGGTAATGACCACATCCCCCGCCATCGCGCCCCGCTCTTTCTGGCCGAAGTCGATCCTGACCGGCTGGTGGTCCTGCGGGACACCGAACAGGTGCTGGTGCCCGAACGTGGCGCGACCCTGGGCAACTTCGGCGCGGCACCCATCACCCCCAATGAATCCTGGGTCACCGTCAGTGAAGGCGTATGGTCGGACGAAGCCCGCCAGCGGGGAGCCACCGGAGCCACCTGGATCGCCAGAATCCGCTGGAACCCCTGAATCAGGTATCATGAGGCAGTGAAAAACCGCAGCATAAACCAATTACGGAGACAAGGATGGTACGCGATTTACGGGTGCTGATGGTTGGAACAGAGGTGGCACCGCTGGTCAGTTCCGGCGGACTGGCGGATGTCCTGGCGGCCCTGCCCAAAGCCCTCAGGAACCTGGACATGGATGTCCGGATCGTCATGCCGGCCTTCCGGCAGATTCCCCACGACCGGCGGGGACCCTACATCGGCGCGGTAAACGTGTCCATCAATGGCAGCCAACAGTCGGGGGCGGTCCGGGAAACGGTCTGTCCCGATTCCGGTGTACCGCTGTACCTGATCGAACACGAAGGCTATTACGGCCGCGAAACGCTGTATGGCTCCAGCGCGCATGAGTATTATGACAATCCGGAGCGATTTGCGTTCTTCTGTCACGCCGTACTCCAGGGAATGCCTCAGACCGGCTGGCAGCCGGATATCATTCAGTGTCACGACTGGCATACCGCCATGATTCCCATCCTGCTTAAAACCCGCCTGCGGGATGACCCCTACTGGGGAAAAGTCCGTGCGCTCTTCACCATCCACAATATCGCGTTCCAGGGCCGCTACTCCGCGGACCGGTTCGGAATGACCGGCCTCGATCGGGTGCTGTTCGAAAACGGCACGCTGGAGTACGAGGGCGATTTCAACCTCATGAAAGGCGCTATTCAGTTCGCTGACGCCCTCAACACGGTCAGCCCGCGGTATGCCCTGGAGATTCAGACCCTCGAGTACGGCTGCGGACTGCATGGGCTGCTGGCAGAACGGACCCGGGATCTCTACGGGATCCTTAATGGCGTCGATTATGCCCTGTGGAACCCTGAAACTGACCCGCATATCCCGGCCTGGTACACCGCGGAAGACCTTCAGGGAAAGGCGGTCTGCAAACAGGCTCTTCAGGAGGCCTTGCGGCTGCCTCAGAAAGCGGACGCGCCCCTCATCGGCGTGGTTTCCCGGCTCTACTGGCAGAAGGGTATTGACCTGATGCTGGACGCCCTGCCCGCGCTGGCGGACATGGGCTTCCAGTTCGCCATCCTGGGCGCAGGCGACCACGCGCTGGAACGCCGTCTGGAAGACGCCATTCCCCGCTTCCCAGGACAGGTTGGCGTCTATCTCGGCTATAACACCGCCCTGTCCCATCTGGTGTTCGCCGGAAGCGATTTCTTCCTGATGCCCTCCCGGTATGAGCCGTGCGGACTCACCCAGATGTACGCCCTCGCCTATGGCAGCATCCCGATCGTCCGCCGGACCGGAGGGCTCGCCGACACGGTAATCCACGCCACGGACCGGAACATCCGCTCGAAAAAAGCCACGGGCATCTCCTTCGTACCCAAAACGCCGGGGGCGATCATCCGGGCCGCCGCCCGCGCGCGGGCCCTTTATGACGATCCTGCGGTCCGAAGCGCCATGATCCGGACAGGAATGAGCCGGCGGTTTTCCTGGGAAAATTCGGCCGCCGAATACATCCGCCTGTATGAACGACTCTATGCCTGATTTTTCGGTTGCCGGTGCTACAAGCACGCGGATTATCGAAACTTGCTCGCCGGAACAGACTGAACAGGTCGGCGCGTGGCTGGCTTCTGTCCTGCCGGACCGGTGCGTGGTCGCGCTGTTCGGGGATCTGGCCGCCGGCAAAACCTGCCTGACCCGGGGCATGGCCAATGTATTTGGTGTGAAAGCCATACACAGCCCCACCTTCACCCTGGAAAACCGTTACGGCAATCCGCCCCGTCAACTGATCCATATCGATCTGTATCGTCTGCCGGGACCTTCAGCCCTTCCGGACCTCGGGTGGGAAGAATCCTTCGAACCCGAGGCGGGCCTTTGTGTCATTGAGTGGGCCGACCGGGCGCGGGAACTGCTGCCGCCTTTCCGGGTTGAGGTGTACCTGCATCACGCGGGCGAGAACCGGCGGCGCATCGAAATCCTGCCGGTCCATCCGGACATCATCCTGCCGGTACCGCCGTCGATCTGAAGCCGGATCGGGGAAGCATCATCGTCCGCCAGGGAACAGCGGTTCGATGTTGTCAAATCCGGATACCGGATCGACAGGAAACTGGGCAGGGCCGGAGAGCGGTTTTTCCGGTTCCGGCGCGGGAGGTTTATCCGCTGGTACAGCGCCCAGAATGTCCAGCAGAGCCCGGGCCTCCTCGGCGATGGCGTCGGCCAGGGCCTGGGCCTCCTGACGCAGCCGGGGTGGCCGCATGCCCGTGCGTTCCTCGGCGAGGATCTGGCGCACGCCTTTGCGGCTGAGCCCTTCGTAGGTCAGCATGGTTTTGATCCGGCGGAAGAGTTCGATGTCCTCTTTCAGGTAGTAGCGTCGGCCGGAATGGGTGCGGCGGACCCGGATCCCGGGGAACTGCCGTTCCCAGGACCGCAGGGTATGGGCGGGCAGACCGGTCAGTTCGGCCACCTCACCGATGGTATAGCGGCGTTCAGCGCTGATCTGGATGTCGTCGCCGCCCGCGGGGGGCTCCGGCTCACGCATCTGGTGCCTCCTTTTCCTGGGTCCAGACCGTCAGTCCTTGAAGGTGGAGTTGCTTGCGCCGCTCCCAGAGTGATGCGGCAACCCAGCCCGCGACAAACATCAGAACGTTACCTGCCAGACCGCCGTAGTAGGTATCGAATGGCACCGGGGAAGTGATCCATTTCAGTTCGACCATGGCGAGCCACGCGCTGAAGGTCACCGCCAGGACGATGCCCACCGCAGCCGCGCGGGAAGAACCCCGTACACTCAGGAATCCGAAACAGTACAGCCCCAAGAGACCGCCGGTGAAGATTGCGTTGAGTTTCATGGCGGTATCCTGCAGGGTTTTGCTGTCCGCCCACATCAGGAAGGACGCGAAGGCGATCATGGTCACCGAGGCCGCGAAGGCGACCCAGCGCGCGGATTTCATGTAGTGGGTATCATCGCGGCCGGGGGCGATGTGCCGTTTGTAGAGGTCCACAATGGAGACGGCCGACATGGCGTTGATGCTGGAGGAGAGCGAAGACATGGCGGCCGAGAGGACGCCGGCGATCACCAGACCGGAGATGCCGGGGGGCATGTAGTTCACCACGAAATGGGGGATGATGGAATCCGCTTTTCGGCCGCCTTCGCCGGTGAGCATTGCCGCGGCGGCGGGGTCAGGATGAAGTTTGAAGAACACGTAGAGGGAGGTTCCCAGGAGCATGAAGAAGGCCCAGGTGGGGACACTGCACAGGCAGCAGATCCAGATGGCGCGGGCGGCTTCTTTGGGGTTTTTGGCGGCGACGTATTTCTGAATCACGTTCTGATTGCTGCTGTATTCGACGAGCCAGTTGTTCAGGCCGACCAGGAGCATCATGAATACGGTTTTCTGAGCGAGGGAGAGCCCCCAGGGGGCGGGTTCAAGATTGCCGGTTTTCGGGTTGAGGTCGCCGAGCATGAATTTGCCGTCGTGCCAAGCGGTGGAGAGTATGGCGGGCAGTCCGCCGTCGACGCCGCGGATCACAAGGTAGAAGATCAGGAAGCCGCCCAGCCAGAGGAGGAAGGACTGGATGAAATCGGTCCAGATGACGGCTTCGATGCCGCCGGTGATGGTGTAGAAGGAGGTGACGACGCCGCCGACGAGGATGCAGAGGTAAGGGTCGAGTCCGGTCATTTCACGGACGAGGAGGGCGACGAGGTAAAGGATCATGCCCACGCGGGTGATCTGGCCGAGGATGAAGGTGACGGCGGCATAACCGCGGACACCGGGTCCGAATCGGGCTTCGAGGTATTCGAAAGCGGAGGTGACGCGGGCCCGGCGATAGAAGGGCAGGAAGATCAGAGAGGCGATCCAGATGCCGAGGGGGAGCATGAGGCAGGGCAGAAATCGGAGCCAGGCGGTTTTGTAGGCGTCACCGGGATATGCGACGAAGGTGATGGAACTGATGGAAGTGGCGAACATGGAGAGGCCGAGGAGCCAACCGGGATAGGCGCGCCCGCCGACGAAGTAGTTTTCGGTGTTTTTGTTGCGCCGGGCGAGGATGGGGCCGAGGGAGGCCATTGCCAGGAAATAAATCACCAGGACGATGATGTCGACCGTTCTCATGACTGCTCCCCGTGTTTCATGTTGAGGCTAAACCGATCCGCTCCATGCCGCGTCCGGGCGGGGATTTCAGTGTACCAGTCCATGTGTTTCGGTATCAACGAGGGCGGCATCACCAGCCGAAGAAGAGGACACTGGCGTGCTGGGGATCGGCGGGTACGGTGGCATCTGTTTCCGGAGCGGACGCGGGGTGTCTGTCGGGGGCCGGAAGGCGGGATAAGGGGGAGTCCGGGGCGCGTGGGGCGGTCCTGGCATCCGGAAGTGGAGATGGGAACAGGCCGTTTTGGGTCTGGGGGCGCGGGACCGGCGGGGA
>Ga0308390_1002802_pt1 | contig 10211 bp, 11 predicted proteins | sample Hotspr2Sample149_FD_202358 | JGI IMG/M metagenome (GOLD analysis project Ga0308390, IMG submission 202358) | Hot spring phototrophic mat microbial communities from Mushroom Spring, Yellowstone National Park, Wyoming, United States - 20040719_149 ...
TTTTAAACCGATATTAAAAGTAAGTGAAAATTGTAGTATCATAACTTTCCTCCTGAGAAATCAATAATATAAATATCGGGAGGAAAGTCTATTTTTTAATAAGTCTCCTATTTATAACGCTATCAATAATTTGACATAGATAAAATAATTTATTATCTTACCAATTTAAAATTTTATATTAGGAGATTTTAATAATATGAAAATTATATCCTATTCAAATTTAAATTTTGGAAAGAGAAGTGGAGTTTTTATAGGAGGAATTGGAGCGGGTGGATTTGAAGTTAGAGCCGATGGAAAGTTTTATAATTGTTCAATTTTCAATGAATACAGAGAGGAAAAAATGCTTGATGCCTTTTTTATTCACAAAGATAATAAAGGTATGATAAAAATACTTTCAACAGATGACTTTATAACTCAGACTAAAGTAGTAGAAGGAGTGAAAAAGATAGAATACATAGGTGAATTTCCAAAAGTTAGTTTGAAATTTCCTTCTGAGAAAGTTGAATTGAATTTTTTAAGTTTTTTTATTCCTGGAGATATAAAAAATTCGTCTTTACCTTCAATTTTACTTAATTTAAAAGGTAAAGGAAGTTTGCTTTTTTTAATTTCAATTCCATATGAACAAAAACCTTTATTGGTAAATAACAGAGTTTATTTAAAATCAAAAGATGGTGCAATTGGAATTTATTCAAAACAGGCAAAAATTTTTCTTTTTCCAAAGAGCACAAACATTATAAGAATTTTTGAGAAGAATGAGAATTTGCCAAAATTTGATTACAGGAAATTTAATAAATTTTATGCTTGTTTAATGTGGGAAGGAGATTTTAATGATGAATTAATTTTAAGTTGGTATTTTCCTGATTTAAGGGATTTAGATGGCAACAGGATAGGGCATTATTATGAAAATTATTTTAAGTCTTGCGAAGATGTTTTAGATTATGTAATAAAGAATAAAGAATTTTTAAAAGAAAGAACAGAAGAATTTTATAGAAGTATTTATAATGTGAGGGTTTCAAAATATTTAAAAGATAGTTATACTGCTCAAATTAGCACATTTGTAAAAGAGAGTTGGTGGACTAAAGATGGAAAATTTGGGGTATGGGAAGGAAGTAAATGTTGTTGCGGACTTCAGACAACTGATGTTGCCTATTATGGTAGTTGGTTATATTTTAACTTATTTAAAGAGTTAGAAAAAAGTGGAATAAATCTGACAGCAAAGTTTCAGAGAAAAGACGGATTTATTCCGCATTTCTTTCCAGGAACTTTCAAAAGAATTGATGAATACAGGCGTAAAGATATGAATATGCAATTTGTTTTAATGGTTTATAGAGACTTTAAATTTTGGAATGATATTGAATTTTTAAAAAAGATGTTTCGTTATGTTCAGAAGGCGATAGAACTTGTTTACAAATGGGACAATGATGGTGATTTAATACCTGAGATTGAAGGTCCTGACCAGACATTTGATGTTTGGCATTGGGAAGGTTGTAGTATTTATATAGCGGTTTTATGGCTTGCAACATTGAGAGTTGGAATTGAAATTGGAAAAATTTTAAATAAAGAAAATTTGAGATTAAAATGTGAAAAAGATTTTAAGATTGTGCAGGAGAATATTATAAAAAAATTATGGAATGGAGAATATTTTATTCTTTGGAATAATAATGGTAAAAAAGACGAAGCAGCACTTTTAGATGCATTGAGCGGTGATTGGTATTGTTATATTTTAGGTTTAGGACATATATTACCTGAAGATATGATAAAATCTCATTTAAGATATTGTTTAAAGCATAATCGTAAGAAAATGGACTTAAGTTATATGAAAGATTATTCTACGCCAGGTGAAATAGGTTATTGTTATATAAATGGAGCTTATAAAGATGAAAGAAAAGTATGTTTCCAGCAATATGAAAGTTGGACTGGAATTGAATATGCATTTGCAATTCATCTTTTTATTATGGGAATGAAAAAAGATTCTTTAAAAGTTATAAAGGATGTTTACAAACGGAAATTTAGGAGTGGTATGTTTTATAATCATATTGAATGTGGTGGAGATTATTTTAGGCCAATGGTGATTGGTTTGTTGTGGGAATTATTTAATAAAAAATATAAGTTGACTTAAAAAATAAAATTATTAAATTATTTTTAAATTTTTTACAGGAGGTAAAAAGTAAATGGCGAGGAGAGGAAGTTTTGGAACATACTTTTTTATTGGCTTCATTGGTATGCTAATTGGTTCAGTAGTGGGAAGGGCAATATCGCAACTTTTAAAAGAAGGAACAATTTTAAAAAGAATAGTTGATTTACCTGAATTGGCATCGCACATTAAAGTATTTATATGGTATTTATTCCCATTAAATCTGTTTGCTATAATAGGTATAATTTTAGCCATATATATTTACAATCGCATTTAAAAAATTATCAGTATAGGAGGTAATAAAAATTGGGTAAAGTTACAATGAAGGATTTACTTGAAGCAGGAGCTCATTTTGGGCATCAGGTAAGAAGGGGTAATCCTAAAATGAAAAATTATGTATTTACTAAAAGAAAGGGAATTGAGATAATAGACTTGGGTAAGACTTTAGAGAAATGTGATATTGCTTATGAATTTGTTAAGGATTTGTGTTCAAAGGGTGGGAAAATATTATTTGTAGGAACAAAGAAGCAGGCGAAACAAATAGTAGAAGAAGGTGCGAAGAAATGTGGAATGCCATATATTACATATAGATGGCCAGGTGGACTTTTAACTAATTTTGTTACTATAAGGGATAGTATAAATAAATTAAAAAGACTTGAAAAGATGCTTGAAAATTCTGCTGAATATTCTTTAACAAAAAAAGAAATTTTAATATTAGAGCGTAAAAAACAGAAATTATCAATTATGTATGAAGGTATAAAAGAAATGTCAAAATTACCAGATGCAATTTTTATAATGGATACTGCAAAAGAAGCAACAGCTGTAAAAGAAGCAAATAGATTAAAAATACCAATAGTTGGAGTTGTAGATACTAATGGTGACCCAACAGTTATAGATTATCCAATTCCAGGGAATGATGATGCATTAAGGGCTATAACTCTCTTTACGAATTTGATTGTTGATGCAGTGATTGAAGGTAAACAGATGATAAAAGAGGAAGAAGTAATTGAAGAGAAAAAAGAAGAAGTTATTGAAGAGATAAAACCAGAAGTTATAGAAAAGTATGATGAAAAGTATGAGAAATACGAAGAAATGAAAGGTGAAGTTGTTTAAATAGAATTTATATTGGAGGTAAAATATGTCAAATGTTTCTAAAACTATTTTAGAGACATTAAAAAATGTTATTTTACCTGAAATTCAAGAATTGAAAAAGGGAGTTACAAATGTTGAAAATGAGGTTAAAGGCTTGAAAAGCGAATTTGAAGGTTTGAAGAGTGAATTTCAAGGTTTGAAGAGTGAATTTCAGGGTTTAAAGAGTGAGTTTCAGGGTTTGAGAGATAAAGTAGAGGGCATAAATGAAAAATTTGAAGGACTATTTAATGGTTTGAAAAGCGAATTCGCTGGTTTGAAAAGTGAGTTTAATGGTTTAAAAAGTGAATTCCACGGGCTTAGAGATAAGGTTGATACTTTAAATTCTCAAAATGAATTGATAAGAATATTGATAGAAGAATTGAAAAAGAGATTAACAACAAATCAGTAATATTTTAAAGAAATATATTAAAAAAATTTAATTTAACAAGGAGACAGAATTATGGAGATAACAGCAAGTATGGTAAAACAGTTAAGGGAACAGACAGGGGCTGGAATGATGGAGTGCAAAAAAGCATTAATTGAGACAGGAGGAGATTTTGAGAAGGCATTAGTATATTTAAGAGAGCATGGAATAATAAAAGCCGCGTCCAAAAGTGAACGCGTTACAAGAGAGGGTATAGTTGCATCTTATATTCATACAGGAAATAAAATTGGAGTTTTACTTGAATTAAATTGTGAAACAGATTTCGTTGCAAGAACAGATGAATTTAAACAATTGGCAAAAGATATCTGTATGCAAATTGCAGCTGCTAACCCTTTGTATATTTCACGCGATGATGTTCCAAAAGAAGTAATTGAATCAGAACTACAGATATACAAAAAGCAGGCATTACAAGAGGGTAAACCCGAAAAAATGGTTGATAAAATAGCAGAAGGAAGACTTAATAAATTTTTTAGCGAAGTTTGCCTTTTAGAACAACCTTTTATAAAAGATTCAAATTCAAGTGTGGAAGATATTATAAAATTAGCAATTTCAAAATTTGGTGAAAATATTAAAATATCAAGATTTGTAAGATTTGAAGTTGGAACAAAATAGGTTGTGAGTCTTACAAAGAAATATAATAAAATTTTATTAAAATTAAGTGGAGAATTCTTATCAGGCAATAATAGCACAATTGGAATAGAATCATTAAATTATATTTATGAAGAGATAAAAAAAATAGTAGATTATAAAGTTGGGGTTGGAATAGTAATAGGCGGTGGGAATATATTAAGAGGTAGTCATCAGCGACAGGAAAAATATTTCAAAGATTTTAGGTTTTCACAAGTAAGCGCTGATAAAGCTGGTATGCTTTCAACAGTTATAAATGGTATTATTCTTGCTGATTTCTTAAATCAAAAAGGATTAAAAACAAAAGTTATGTCAAATATTTTTATTGATTTTGTCCAATTCTTTGAAGCTGAAATTGCTAAAAATTATATTCAAAATGGTTATATTTTAATTTTTACAGCAGGAACAGGCAATCCTTTTGTTTCAACTGATACAGCAGCTGTTATAAAAGCTTTAGAAATAGAAGCCGATATTCTTTTAAAGGCTACTAATGTTGATGGCGTCTATAATAAAGACCCTAAAAAATTTAAAGATGCAGTTTTATTTGATAAACTTTCATTTGAATATGCCTTGGAAAATAAACTTAAAGTAATGGATTTATCAGCATTTTCGCTTGCTATGGAAAATAATTTGCCAATCATAGTTTTTAATTTTTTAAAATCAGATAATCTTTTGAAAATTATAAAAGGTGAAAATATCGGAACAATCGTATCAAATTGAAATTTTGAAAAATTTTAAAATATAGGAGGTTAATATATGTTAGAGAACATTTACAAAGAAACAAAGGAAAAAATGGAAAAATCAATTCATTTTTTAATAGAAGAGCTTAAAGGAATAAGAACAGGAAAAGCACACCCAGGTTTGGTTGAAAATATTCAGGTTGATTATTATGGTAGTCATCTGCCACTTAAACAAGTTGCTTCAATAAGTGCTCCTGAGGCAAGATTGATTGTAATTCAGCCATGGGATAAAAATGCATTGCTTCCTATTGAAAAGGCTATATTATCATCTAATCTTGGTGTTAACCCTACAAATGATGGTAAAGTTATAAGATTGAATTTACCACAATTAACAGAAGAACAGAGAAAAAATTTATCAAAATTAGTTCATAAAAAAGGTGAAGAAACAAGAGTAGCTATACGCAATATAAGACACGATGTAATTGCTCGCTTAGAAAAATTAGAAGAACAGGAACATTTAAGTGAGGATGATGTTGAAAGAGGCCGTAAAGAAGTTCAAAAAATTACTGATGAATACATTAAAAAAGTAGATGAAATTATTGCTAAAAAAGATAAAGAAATAATGGAAGTTTAATTAATTTTTTTAAGGAATGTGCTTAGTTATCCAGGCTTCAATATTTGTTATACCATAACCTGCAAGTTTCAATCTAACAGATATCATTCTTATCGGAAGTCTATATTTATCTTTACTTATCCATAAGGCAACTTCTCTATCCCCTATTTGCTGATATAATATAGCTTCAAATTTCTTATTTAATTTTGGAATATATTGTGTATCATTTACAGATAGAACAACAGAATCAACTGTTATAATTCTATCACCATTTGAAAGAACAAATTTTATCTTTTCATTTTTTTGTGGCTCAATTCTCCTTGCAAAAAATATAAGAGAATCAAGCCCTAAAACCTCTCCATCGTATTTTAATATTTTATCGCTTCTTTTGTCAACATAATGTAATTCTTTTTTTTCTCTATTAATATTTATTCTAACTAAATTAGTCCAACTCCCTTCTTTTATTTTGGTTTCAATTTTTATTGGATAAAGTGTATCAACTTCTATATAAGAATCTATAATATCGTGTAAATGATATATCTTTGAAACAAAAGGAACTGTTTCTATATCTGAATGTATGTGATAACATTTTTTCCCTTCTATTTCTACTATAGCTTTTACCCAAACTTTTTGAATTGCAACTGTCATATTAAAAAGCCTAACATCAAATTCCATATATTCGCCAACTTTAAATGGAGTAGGAATTATTTTGTAACTAAATAAAAATTTGTTTAACAAAAAAATAGTGCCAAAAATTATCCAATATTTTTTTATTTTCATAATAGATTAAAGATAACATAATAAAATAAAAAGTCTACAAAAATTTTAATTTTTTTCTAAAAATTTATTAAAAACTTTTTATTGACATCAAATTAATAATATGATATAATTTTTATAAAAAGATGAATTTAATAGATGAATATTTTAATTCAGTAAAAGATAAACTAATAATTGATAGCGAAGTATATGAAATATTAAAAGAGAAAATAGATAAAGAAAATTTAAGAAATAAGGCTCTCCAAAATTTGAATAAGATTTTAAATGCTTCATCTGAGTTTAAATCAATAGAAATTAGTATATGGCTTAGAAATTTTATAGATGATTATAATATTCAGGCTATAGAAAATGGTGAAAGGATAGAAATAAAAAGAGTTCCAATAAAAAAGATTGAACCAAATAGTTTAAGAATTAATACTAAATCTTGTGGTGTAATACAATTTAGAGTTCCTTCAAATACTGTTAAATCAGCCTTAAGGGCAAAGGAGGAGGCAGCTCAATTTTATGTAGTAACAGACCAAACTTTTTATAATGGAGCAAATTATATAAGTGTAACATTTCCTATTTTTCATAATTTTTTTAATTGTAATTTTAAAAGAACATATTTTTTATGTGTAAATGAAAGGATAAGTGAAGCAGTTAGAACTCTTATAAAAGAAGAGATTTTTGGTCCAACTTTATTAGAATTAAAAGAAAGCGGACTTACTGAAAAAGAGGCAGAAGAATTTTATAATGAGCTTAAAACTTTTGTTTTTAAAATAAAAGAGAATAACAGTTTCCGCGAATCTGTTTTAAATGATTATGCCGAAATTTTAACATTTAAAAATAATTATATAAAAATTAGAGATGTAGAGATTAAAAGAATAAATGATTTAGAATTATATGAAATAAAAGAGAATGGTGAAAAACTTGGATTTGTTGATTTAAGAAATTGGGAAGATATAACAATAAATGAGGAGTTTGGTTTAAAAGAGCCTGGAAAAGATGCAGAATTTGGAGTCTATTTTTTTGACCCAAGCACAGGCTTTGACCCTGAAAGACTTACAAGCTCTTTTATAGTATGGATAGGAAATGGTAAAGGTATGGTTGTTGACCCACTTACTAATTTGCCACAATACCTTGATAAAAAAAGAATAAGAAGAAATGATATTGAATATATTTTTCTTTCACATATCCACTCTGACCATGATGATGGAGTTTTAGAACAATTATTGAGTGGTAAAAAGATTAAGATTTTAACAACAAAATTAATATTTGATAGCTTTGTTAGAAAAGTTTCCGCAATTACAGGCTGGAATAAAGAAAAAATTCTTAGTTTGCTATCTTTTGAAGAATTAAAAATAAATGAACCTTTTAAATTAAATGATAAATGCTCAATTGTTGTTAATTATGCATTTCATTCTATCCCAACCTGTAGATTTGTTATTACTTATAATGATGTTCAAAAAAATATTACAAAAAGTATCTCATATTCAGGTGATACAAATTTTAACAGAGCCTATGTTGAAAAATTATTAAACGAAGGTAAAATTACAAAAAAGAGGGCGGATGCTATTTTAGGGTTTATTTGGGATAGTGATTTAATAATTCACGATACAGGTGGCGGTATTCATACAAGTTTAGACGAACTTTTAAAATTACCAATTGAAATTCAAAATAAAATAATAGCAATTCATATTCATTCTTTGCCAGAGAATAGTCAAATAATGCAAGCTCAAAAAGGTGAAGAAGTTATTCTTGTCAAATCTGATAAAATAGAACAATTTAAAAGAATGGTTAGAAAACTTGACGAGACAATTCTTTTAAAGAATTTAACAACTGAGGAAAAATTTGAGTTTATAGAGAATTCACAAATTGAGCGTTTTAAAAAAGATGAGTTAATATTAAAGTCTGGTAATAGTGGTAAAAAATTTTATATAATTGAAAGTGGTGAAGTTGAAGTAGAAACAAATGAAGGGAAAAAAATTTATCTTGGCAAGGGTGATTACTTTGGCGAAATGGCTTTATTAAGTGAAGAAAAAGGAAGAAATGCAAATGTTTATGCTAAAACTGATGTTGAGTTGCTTTCTATTACAGAAGAAAAGTTTTTAAAATTTAAAGATAAAATTATAGAAATTTATGAAAATATATTGAAAAATAAGCCATTACTTTTAAAGATTCCATTTTTTAAAGTTTTGTCTGAGAGTGAAGTAAATGCTTTGGCTTCTATTTTTATTGAAGAGAAATATAAAAAAGGAGATTACATAATAAGATATGGTGAGATTGGCGATAAATTTTATATTGTCAAATTTGGAGTGCTTAATGTTATAGGAAGAGATGAGAATGGAAATCCTAAAGTGATAAATAAACTTGGCGTTGCTGATACATTTGGTGAAATCGCATTAATTGAAAAAGTTAAAAGAACAGCTGATGTGGTTGTTAATTCGGATTACGCAATTGTTATTTATATTGATTCGGAATCTTTTAATAATATAATTAAATTATATCCTGGAATATCTGTTGGAATAGATGAGATAAAAAATTTATATAAAAGAAAAAGATGAAAAATTTTAAATTAAATGAAATAGTGCGAGGACTTATCCTCGCTAAAAAGGCGAACTAAAATTTTGCGTTATTTAGAATTTTAAATTTAAATATAAGGAGGTGGGTGATATGGAAAAGATTATAATTTTAACAATTTTTTTAATGGGTGTGCTTATTCCTGTTGATGCTCAAAAAGTTTCAAAAAAGAAAATTTTAATGATTATAGCAAAGAATAATTTTAGAGATGAAGAATATTTTACTCCGAAAGAGATATTTACAAAAAATGGTTATGAAGTTGTAACAGCCTCATCTGCTTTGGGAGAAGCAAAAGGTATGTTGGGTGGTAAAGCCAAGCCTGATATTCTTATTCAGGATGTTAAAGATATTAAAGAGTACGAAGCTGTTGTATTTGTAGGTGGAATGGGTTCAACAGAATATTGGGATTCTAAAGTAGCTCACAATATTGCAAATTTATCTGTTAAACTTAATAAAGTTTTAGGTGCTATATGCCTTGCTCCGGGAACATTAGCAAAAGCAGGTGTTCTTAAAAATAAGAAAGCAGCAGTTTTTGAATCCGCTAATAATGTATTAAAAGCAAATGGTGCAATATTAGTTGATAGCGATGTAGTAGTTGATGGTAATATTGTAACCGCCAATGGTCCTTCTGCTGCTGAAAAATTTGCAAATAGTATATTAAATTTGATTAAAAAATGAAAATTTTCCTTTTAATATTACTCTTGATTTTCTTTAATAATTGCACTAAAAAAGAATATGGTAATAAGATTGAAAGTTCAAGAATAGTACAAGTAAAAAATTTAAAACTTTACCCGCTTAATTATCTAAATTCAATTATTTTAATTAAAGGAAAAGTAGTTGAGGAGAGTTCAAAGGGTTTATGGATAAATGTTAATGACGATGGCTTTACTATATCTGTTAATTTTGAGAAGTCAAAAATAAAACTTGGTAATTTGATGTCAAAAAGAGTTGTGAGTGCTGGTCGTTTTGTTAAAACAAATGATGGTTATATAATAGAAGGAATTTATTTAAAAGTTTTGGATTAATGAGTTTAATTAATAATACAAAAAGTAGCGTAAATCTTAAAGATTTGCTCTTTAAAAGACGAATTTGAAGGTTTGGTCTAATTGGAATTTGAAATTTAAATATAGCTTGATATTAAAAGTCAAGTGAAAAGTTGTGGAAAACTTTAATTTTTTGAGAAAGAGCAAATATGTTCTTTGACAAATGGTAATAGGGGTTTCTATCTCTGGCATCAATAAAGTT
>Ga0308390_1002803_pt1 | contig 10208 bp, 10 predicted proteins | sample Hotspr2Sample149_FD_202358 | JGI IMG/M metagenome (GOLD analysis project Ga0308390, IMG submission 202358) | Hot spring phototrophic mat microbial communities from Mushroom Spring, Yellowstone National Park, Wyoming, United States - 20040719_149 ...
CTATTCCCACCCGTTCAGCACAATCTTATGTTCTGGAAGGCGAAACTCACTTCGCCGCTGGCAACCTGCCCGAAGCAATTATTGCCTATCAACAAGCAGCTCTCATGGAGCCAAACAATGCACAACTTTTTTCCGAGCTGGCTCGCATCCAGACTTACTCCTCTGCCTCACTCACTACAGATGCTCAGAAGAGCGCCCGCTTGCAAGAAGCCCTTTCATCTGCTGATCGAGCAGTAGCAATTGCCCCTGAGGATAGCACTGCTCATGCAATACGCGCTTTCGTGCTGGACTGGAACGCAAATCCCAACCTGGCGGGAGAAAAGTCTAACCAGTACCTGACAGAAGCAGAACAGGAAGCCGTGCGAGCTTTGCAACTGGATAACCTCAATGCGCTTGCGCTGGCTTATTACGCCGAGATCCTCCTGGATCAGACAAAATACTTGCAGGCAGAACAATACATTCGCCAGGCAATTGAACGAGACGATTCGCTGATGGACGTACACCGGATATATGCTCTTGTTCTGGAAACGCTGGGCGATTATAACGGCGCTATCAATGAATATAAGAAAGCCATTCAAATCACCCCTAACCTTACGTTTTTATATATTTCTGCTGGTGTAAATTACCGGCAACTCAAACAATATGACACAGCTCTGGAATACTTTTCCCAAGCTGCTCAAATCAACGAACAATTAGGAATTAAAGATCCAATCCCATATCTGGCAATTGGAAAAACTTATTCCCAAATGGGAGAGTTTTTTGCCGCATCGCTCAATGTGCGCAAAGCATTGACCTACGATCCTGCAAATCCAGATACATATGGATCACTAGGGGTCGTCTACTTCAAAGCGCGCAACTATGAAAGTGCCATCCCTGCCCTTAAATGCGCGGTACGCGGCTGCACCGCCGAAGAAAGTTGTGCTGTGCGCCGCTGTGACCCAGCCCAAGACCCAGAGATTGAGATTAAAGGCTTACCCCTTTCGGGCTCGACAGTGGTCTATTATTTCACATATGGATCAGTTTTGGCAGGAATGCATCGCCCTACCGACAATAAATGCGAAGAAGCTGTCAAGGTACTAAAAGAAGTTCGGGCTGGTTTTTCAAATGATCCCACCATTATGCAAATCGTTGAAGCCAGCGAACAAATCTGTGCTTCATTTGGCTATCGCTAATGAGTATCAGAAATTTATAAGAATTTTCTTTCCGCTCTTGACTTCCCCAATAAATACGGTTATTATAAGCACGGTTTAGCACTCAAACATAAAGAGTGCTAAAAATTTCAAGTCCACAAACTCGAATGAGGAGGTATAAGCATGGCAATTAATCTCAAACCCCTTGGGAATCGCCTCGTGGTAGAACCCATTGAACAGGAAGAGATCACCGCGACAGGCATTGTTCTTCCCGATACTGCAAAAGAAAAGCCGATGAAAGGCAAGGTCATTGCCGCTGGACCCGGCGATCGGGACGAAGCAGGAAAACGTATCCCGATGGATGTTTCTGTTGGTGACACCGTGTTGTTTGCCAAATATGCCGGCACAGAGATCAAGATTGATAACAAAAAACTCTTGATCCTGCGCGAAAGCGACCTGCTGGCGATCATTGTTGAATAATCCCTATCATTAAACTTTTTATTATAAAGGAGTGTTTGGAATGGCTGCGAAACAACTCGTTTTTGCCGAAGAAGCTCGCCGTAAGCTGAAAAACGGCATTGATATTCTTGCTACTGCTGTAGCTACCACTCTGGGACCCAAGGGCCGTAATGTTGCCCTGGATCGCAAGTTTGGCTCTCCGACCATCACCCATGATGGCGTAACCGTAGCCAAAGAGATCGAATTACAGGACCCCTTTGAAAATATGGGGGCTCAGCTCCTCAAAGAAGCTGCGACCAAAACCAATGATATCGCTGGCGATGGCACGACTACTTCTACCGTTTTGGCTCACGCGATGGTCACAGAGGGTTTAAAAACTCTGGCTGCTGGCGCCAACCCTATGCTACTCAAGCGCGGTATTGAAGCAGCCGCCAAAGCTGTATCTGATGCGATCAAAGAGCAAAAAATTGATGTGACTACGAAAGAAGATATTGCCAATGTGGCTGCTATCTCTGCCCAGGATCGCGAAATTGGCGATTTGATTGCTGAAGTGATGGACAAAGTTGGCAAAGATGGTGTGATTACAGTGGAAGAAGGCAAGGGACTGGGCTTCGAGAAAGATTATGTGGAGGGTATGCAATTTGATCGTGGTTACATCTCCCCTTACTTCATCACCAACACCGACAAGATGGTTTCTGAGATCGAAAAACCCTCTATTCTGGTATACGACAAGAAGATCTCGGCTGTTGCTGACATCTTGCCCTTGCTTGAAAAAGCTGTACAGTCTGGTCGTCGCAACCTGGTGATCATCGCTGAGGATGTTGATGGTGAAGCTCTGGCTACCCTTGTGGTCAACAAACTGCGGGGCATTATGAACGTGCTGGCAGTTAAAGCCCCAGGCTTTGGCGATCGCCGCAAGGCTATGCTGCAAGATATCGCCATCCTCACCGGTGCTTTCCTGATCTCTGAGGAGACCGGGCGCAAATTGGAGACCGCTACAGTGGCTGACCTCGGTGAAGCTGAGAAAGTAATTGCTGACAAAGACAACACGACCATCGTCGGCGGCAAAGGTAAAGAATCTGACATCAAAGCCCGTATCGAGCAAATCCGCGTAGAAATTGAGAAAACCACCAGCGATTACGATCGCGAAAAACTGCAGGAACGCCTTGCTAAACTTTCGGGCGGCGTAGCGGTGATCAAAGTCGGTGCAGCTACCGAACCCGAGCTTAAGGAAAAGAAACATCGTGTTGAGGACGCTCTCTCTGCTACTCGCGCCGCAGTAGAGGAAGGTATTGTGCCAGGTGGTGGTGTTGCCCTGCTCAATGCTATGGCTGCATTAGACAATCTCAAGATGCAGTATGAAGACGAGCAGATTGGCGTGAATATTGTGCGTAAGGCTCTCGAAGTTCCCACCCGTAAGATCGCCGAAAACGCCGGTAAAGATGGCTCCGTCATTGTTGAAAACATCCGCCAAGCTCAAAAGAAGGATAATAATAATAAGATTGGCTATGATGTCCTTCGCGATGAGTATATTGACATGGTCAAAGGTGGCGTTATTGATCCGGCAAAGGTCACTCGCGGCGCGTTGGAAAATGCTGCTTCGATCGCAGCAATGATCTTGACCACTGAGGCATTGATGACCGATATCCCTGAAAAAGAGAAACCGGCTCCTCCACCAATGCCAGAGTACTAAACCGACGCATTAACTCATAACAAATCAGGGCAGATTTCATCATTCTGCCCTGATATTATTTTTTAATCCAGAACGTTTGTTGATTGCCAAAGGCTTACCACAAGCTAAAACGGGTATAAGTATCGTAGTAGTCTTCCCTCTCGGAGCTTTTCAGCAGAGCAACTACCTGATAGGTAATTGGCGTCATAACGGCTTCTACCGCGACTTTAAAGAGGTAGTTTGTCAGCGTCAGGCTGGCAAACAATTCCCAGGGAAAAACTCCCGCCAGGGTTGCAACAAAGATAAAGACCACAGTATCTACACCCTCTCCGACCAGTGTACTGCCAATTGTGCGCATCCAAAGCCAACGTCCACGTGTGGCAACCTTCATTTTTGCCAACACGACTGAGTTGCTGAACTCTCCTGCGAAATAAGCCGCCAAACTTGCCAGAACAATACCCCCTGTACTCATCCCTCCCAGTATTGCTTCATAAGCCGTCTGCCCCGCATAACTTTCCCAGTTTGACTCACCCGGTAGAAAACGCACAATCCCAAGCACTAGGGAACTCAATGCCAGACAGGCAAAACCCGTCCAAATCACGCGGCGCGAACGCTGAAAACCGTAAACTTCGGTTAGCACATCCCCAAAAATATAGCTGACCGGAAATAACAACGTCCCTGCATCAAATGAAAGCGGTATGCCAAACAGCGATACTCCCCAATCAACAATTTTTGCTGAGGAAGCAATATTGCTGATAATCAGTACGGTGACAAATAGCGCCATTATCAGATCAAAATAACGGTATTGGCGATTCACTTCTACGTCTCCTTTTCAGAATTCCTTTTTGTTATCTGGCAATTGCACATCTGAACAACAATAAAACAGCTATGAATCGCTATCACCCGGATAGTTCTGTCTGTGATTTATACCATAAACAGTAACTTTAAGGCACATGATACGGATTATCAAGTGAATAAAAAAACAGCCCGCTATATTATGAGTATAGCAGGCCATCCAGCGATATTCCCAGGTGTGGGCTTTGTAGCAACGCTACTTTGCTCCTCCAGCTAACAAACTCATTAGTGTATTGGCGATAATGGTGGCTGATTGTGCGCGGTGGGGTGTCTGTCCCATCTGGCTACCGGCTACAATAGCCTGCACCAGCGCTTCCATATTTGAGCGGCCCTGTTGTTTGGCTTGCAAAAAGTTCATCCCAATGTTTAATCCCATGCTCAACAACTGTGACGAATCTAGAGCCTGCTGGGATGACTGACTTTGGGCCTGATTATCACCGCCCAATATCGCTCCAAGAAAATCTGCTACGGATGATTCAACTCCGGCAGAGGCCTGCGCCTGGTTCTGCCCTCCACCCAATAGAGCGTTGATAAGCATCGTGGCATTATCGGAAGTGAGTTGCTGACCCTTGAACTGGTTAGCGGCTTGAGCCAATCCCTGCGCATAAGCCTGCGCTGATCCAGATTTGGCTTTTTTGCTCAAATACTCACTGGCATAAGCAAGCTGTTCAGAAACATCCGCCCCTTTCTTAGCTTTGACGGCTTTGGTGACCATTTCAAAGGTCTGGACAATATTATCCCCATGATCATGGTTATAGCTATCAGCCTGATTGAGCACCTCACGGTTCTGTGCCAAGTTTTGCGCAACGGTCTGAAACACTTTCTCCAGGTCTACATTATTTGCCATTTCTTGTTATCCCCACACCCTATTTCTTCTTCATGTCTTTTGGAAGTTCTGGGATTTTCAACACCATACCTGGTTTGATAATATTGGGGTTGTCTCCAATTACTTCCTTATTAGCTTCATAGATCAACATCCAGTAAGGCCGGGTAGCATTGCCATAATACTTCAGCGCAACATGACTGAGGGTTTCATCCCATCCCTTGACTTCATATTCCGCAATGAATTTTGGCGCGGCGGCAACAGCAGCGGCCGCTCGAGCAGCCGCCAATCGAGCCTCATGCTCGCGCATCTCCTGCAAAAGCTGCTCAGACTTTTCCCGGGCTTCTCTTTGTCTTAATTCTTCTTCTAGCTTTTTAGCTTTTGCCTCTGCCTCCTCGATTTTAGCCTGAGCTTCCCGAGCGCGCTGTTGGGCAGCTTGGGCTTCCTGTTCAGCAGCAAGAGCTGCCTGACGGGCTTTTTCGGCTGCTTCTTTTTCATCACGGCTTGTTAATGCATCAACCGCTCGATCAAATATACCCTTCTTTTTCTCTTCTGCCATTTTCCTTCCTCCTCTCAAGCCTAAAAATTTGAAATACATAATATTATTTTAGCACAAATCGAAGCGAGCAACATAAAAACCATTCAAAGGAGAGTGTTGAGAAACAAAAACTGACTCCCATATATGGTGGTAATATGGTGTATTTTTCGTATGGATATGCGCCAAATATGACTTTTTCAACGCCCTCGTCCAAATCAATCACCCGAAAAGTTTATAATCCCTAACTTATCAAGAGGCGATCTTTGACTTTCACCCTCTCCTGCAATATACTTATATATGCCTGAAGGGCTCAGGCACATAACTTATAAACCATATTCAGGGAAATGGGAGACTACTTGCATGACCGAGACGTTCAAACTCACCTATGGCACCATGTTTAACCCCCCAGAAGAACTCCATATCCGCTTTTCAGAAGCCCTTGGAGAAGTTAAATCACACCTTGGTGAAGAACATGGCATGATTATCAATGGCAAAGACTGCTTTGCCAAAGAAAAATTTGAGGATCGCAATCCTGCCAATACCGATATGGTGCTTGGCATTTTCCAGAAAGGCGGTGTTGATGATGCCCGTGAAGCAGTCAAAGCCGCCCAAAAGGCTTTCCCGGTTTGGAGTCGGATGAAATGGCAGGATCGAGTAGCCCTTGTCCGCAAAGCAGCTGAGATCATGGACCAACGTATTTTCGAGATGGGCGCAGTAATTGCTCTTGAAGTTGGCAAAAACCGCATGGAAGCGTTAGGGGATGTTGCGGAGACTGCGGACTTATTCCGCTATGCCTGTTCTCAAATGGAAGCGAACAATGGATTCATTCATGAGATGGGACGCGACCCACTTGTGGGCTATATCTCTACAAATATTTCCGTGCTTCGCCCTTATGGAGCCTGGTTAGTGATCAGTCCATTCAACTTTCCCTGTGCCTTGACTGGTGGGCCAACAGCCGCGGCACTGGTCACTGGTAACACTGTGATCATGAAGCCGGCTACAGATACCCCATGGACAACCCGCCTGATCGCAGAGTGTCTGCGCGAAGCAGGAATTCCAGATGGGGTTTTCAATTATGTGACCGGACCGGGGAGTACCGTAGGACAGGCACTGATTGATGACCCTGCTATCGCCGGTGTTACGTTTACCGGCTCTTATGACGTTGGTATGAATATCTTCCGCGATTTTGCTCAAGGGCGTTGGGTGCGTCCAACCATTCTCGAATTGGGTGGTAAGAATCCGGCGATTGTATCACGCCACGCTGATCTGGATACCGCTGCAATTGGAATTGTCCGATCAGCATTTGGTTTACAGGGACAGAAGTGTTCAGCTTGTTCACGTGTATTTATTGAGGAGCCAGTCTATGAACCTCTGGTTGAAAGATTGATTGATCTGACTAACAAATTAACGATTGGTGATCCGACCGATCGTAATGTCTATCTCGGACCAGTGGTTAATCGCAGCTCTTATCGTGACTTCCAAAATTTTTGTGAGGAAATCCGACAGGGAGGTGGACGCTTTCTGGCTGGTGGTAAAGTGTTAACTGAAGGCGAGTATGCCAAAGGTTACTTCTGCGCACCCACACTGGTGGCCGACCTTCCGCTGACACACAGGTTATGGAAGTATGAGATGTTTGTCCCCATCACCACAGTCACGAAAGTTCGCAGTCTGGATGAAGCCATGCAATACGCCAATGATGTAGATTATGGTCTGACGGCCGGTTTCTATGGCGCGCCTGAAGAGGCTGACTGGTTTTTCGATCATATTGAAGCTGGCGTAAACTATGTTAATCGTCCTCAGGGAGCTACAACCGGAGCATGGCCTGGCTTCCAGCCCTTTGGTGGATGGAAGGGTTCTGGTGCCAGCGGTAAGAACGCCGGTGGATTGTATTACCTCCAGCTGTACATGCGCGAGCAGATTCATACTCACGTTCGAAAAGTCTGATCTTCCCTCTGTTGACCGGCCCTTTCCAAAGAGCCGGTCAACATCCTTTCTTTTTTTATTACATCTTTGACGATGGAATTGGGTTATCGCACAGGTTCATTTTTCATCCTGCTCGGATCAGTTCTGATCTTGCTGTTTGTCATTGCCGACATGGCAAAAATCATTGATGTCAGGTTGTTGATTGGGGGCGCCATGTTAATTGCTATGGGCATTTTCATTCGCAGACGTTATGCGATTTCAGAGCGCCCTCGCAGCGAGCGATTCCGGGTACTTCGCAAGATGTTCCGTGGGAAAGAGAAAAAATGACCAAACTCTGTACACTTTCAGAAGCCATTTCCCGGTTTGTTCACGATGGTGATCTTGTTTATGCCGCTGGTTTTACCCACTTGATCCCCTTTGCGGCTGGTCATGAAATTATTCGACAGGGACGAAAGAATTTAATTCTGGCACGCGCCACCCCTGACATCATTTATGAGCAAATCGTAGCCGCCGGCTGTGCCCGCAAAATTATATTCTCTTACATGGGCAACCCTGGAGTAGGTTCACTGCGCGTTCTGCGAGAAGAGGTGGAAAACGGTCATTTGGACTGGGAAGAGTATTCACATTTTGGAATGATCTCGCGCCTTCAGGCGGGTGCCAGTGGTTTCCCTTTTATCCCAATGAACCAAACCGCAGCCACTGATCTTGAGCATGCTAATCCTCACTATCGCCGTGTCAAGGACCCATACACGGGTGTCGAGGTAATTGTTGTCCCTCCACTTTTACCGGATGTGGCAATTATACACGTTCAACGCTACGACGCCGAAGGCAACGCTCAGATTTGGGGCATCATTGGTGAGCAAAAAGAGGCTGCCTTCGCTGCAAAACATGTCGTCGTTACAGCTGAGGAAATTGTTGAGGAAGAAGTCCTCCGATCTGATCCTAATCGAACGATTATCCCAGCGTTTATTGTGGATGCTGTATGTCATGTTCCTTATTGCGCTCATCCTTCCTAGACACAAGGATATTACGACCGTGATAATCTCTTCTACTTGAACTGGGATAAAATCACCGAGACGCGTCAGGGGATTCAGCAATATCTGGAAGAGTGGGTTTATGGTGTCAAAGACCGGCAAGAATACTGGCAAAAGCTGGGTAAAGAGACGCATCAAAGATTAAGTGTTAAACCGCGATGGAGCGTTCCTGTGAACTATGGAGAATACTAAAATGAATTACTCGGCTTCCGAACTCATGACCGTGAACGCCGCTCGTTTACTGCGTGATGGGGATACGGTGTTTGTTGGCGTTGGTTTGCCCAATCTTGCTTGTAATCTGGCACGCCGCACCCACGCGCCCAATCTATTGATGATTTATGAAGCTGGCGTTGTAGGCGCACGCCCATCGCGTTTGCCGCTTTCAATTGGAGACCCAACCTTAGTCAGTGGCTCCATGTTGGTTTGCAGCATGTATGACATATTTACGCTTTATCTCCAGCGCGGTAATGTGGATGTCGGTTTTTTAGGCGGCGCTCAAATTGATCGTTTCGGCAACATTAACGCCACTGTGATTGGCAGCTACCAGCACCCCAAAGTTCGCCTGCCGGGTTCAGGCGGCTCGATGGAAATTGCCGCCTGGGCAAACCGTTGTTATATTATCACCCCACATCAGAAAAGACGTTTTCCCGAAAAAGTAGATTTTACTACATCTGCTGGTTTTCTCAGCGGTCGCTCTCAGCGACTGGCAACCAGCGTGCGTGGGAATGGGCCACAGGCCGTTGTAACTGATTTGGGCATTTTACAACCGGATGAAAACGGCGAGTTGGTCCTGACCGCCCTGCACCCTGGTGTGACGATTGAGCAGGTACAGGCAAATACTGGATGGGGGCTTAAGGTTGCCCCCGATTTACGTACTACTGAGCCGCCAAGCGAAGAAGAATTGCGCATCCTACGTCAGGAATTAGACCCCACAGGGATTTATCTGTGACTCTCAACGAGCCAATTGAAGTCCTTACCACTATCGCATTTGCAGAAGCAATTCTGAAGCAATTGCAGCAAATCTCACCCCGCTTGCAATTTACAGTTCAATCTGCCCGGCGCCCGGAAGATATTCCCGATGACGTCTGGTCGCGAACAGAAATCCTTTATACCGACACCGTGTTGCCTGAACCGAAACAGGTGCCAAATTTACGTTGGCTACAACTCCACTATTCCGGCGTTGATTTCGCCTTGGACGCGCCCCTGTTACACAAACCTGGCCTGCAGGTCACCACCCTGAGCGGTGCTGCCGTTCCACAAATCGCTGAATACGTTATCATGATGATGCTGGCTTTGGGACATCGCCTGCCAGACGTCTTTCTTAATCAAAACCGGGCAGAATGGCCAAGTGATCGCTGGGATCGCTTCATGCCAAAGGAACTTCGCGGCAGTACGGTTGGTATTGTTGGATATGGCAGTATTGGACGCGAGATTGCCCGCTTGTTATTACCTTTTGGTGTAACTATTCTGGCTGTCAAGCGGGATGTAAAGCACCCTCAGGATACAGGCTACACCATTCCTGGTCTTGGAGACCCGCATGGGGACTTTTTCCACCGCTTATATCCCATCCAGGCTCTGAAGCCCATGCTAAAAGTGTGTGATTTTGTCGTAATCTGTGTTCCATTGACCCACAAAACCCGTAATTTGATTAACTCACCTTACGCAGCCAATTGAACGGGATTGAGTTCCCGAAGAGCAGCGTAAGCCGATTGGATAGCGCGTACGTACAATTTTGATTTGAGAGCAAAGTGATTGAGTTTGGTGTTGCCTTTGA
>Ga0308390_1002808_pt1 | contig 10200 bp, 7 predicted proteins | sample Hotspr2Sample149_FD_202358 | JGI IMG/M metagenome (GOLD analysis project Ga0308390, IMG submission 202358) | Hot spring phototrophic mat microbial communities from Mushroom Spring, Yellowstone National Park, Wyoming, United States - 20040719_149 ...
AGGCGCAGACGGGGGTTGCGTCGAATGCATAGTCTTCGCCGATGACTTCTGCCAACACTTCGCCTGCGCTGCCGAGCGCGTTGTGTTTGGCGGTGTCCAGTCGCCACAGGTGCATCGGATCCGATTGGTTGATAAAGCACGCCAAGTAGAGTTCGGTCTGCTCGCGTGTGAGGCGCACGCGATATGCGTGCGTGCCGAGAGCGGTTGATGGCGCTTCTGTGGTATGCGCGGTGCTGGCGAGGTTGCTTGGGTTCGGGCGCACGAGTGGGAAATCGCTGGGGAGCGCGATTGCGGTGCGGTTTGTGCCGAAATGCACGCCGAGATAGACGAACGGTGGATCGTGCGGGTCGTTCCAGCTCAGAAAGCGCAAGGTGTAGGCGATAAGCGTGTTGGCGTCGTAAATCGTGTCGTAGGTGGGCTGGGTGATTACGGCGTTGTAGTCGCGCAGGCGTGTGCGCAGCGCAGGGCTATCGGTATGGAGCGGGTACTCGCCGTCGGGGAGCGCAAGCACGATCTCGCTGCCGCGCTGGACAATCCACGCGCGGTGGACGGTGTATCCGAGCAGGCGTAGCGTCGTGATTAGTGCGCCTGCGTAGCTCGGGTAAATCCCAGATTGCCAATCGCTAATGATGAGGATCATCCGCGCACCCCGATGAGTTTGCTGGTGAGTATGTAGTTGTTCTCGTTGTTGTTGGTGCGGTAGACTTCAACGCGGTACTGGTCGTAGTAGCCGTCGCCTGCGCTTGGGATTTCGATGCGTCCCCATTCGTTTGCGTTGCCGGGCAAGTTCGCTTGTGCGAGTTGCTGCCAGCCTGTGCCGAGCGGTTGTGCGGACAGGTCGGTTGTGCGTGCGAGGATGCGGTAGGTGGTCGCGGCGGCGCCCGTGCGGAAGTAGAACCAGACGAGTTTACGGTACTGTCCGCAGTTATCGAGTGTGGGCGTTTCGGTGTTGGTGTTTTCCATCAGGTCGCGGTTCGGGGTGGTGGTGACGGTGGTTGTGGCGACGAGGAGGGTGTCTGCCGTGCGCGTGGTGATCGCGCCCTGCTGCTGCACAGGGAGCGGGTCTTGCGCGGTCACATCCACCAGACGATTGCCCTTAAGCCAGCCAATCAAGCTCATGTTCTCTCACCCGCGCGATATACAGCGTCAGTCGCGCGGGTCGCCCGCGTAGCGCGTGCTGATATGGATCAATAGCTCCGCACGGGGCTGGGAGCCGCCGCTAACAGTAAGCGTCGCGCGTTTTATCCAGCCATCCAGTAGCACAGTGCTGCTCTCCATCACCTGCACGCGCCGCGGCGGGCTAAGAAGCTCCAGCAGTGCGGTATCGTAGACGGGCGGCAGCGGCAACCGCGCTTGCGCTTCAGTCGCGTGCCGCGCGGCGGCGTCGTAGAGCCGCTCCGCAAGCCGCTGCACAGCGTCAAGATCCGAGAGCGTGTCCGCTTGCACGCGCAGCAGCTTGTACCGCCCCAAGTAGTCGAGCGAGTCTGGCTCGGTAAGCGAGTCTTCGTTGACTAACACTACCACGAGCCGCTCGCCCTCTTTGCTCGGCGCGGTTGCGCCCTCTACATAGATGATGTTCGCTTCGGGCGGCTTCGGGATAATCTCCAGCTCGCTATAGCGGTACTGCCGAAGCGCTGGATTTACACTACCCGCATCGTGTAGCGTCCACGCTGGGAGCCCGTCGGGTTTTGGCTCCAGCAGCCACTCGCCCGTCGCGTAATCCCACCTGAGCCGCCACTCGTTGCCTGTTGCCGTTGCAAACAGCAGCAGCGTGCGGAGAATCTCCTCACCCGATTGTCCCACACGTGGCGCGTAGCGCCAACCGCTGCCCGTGTCCCCAGCAGGCGCGGCGGGCATGCGCAACGCTTGCAGCGCAGCAGGTGGACTGCTAATCCGCTCGAACCCGCAGCCCTCCAAGAGTTTGCTAAATGCATCGCCCAACGCCACGCCGTCGAACGCAGTGCTGGCGAGCTGGTAGATCTCGCCGAATCTGCTCCACATGCCGCGCAGGGCAAACCGCACCCGATACGGAAACTTAGCGGGACGCCTGCGCATGGGCGTGATGCTTTCCACGATTGCGAAGCCCTCCGAAAGCGTTTGCCACGGATCGGCGTCCCCCATGCGGTACTCCAAGCGGTAGGTCGTATCCCCACGCTCGGCGATGCGGCGCGTTGCATCCGACTCAAGCAAGCAGTCCGCGTAGCCCTCCTCACGAGCGTACTCGTCTTTGGTCAGCTCCAACTCCAGCACGCGCTCCGCCTGCACGGGCGTTGTGGCGCGCTCGGCAACCAGCGGCGCGCAGCGCATAAAGTAGCCCACCACAACGGGCGTGTAGACGGGGTTATCGGTGGTGATCTGCACAATACCCCGCGCCTGCATGGGCGATTGCGCATTGTTCCACGCCACCCAGTCGCTGCCGTCGAGCCGATCGAAGCTCACGGTTGCCGATTGCTTGTGGGTGAATGCCACGATGGGTACAGCTTGCGGAACTTGCGGGTTAATGGGCGGCAAATCGAACGGTTTCTCGATGAGCGTACCGCTTGCTGGGTAGCGTACTCGTTCGAACGCCACGATGGGGTTATACATGATGTTCACCGCAAGTCGCAACGGGCTTGGGCGGCAGAGCGAATAGAGAGGCGATTCCGCCGTGCCGATATTCTCGGCGTCTTCTGGCAGCGGCACAAGCTTGCTACTTGCGATCTGGCGCGTTGTGCTGCTGGTGCTGGCTTGCATGAGCCGAGGACCGCCCGAAACCACCGTCAGCACCAGCACGCCAAGCGGCGGGAGCGGTATCGCCGCCACACTGACCGCCGAGCGCACGGGGCTGGACACCCCAGAATACCACTGAGCCACGAGCTTCGGCGGCTGCTGCAGGTCGTTGCGGTCGGGGTATCTGAAAAACGCAAGGTTGCCCGCCGTGTCCATGCGCAGCGCGTACCTGTCCCACTGCGCGTACCAGTAGTCCCCCTCGCGCGTATACTCATCGTCCGCGCACTGGATATGTACCGCCCAGCCCTCGTCGCGCTGGAGCGAGAACTGCGTCTCCGCGACCCAACGCAAGAGCTGCCCCGCCCGAATCGCCTCGATTGCGATCAAAACGAGCCACTCGATCAGCGTGCGGTCTTGATTGGCTCGTATGATGCTGCCCATAAACCGCGCAGGGTTTTCGGGCGCCTCGCGCGCGGAGCGGTACACCTCGCGCCAAAACTGCGCCTGCTTGTTGATTTGGCTAATCGGCACGGTGTTTTCACGCCATCTGTGATCCAGCGTGCTGGGCGTAAGGATCAGCACGCCCGCGCCTGTGTCATGATACAGGTTCTCAACGCTTTCGGGCGCTAAATCCACGCAGTGCGCCGCGCGCTCAAAGGCGGGGCGCACGACGAATCGGTACGGCACATCGAGCGTTAAACGGTATGGCATCGTGCGATATACACAGTGCGCTGTATATCGCGCGTGGCGTACCAACTGCATGAGCAGCGGTACAGAGACCGGCTGCGCAATTTTATTGCCGAGCAGCGCGCGGCAGGCGCCCAATTCGTGCGCTGGAACGCGGATCTGGCGCTCGGCGAGCCTACCCCGCGCCCGCACATGCGCCCGATACGCGCGATTGTGCGCGAGTCGCGCACGCACTATACGCCCCCATCCGAATAAGCCATGAGCGAAGTAGCCATCCGTCTTAGGGTCGTAGGCGCTGAGGATGCCGTGCGCCAGCTGGGGCGCGTTGGCGATCAGCTGCGCCAGTTGGGGCGCGGGCTGCCCGAAACCGTGCGACAGATGGGCAAGCTCGGCGATACGGCAACCGCAGTCGGCGGCGCAATAGCAGCATTCGTGGCAACTTTCGGGCGACTTAGCGGCTTGGGGGTTGCCAGCGAAATCGAAGCCATCACGAATCAGCTCGAAGTGCTTACGGGCGACGCCGCCAAAGCTCGCGCACTTACGGAAGAGTTCTACAAGCTGGGCGCGGCGACGCGGTTCAACACGGGCGAGGTCGCGGCATTCGGGGCGGCGCTGCTTGGCGCTGGCGTCGATGCAACGCAGCTTACGAACGAAATGCAAGCGCTGCTCGATCTCATCGCGGCTATGGGCGTAAGGCGTGAGGATATGCAGCGGGTGCTGGAGAACATCGTGCAGATTCGGGGGCTGGAAGCGGGTCAGTCCAGCATGGCGGATATTCGGCAGATGTTCCGCGCCATGCCAGGCATCGGCTTGGCTTTGGGGCAGGCGCTGGGACGCGCGCCGCTCACGGCAACCGAAGCCAACCAGCTCCTGTCGCAGCTCGGCGGGGAGGAGTTTTACAGTCTTCTGATTCGCGCCGCTGCGCGGTTCGAGAACGCGAGCCAAAAGCTCACGATTATCGATGCGCTCGCGAATATCGCGGAGAGTTTTCAGCAGGTGCTGCTGCCCACGGGCGAGCTGTTCGGACGCATGATTCGCGGGACTGCGCCGCTTATGGGCGCGCTGGCAGGCGCGCTGCGACGGGTGAACGAAGCGTTTGGCGGCGTGCCAGGCGCGCTGTTCGCGCTCGCGGCAGCGGCAGTCGCTGCTGCGGCGGCGCTCAACATTCTCCAGAAGGTGGGTATCGGCACAGCGCTGTCGCAGGGGCTTGGTGTGCTTGGCGGTCTTCGCGGCGCGGGCAAGCTTGCACGCTTGGGGCGCGCGGGGTTTGCAGGATTGGGCATCGGCTTGCTTGCCGAGCTGCTTGGGGGCGCGTTTGAGTCGATGGGACTCAAGGGTGCGCAGGAAGCGTTCGGCATAGTGGGCAACGCGGCTGCTATCGGCGTCACCATCGGCGGGATCATCGGCAGTATTATCCCCGGCATCGGCACAGCGATTGGCTCAGTCGTGGGCGGCATCATCGGCACGCTGGTTGGGCTATACCAGCTCCTTAGTGGCGGCTCCGAGCAGCAGCAACGCGCGGCGGACGCGCAGCAGCAGACCGCGCAAAACACCGCGCGCATGGCAGCGGCGCTTGACGATTTGCGCATCCAGCTCGTGGGCGGGGGCAACCGCGCACGATCGGAAGCGACGCGCTACGAGCTGGAAGCGTACCTGCGCGGGCTATCGGCGTCGGGCATCTAATCGGGTATACTTTACTTGCTATGATTGCCTACACGCATTCGGGCGCAAGTCATCTGGACGATTTCCTCGGCGCTCTAACCGCCCGACTCATGGGCTACGAGGTACGCCGCGTTCCTAAACTGCCCGACACGCTTGGCGAGAACGATATAGCATTCGACATCGGCGGCATGTGGGACGACGAGCGGTATTTCGATCACCACCAAGACCCCAGCCTGCCCTGCAGCGCCGCGCTGCTATGGCAACGCTGGAGCGGCGCAGGCGACCTGTACGATGCGCTCGCCAATGCGCCCGCGCTGGACGACCTCAACGATGCCGATACGCGCGTCGGTATCGCGGGGCTTCCCGAAGACAGGCGTCCTGACCGCGTGAAGCTCCGTGCGCTGCTGGAAGCGGAAGCGGAGCTGCTCAAAGATCCGCACCTGTGCCTCGTTGTGCTGCAGCTGTTTGCTGCATCGAGCAACTTGCGCGCGTGGGTAGATGCGTGCTACCATGACACAGAGCTGCAACATGTGCTGCAGCCGTCGCTGCAGCGTGTATTGCAAGCCGAGCGCGAGGAGCAGGCGGTCATCGATTCGATTGCCGTGCGCGAGGTCGGCGACCTGCGAATCGGTGTTTCGCGGCAACCGCTGGGGCGCATGGTGCAGCGCGCGTTCGAGCAGCTTGGCGTGGATGTGCTGATCGCGCCGAATGAACGCGAACCTGATAAAGTGAGCGTCGTGCGCGACTCGCAGGGGCGCTATGGCGAGATTCCTGTTGCAGAGCTGCTACCTGCGCTTGCTCAGCGTGCTACCTTTGTCCACCAAGCGGGCTTTATGATGGTGGCGGCGCTGAGCATCGACGAGGCGCTTGAGCTGCTCTAACCCGCACCCACAAACTCGGCAATCGTTTTCGCGACCTCACGCGCCACACGCGCGCGTGTCTCGCGTAGTAGTAGGTACTCCAAGTCGCTGGGGTTGGTAATAAACCCCAGCTCCAGCAACACGCTGGGCTTCTCGCGCTGGCACACCGTGAGCCCCTTCTGCTTGACTCCGCGATCAAGTCTGCCCGCGAGCGCGCGCTGAAGCGCGCCGTGCAGCGCATGCGCCAACCCGACGCTATGCTCGCGCGAGTACCAAGTTTCGTAGCCGTGCGCGTTCCGACTCTCAGCGGCGTTCAAGTGTACGCTCACGAACGCCGCTGCGCTTGGCTCGTAGCGTCTGCGCTGCTGCAAGTTGAGTGGTTGCTCGCGCGTGGCGATGAGCAGGTGCGTCTCGGTGGCTGGGTAGAGCGTGCGGAGCATGTAGGCGATGGAGTTTGCATACTGCGCGGCAATATCCGCTTCGCGATGTTGCGCTTGACCGAGATACCCGACCGCGCCAGGGTCGAACACTACCCCGCCGCTTGGCGTGGGTTTGAAGCCGTGTCCTGCGTCAATCACGACGATCGTCTTGCTCATGGCGTTTTTCTCCATTCCCGCCGCGTAGCATGTGCTGGAGCCGATTGCGGAGCGATTGGGGGACGGGGATGCCGAGCCGTGCAAAGTCATCAAGGATTTCCAGCACGCTTTGCGCGGCGTACCAAAGCGAGATGAGCTTGCTTGCCAGCACCAACACCTGCGCGAGGTCGCTCATCTCGCTTGCAAGCAACTCACCCGAAAACCAGATGAGCAGAATCGCCCCAAGCGCAATCAGGTGCGCGAAGTTCTCGCGCGCGATTTCGCGAACTGGGCGTCTTGCAATTGCGCCAGCCGCGATGCTCAGCAGCGCGCGCGCGGTTGCGAGCAGCAGATACGCCTTGACCAGCGCGGGGAGCGACGCCCAAAGCGCCGTCAGACCGCCCAGAATCACCGCGTATGCGCCCGTTTGGTCTCGATGCTCCATCGGGCGATATACAGCGCGATAGTGTATATCGCGTGTGAGCATCGCCGAGATCGTAGGCGCGATCCGTGAGGAGCGGTTGCAGGACGCTATGCGCTTGCTAATCGCGCGCGAGTGCGTCGCCACTGTTTACGCGCAGCGCGTGCTGCGGGTGGAGCTTCAGGGGCGCGTGCAGCTACTTGCCTCGTGGGAGCCTGCAGCGTCGCTTACGCATAAACTGCACGCGCTGTTTGGGATACCTGCGCCTGCCGAGCCGTGCCGCGAGTGCCCAGATAGGGGGTTCCCCAGCTGATGTTCGCGGGGCGTGTCGGCAGCTGGGAGCGGCTGCAGTACCGCGTGCGGATAGAGCCGAACATGCAGGACACGGACGGCGAGGGCATTAGCGGCGTGCTGACCGTGCCATTCGCGCCCGACCTATCCACGCTTGCGGAGTATCTCAAGCTCACCCTCGCGCTTACTGTGAGTGGCACCACCACCTCGCGCATCGCAATTGTGCAACTCGGCTCGCTGACTTGGACGCGCACGGATACGGCGACCATCACGGCGCACGAGCTTATTGTGGAGTTCGGTCAGCCTCGCTGGTACAACTCGCCGCTCATAGACGGCACGCCTGCGTGGGAGTTCAGGTGGTCGGGTCTGCGCATCTACATCAACGGCGTCGAGGTCACGCACACGCTCCCCACGACGGGCAGCGTGCGGAACGATACCTACTTCGCACCTGCGGGGCTGCCCATGAGCATGGCGCGATTGCACGCTACCGCTACGGCGGGCAGTGGGGTTGGCAGCACGGGCGGGCCGTGCCAAGCGTGGGCGTTTACTGCCGAGTCGAGCGTGCGCGTCGTGGGCGGCTGGCGCATCTGGGAGCATGGCGCAAGCGATTGGACAGCGTATCCCATCCGCGCTATCCGCCAGCCGCTGTTTGGCAACCCGTGCGGGGAGACGCCACCAGCGCCCGAACTCGGAGGGAACGATACATGGAGCGCGGTCGTATTCGCCGAGCAGCACACATCTGCCAGCAACGCATTTATCGGGAATGTGACCTGTCGCTGTCCGTGTCCTGACCCAAGCGGCAACATCGTCACCATATCTCTCCCCGCCTATCGCCAGACCTCGACCACGCGCGAGCGTGCCACGAGCCTGTGGATTGTGCCCGACCTGCCGCGCGAGTTCGTCGCGCTCGGCGAGAACCTCACGCACGAATACCTGATGTACCGTGCCAAGTTCCCCGAAGTGCGCGTCGCGCGGTACGCGAGCAGTGTGCGCACGGAGTATAACTGCGAAACGGGCAACACAACGCCGTGCAGCAGCACGCTCAGCGAACCCGTTCTGCTCCATCCCCAGCGTGACGAGCTGCTCTATGTGCATGACGGCGGCGCAGGGAGCCCACTCAACGAGCCGATGAACGAGGCGCTGCACTGCCCGTACACGCTTGGTATCACGCTAACCCGCTCCGTGACGCACTTCATTTGCCCGTCGGGCCCGACAAGCTGTCCCGCATGCCCGCCTGAACACGAGGGCAGCACCGAACCGTGCTGCTACACTCTCACCAACAGCACCCTAAACTACACCGAGTCGCACATGCTGGAGGTCAACGCGAACTGCCACCCGCACTATCGCCACGATAGCCAGCCAATACGCTATTGGAACACGCACGCCGCGCCGATATGGTCGTACATCTGCTGGCTGCAAAACTGGGGATTAGACCGCGACGGGGACGGCGTGGCGGAGCCGACGCCTGTCGCGGACTATTGGCGCCCGCATCAGTGCCAGCACATCGAGCATCCCGCGCTGCCAAGTGCTATCCGCAGCAGACGACGGAGCTACTTACTGCTCGATGCGCTTGCGCACGGCACATGGGCACAGTGGATTGACGACTTGTTCGGCATTCCCAGTGGGTGGGTCGGCAGCACGCGCCCCGCGCTCGTCGAGTGGCTCCCGCCGAGCGACCTGCAACTCACACCCGACTCCGCGCCGCGTTGGAGCGCCACGGGCGCAACGCTGGCGTTTACCCCGCTCGGCATTACCGTCACGCCAACCAGCACCACGCACACGCTGGAGTTTACGCTGGCAGACTGGAACGCGCCGCCGTTCCTCTATCCTGCCGTCGCCGACCGCGTGCGCGTCTGGCTGCCTGACACGGCGTACACGAGTCTTACCATTCAGCTGGTGAGCGCCGAGAACGAAACCGTCACGATTGCCGCCACGCGCGGCACGCATCCCATCCCGCACGGCAGCGATACCAAGTACGCTGGCACATGGCGCAGGCAGTACGCCGCGCTTGCAGCTGGCTATTCTGAGCTTGGCAACGACTGGGACGCCGACGGCGTGAGCAACGCGACCTTCGCAGACTCCGCACGCGCACTGCTCTGGCAACTGCTGGGCGCACGCGCAGGCGCACGGCTGCGCATCACCATCACGCAAACCACACCGACGCCGTATGTGATGGAGTACCCCATCTTCTATCGCGACTCGGTCACGGACGCGATTGCCGTCGATAACGGGGCGCATACTTATCCTCATGTGCGTGGCGACCAGACGCTGAACTGGGGACTGCTCGTCTATCCCATCGCGAGCAACACGCCGAGCGTGCGGTCCACTCATCAGCCCATGACACTGTACGACGCCGCCGCGCTCTACCGACAGCTGCAACTGGGGCAAGACGCAGCCAGCACAGCCGGAATTATGGCGCAGATTCTGGGCTGGGACTTTGATGATGTGGAAACAGGGGGGCATCCCGCAGGTGTACCGCGCGTCAGGCAGATGTGCCGCGCCGTGATGTTGCCGTACACAGCTCGGCTCGCGCTGTGGCTGATTAACGACCTGCGCGAGTGTCCCGCGCTCCCGACGCTGCCGACGCGCCGACTACGGCTCGCGCCGCTTGGCTTCGGGGGCGACTGGGGACAGTGGTGCTACTTCGCCGCGCCGAGCAGCCGCTACTATCTCGCCCCAGAGGAGCCTGCGAGACTCATGGAGGTGCAAGGCGCATCGGAAACAGAACTCACGAGCTACGATCGCGCGATTGGACGCTACCACCTTACGCGCCAAGCGGTAGCGATGAACGGCACGGAAACGCTGCAGCATGCGAGCAAGCAGTGGCGTATTCGCGTTGCAAGCCGCGATTTGGGGCGCACGACGCCATTTTTCAGCCACGCGCTTGTGCCCCCACGACTCGTCAAGCCCGAAACGGGCGCGAAACTCGCGATTGACACGCGTCGCCAATACCTGCATGTGGCGGTTGGCAGCACGCTGCGCACTTACCATCTGC
>Ga0308390_1002809_pt1 | contig 10193 bp, 5 predicted proteins | sample Hotspr2Sample149_FD_202358 | JGI IMG/M metagenome (GOLD analysis project Ga0308390, IMG submission 202358) | Hot spring phototrophic mat microbial communities from Mushroom Spring, Yellowstone National Park, Wyoming, United States - 20040719_149 ...
GCGTGGGGAAACCCGGTTTCCCCACACCCCTCTTCGAGAGCCTATGTTCACGTTAGCCGTCCATGCCGCCGGGCGGCACACCGCCCAATGAAAACGGGGGTATGCGGGAACCTGGTTCCCCCATTTTCACGTTAGCAGCACAGCTATCGCCGCATCGAGCTGGCGGTCGCGGCCCAGCGCCCATTCGCCCAGCGGGCGCTCAACCTCCACATCAACCGGTCGCCCGCGCCCCTCGAGGTCCTCTCCCTCAGGGGTCACGACATACAGGCGCGGCAGGCGAAACCAGACCCCGTCCAGCAGCCGGATGCTGTATGTCCAGATGACCGCCCCGGCAGTGGGACGACCGACGACCTTGCCCAGCCCCAGCCGGCGGTAGCTTTCGCTGAACATCTCGGTGTTGCTCGCCGAACGTTCGTTAGTGACCAGCACCGTCGGCTTGTTGAGCACCCGGTTGCCCGCCAGATGGCTGGCATCGGCGCCGGTGCGCTCGCGAAAGCCGCTGAGCACCGTGGAACGCCGCATCAGGACATCGAGCACAAAGGTGGCGGTGTGACCGCCCGTATTGTAGCGCACATCAATGATGACGCCTTCCTTGCTGTAGGTCTCGGCATCGAGATCGGCCAGGAACTGCTGGTAAGCCGCGTAGCTCATCGCTTCGATGTGCACATACCCCAGGCGGCCATTACTCATCCGGTGCACGTACTGCTCATTCGAGATCACCCAGTCGCGGTAGCGCAGGCGCTCGTAGTCATCGCCATCCACCGGGCGCAACGCTACATCGCGCCCCGGGTCGCCATCGGGCGTGTCGGCGAAGGTCAGGCGCACACGACGCCCCGCGCTGCGGCGCAAGAGTTGATCCAGGCTTGTTTCCGGTCCGAGAGGAACCCCATCAACCGCGCGCAGGTACTCGCCGGGGCGCGGAGGGTGTTCAGCCTGGGCCGCGGGGCCATCGGGCACGAGCCGGGCGACGCGCAACCGCCCGGTGGCGCGTTGCTCAGCCGCGTCGAAGATGATGCCGATGTAGCCATCGCTGCCCGTCCCGCCGTTGAAGAAGCTGCCGAGGTGCGAGGCGCGCAACTCGCCGACCATCAGATCGATCACCGTGTGCAACTCGCCGGTCGTCTGCGCGCCGGCGACCAGCGGCGCAAAGCGGTCGCGCACCCGCGTCCAGTCCTGGCCGCGAAAGGTCGGGTCATAGAAACTGTCGCGCAAGGCGCGCCAGGCTTCACCGAAGACCTGCCACTTCTCGCGGTGAAAATCAACGTTCACGTCACCGCGCACATTGACGCGAACAGGGTCATTGCCACCGGGGAACTTACGCATGGTGATGTAGCCGTCATCGAGGTAGAAAAACGCCTTGCCATCGGGCGTGAACTGCAGGGCGTGCTTGCCGCCATCGGTCGCGGTCAACTGCCGCGGGGCCTGGTCGGCGCGCGGCTCATCGAGGGGCAAGGTCCAGACATTGACCTTTTCGGCGACGGTGGCGAGCAGCAGCAGGTCCTTGCTGTCGGGGCTGATCGCCTCGGCGCTGGCGTTCATCTGCAACGGCGTGAGGAAGCGCAGCCGCCGTTCGATGCCTTCGAAGTCGATCTCCAGGGGCGCAACCCCGGGATCAGCGGATGGTTCGCCAGCATCAGGAGTTGCCCTGGCCGATGCCGCGGCATCGGACGGCTGATCGCCCGTCGCACCCTGCTCCGTCTCAGGCTGACGGCGTTCGGCTGCGGGCGCTCCCGCCGCGCCCGCCCGTTCGCCGGCGTTTGGCCGTTCGAAGAGCCGCTCGAACTCGGCCTCGCGAAAGACCGGCCGCTGCGGACGCAGATCCACCCGCACGATCTGGGTCTCGGCGCGGTACTGTTCGGTGGTAAAGACGATGAACTGGCCATTCGGCGCCCAGAGCAGATCGCCGCCGCCGACGTTGCTGAGAAAGCTGACCTGGCGCGCCTCGCCACCCGCGGCGGGGATGACGCAGACATTGCTAAAGTAACGCTCATCCTGGGACAGGAAGGCGATCCAGTGCGAGTCGGGCGACCATGCCAGGTCGCTGGCGAACACGAAGCGCGCCCGGCACAACTCCCGGCGCTCGCCGCTGGCCAGGTCGAGCACGCACAGGGCCTCGTGGCCGCTGATGTAGGCCACCGCTTTGCCATTGGGCGCGACGCGGGGCAAGCGCTTGGGCGTCAGATCATGCGTCAGGCGCGTCTCCTGGCGGGCGGCGAAGTCGTAGCGGTACAGTTCGTCCTCGCCATGGCGATCGGAAACGTAGATCAGACTGTTGCTGTCGGGGGTCCAGGCGATCTGCCTCTCGCGGGCCTGGGTATCGGTAACCCGAAACGAGGGCCCCTGGCGGAGGTCGCGGTCGGTCTCCTTATCGGCGAAGTCGGCGAAAATCTCGCCACGGGCCACGAAGGCGATTTTCTTGCCATCGGGGCTGAGGCGCAACTCGGAGAACCCGCGGGACCAGCTCTCCACCCGCACGGGGGTATGCTTGGTATCGGCGCGCACCCGCACGTCAATCGGCTCGCACGCGCCCGACAGCGGATCAAGCCGCCAGAGGCGCCAGTCGCGCTCAAAGACGATCAGCCCGCTCCGCCGGGCGATCGCCGGGAAGCACACCCGCCCGTCGGTGAAGCGAGTAATCTGACGCGGTTCACCCCCGTCCAGCGGCACGTACCAGATGTTCTCAACCCCGTCACGGTCGCTGAGGAAGTACAGCCCGCGACCATCGGGGGCCCAGAGGGGCGTGGTGTTGCGCCCGGCGTAGGGGGCGGCGATCGCCGGATGGCCATTGGCGCTGCCGGGGCCGGCGATTTTGCGCAGGGCCGCGTAGTCGGGCGTTGATGGCCCAATCCAGATCTCATCGGGGGCGAAAGGGTTCGGGCCGCGCCGCCACCAGCGGTCGCGCGTATTGGCAAAGGCCAGCCACTCCCCATCGGGGGAGACGCTCACGTGTCCCAGATGCTCGTAGGGTTCGCTGTACACCAGCGCTGGCGTGGCCCCCTCCAGGCCGACCTGGTAGATATCAGGGCCGATCCGCTCGCGATCCGAGGTAAAGTAGATGCTCCGGCCATCAGGCGCCCAGTCCTCGACGTGGCAGAAGGCGTCGTGGAAAGTTACCTGCCGGACGGGGCCGCCGCTGAGCGGCAGCACATAGATGTCGCCCCAACCGCTTCGTCCCGACGTGAAAGCGATACTGGCGCCATCGGGGCTGAAGCGGGGCGCGTAATGGTAGGCCTGGTGGGCCGTGATCCGCTCGGCGGGGCCGCCCTCGGCCCTCGCCAGCCAGATGTCGCCGGCATAGACAAAGGCGATCTGCTGCCCATCGGCGTCTATGGCGGGAGTGCGCAGGTACAACTGAGGTGCGGGTTCGCTCACGGTAGTCGGTTCTCTCTTCCACAAGGTTTCAGCCGTCCATGCGGCTCCGCCGCACACGAACATGATGAAAGTGAAGTTATTCTTGGGAGGGCTGCGTCCTCCCACACCCTCCCACCGGGTGGGGGAAGATGGGGAAACCAGGTGTCCCCATCCCCCTGCTCGTGGGCTACGCCCGCCCACACCCGCCCACCAGGTGGGGGAAGATGGGGAAACCCGGTGTCCCCATCCCCCTGCTCGCGGGCTACGCCCGCCCACACCCGCCCACCAGGTGGGGGAAGATGGGGAAACCCGGTTCCCCCATGCCCCTGCGTGAGGGCGTAGCCCGCCCACACCCGCCCACCAGGTGGGGGAAGATGGGGAAACCCGGTTCCCCATGCCCCTGCTCGCGGGCTACGCCCGCCCACACCCGCCCGCGGGCGGGGGTGTGGGGGAACCCGGTTCCCCCATGGTCACGTGAGACGGTCATATGCATGGCGCACCACGCCGCGACGAACATGGCCTGGGAGCGCGGGCGTCCCACCCGCGCCACGGCTCCGCGGGCACGGCGCCGGCCCCCGCCCTGACCCTCCCCCACTGGGGGCGGGCACCCGGCTCCTCCCCCCAGCGGGGGGAGGCTGGGAGGGGGGCTGAACCCTGCGCACGATGGTCACCTCAGCCGTCCATGCGGCTGCGCCGCACCACGCCGCAATGAACATACGGTTGTTCTTGGGAGGGCTGCGCCCTCCCAAACCCTCCCAGGGGGCGGGGCCTGGGTGCGCGGGCCTCCGGCCCGCGTCCGCTGAGGTATGGGGAAACCCGGTTTCCCCATCCCCCTCCTCCGAGGGGCTATGTTCACGTTAGCCGTCCATGCGGCTGCGCCGCACCACGCCGCAATGAACATAAGTTTGTTCCTGGGAGGGCTGCGCCCTCCCAAACCCTCCCGCGGGTGGGGGCATGGGGAAACCCGGTTTCCCCATGCCCCTCTTCGAGAGCCTATGTTCACGTTAGCCCGAGCGACCGGCATCCCACGGGCATGAGCGCTACCGCCCCGGCTTCGACGGGGTCGGCCCGGCGACCGGCGCCCAGGTGATTGCCCGGCTGAGGAGCGCCTCGACCGGACCGGGCAACATCCGCGCCGCCCAGATCGCCATGCGGTCGCCGAGCGTGACGTAGGCGCGCAGGGGTTCACGGCGCGCCGCGCGGAGTATCACCCGCGCGACCGCCTCGGGGGGCACGGCGCGCGGGGCTATGCGGCGCCGTTCACCGCCCGCGCCCAGGCGCCGGGCCCGAAACTCGGTGCGCGTGCTGCCCGGCCGCACCACCGTGACCCTGACCCCCGTGCCGCGCAGTTCCATCCGCAGCGTCTCGCTCAATCGCTCCAGGGCCGCCTTGGCCGCGGCGTAGCCGCCCAGGTAGGGCAGGGGTTGCTCCGCCAGCACCGTCGAAACATTGATGATCTGGCCCTGCCCCTGGGCGCGCATCAGCGGCGCCACCGCCTGCATCAGCCACAACGGCCCGAACAGGTTTACGGCCAGCGCCCGTTCCAGATCCTCAGTGGACAGATCGACGACCGGGCCGGCGAGACCTACGCCGGCATTGTTGATCAGGATGTCTACCCGCCCGTGGCGAGCGTGAGCCATCTCCACCAGCGCCCGGCACTGCGCCGGGTCGCCCACATCGGTTGGCGCCGCTATCGCGCCCGGCAACGTGGCCGCCAGGCGTTCCAGCGGCTCGCGCGAACGCGCCGCGAGCACCAGCCGGGCGCCAGCCGCGGCGAACAGGCGCGCCGTTGCCGCGCCAATGCCCGCCGAGGCCCCGGTGATAATAACGACGCGATGACGTGGATCCATACGGGGGGAATTGAACGACGCCTTACCGATGCACCGGCAGGTTATCGAACGGGAGGAACCAGAGGGGCTGCGCCCTCCCAGCCCCTCCCCTCGGGCAGGGGCGTGGGGAGACCACGTTTCCCCACATGACCGATACCAGTGAACCTTCTCTCATAGCCAGACCTCGGGCAGGGGCGTGGGGAAACCTGGTTTCCCCACCCTCTCCCATAGGATTACCCCGTCAAATGCTTACAGATCCCCGCCTTGATCGTCTGCCCGGGCACCACATGGCCGAGCATGCGCTCCAGCAGCAGCGCGGCATCAATCAGCGCGGGCAGATCCAACCCGGTTGCGATGCCCATTTCGTGGAGCATATGGGTCAGGTCCTCGGTGCAGAGATTGCCGGGCGCGCCGGGAGCGAAGGGGCAGCCGCCGATCCCGCCGATACTACTGTCGAACTCGGCCACGCCGACCTCGAGGGCGGCGAGGATATTGGCCAGGCCCGCGCCGCGGGCGCTATGGAGATGCAGGCGCAACGGCTGCCGGGGAAAGCGCTCGCGGAAGGCCAGCACCACCTGCCGCACCAGCACCGGGTGGGCCATACCCGTCGTATCGCCAAGCGTCAGCCGTTCCGCGCCCAGGTCAAGCAGGCGGCCACACAACTCCAGCACGCGCTCGATCGGCACGTGGCCCTCGAAGGGGCAGCCAAAGGCTACCGAGAGCACCGCATCAAAGGGGATCCCCGCCGAGCGCACCACCTCGCCCATATCGGCCACATTGGCCAGGGATTGCTCGACGCTCATGTTCACATTACTGCGATTATGGCTCTCGGTCGCGCTGAGGAAGACCTGCACCGCGTCGGCGCCCGCCGCCACCGCGCGCCGCGCCCCCACGACGTTGGGGGCGATCGCGCTGTAGGTCACCCCGGGGCGGCGTCGCAACCCGGCGAACACCTCGGCGGTATCGGCCATCTGCGGCACGTTCTGCGGGCGCACAAAGGCGCCCACTTCGATCTCGGTCAGCCCGGTGGCGCCGAGAGCGTCGATCAACTGCAGCTTCTCAGCCGTTGAGAGGATCTTCTCCTCGTTCTGCAAGCCGTCCCGCGGCCCTACCTCGCGGATGTGGGCGCGCGCCGGCAACCCGGGCCAACCCTCTATCCCTGTCATCATTGACCTCCGGCAGCCTCTATGCTTCCTTGTCGCGCGGGGCGCCCCGCGCCGGTCTGGCCCCCTGACGCCCGTTGGCGGGACCGTCGCGGCGCGTGCGGCAGCGCGGGCAGCGCGTTGGTTCATGCAAAAAGCCCTTGTCGGCGTAAAACTCCTGCTCACCCGCGGTAAAGATAAATTTCTCGCCGCAACTGCGGCAGATCAGTTCCATGTCCCGGTAGAATGGCATAGAATTCCGATGGTTCCCGCCGGCGAAGCCGCCGGGCAACCGCGTGCGCCCGGCGTGGGGCAGTCTTTTGAAATACGTTGCTCTATTGTAACACGCCGGTTACCCCGGCGAGGCAAGGACCGGGAAAACCCGTTTCCCTGGAGGGCCGGGGGCTGGGGAAACCCGGTTTCCCCGCCCACCCTCCAGACCCTCCCACCAGGTGAGAGGCTGGGGAAACCGGGTTTCCCCAGCCCCCTGCGGGCGGGCCGCGCCCGCCCACACCCTCCCGCGGGCGGGGGTATGGGGGAACCTGGTTCCCCCATGGTCTTTGAATACATAATCCGGTATAGGCCGCGCAGGCGGCCTTCGCATCCCCTAGCCGAGGGCTTCAGCCCCACGGCCAGCCCGGCATAGCGGATTAATTTTTCAAAGACCATCACATTAGACGGTCATGCGCACGGCGCACAACGCCCGATGCCCATGGCCTGGGAGCGCGGGCGTCCCGCCCGCGTCGCGGCTCCGCGGGCACGGTGACGGCCCCCGCCCTGACCCTCCCCCGCCGGGGGCGGGAACGCGGCTCCTCCCCCCGGCGGGGGGAGGCTGGGAGGGGGGCTGCACGCGGCGCACGATGGTCACCTCAGCCATCCATGCGGCTCCGCCGTACCACGCCGCGATGAAGGTTGTTCCTGGGAGGGCTGCGCCCTCCCAGACCCTCCCGTAGGTCGGGGCCCGGGTGCGCGGGCCTCCGGCCCGCATCCGCAAGGGGATAACAGGGTTCTCCTGGGAGGGCTTTGCCCTCTCAGACCCTCCCGCGGGCGGGGGCGTGGGGAAACCCGGTTTCCCCACACCCCTCTGCGAGAGCCTATGTTCACGTTAGTTGTCCCGCGCCAGCGCCACCATGATCCAGAACGCAAAGGCCAGATCCGGCCAGAAGTAGAACTGGTCTACCAGGCCGTGAGCGAGGGCCGCGCTCATGGCGGCGATGAGACCGGCGCAGAGCGTGGCACTGCCGCCCGGGCAGGTCCGGGCGTCGCGGTAGAAGCGGAGGATCAGCCAGGCAAAGGCGACCAGCCCCGGGGGCCCCATGCGCAGGGCGATGTCCAGGAACAGATTGTGGGGGTGCGAGGTATTGATCTCGCTGGTGTCGGCCAGCTCCGGAGCGATGTAGTCCGGGTAGTATTGCCCGAACTGGTCAAGCCCGATGCCCAGAGGATGGTCGCGCAGCATCGCCAGCGCCGACGCCCAGGTCTTCAAGCGCACCGCGCCGCTGGCGCCGGCCGGGTTGAAGCGTTCGATGTCCAGGGCCACGACGAGAGCCAGGGCTAGCAACGCCGCGCCGCCGAGCGCCCCCAGCGCGAGGCGCGCGCGCCGGTCGCGCCAGAAGGAGCGCGGCAGCAGCAGCGCCGCCAGGAGGCCCGCGGCCACCAGCGCGCCCAGATAGGCTCCCCGCGAGAAGGAGACCAGCAGGCCCGCCGCGCACAGCAGCGCCACCAGCGCCGCCGGCCATGCCTGGCGCAGCCCGGCGCCACGACTGGCCGCCCCCCAGAAGGCCCCATAGGCCAGCGCCGCCGCCACCGGCCAGTAGCGCCCCATCGCCAGCCCCAGGTTGTTCGGATGCCCGTACAGCCCTGCCACCCGCTGCACGCCCTCCACCAGGAAGCGATCCTCGCCGAAGCCGGCTTTTTCGCCGAAGAGCGGCGCCAGATTCAGGCCGACGAATTGTAACAGCCCGACCACCCCGGCCATCGCCCCGCCCGCCAGCCAGAACCACACGATCTTCCGCCAGTAAACCCTGGGGCTGCCACGGGCCAGACGCGACCCCGCCACAAGCCAGGCCAGCCCCACGAAGAACAGCGGGCCGAGCACCGTCCAGCGGAACTCGCGCAGGGCCAGGTTACGCGCCGCGGCGATGTGCACGCCCCACCCGGCTGCCGCCAGAAACAGGCCGATCGGCGCCAGTTCCACCACCCGGACGGTAGCGCCGCCCGCGCGCGGGCGCCACCGTTGCCACGGCCCGGTTCCCAACCAGCGCGCGACCACGGCAGCGCCGGCGATCAGCAGCAGGATTTCGTGCAGAGGCAGGTACAGACCGCTCTCACGGATGCCGAAGCGAGTGTCGAAGAGACCCTTGGGGATGAAGTAGAACGGCAGGCTGAGCGGGACCAGCAGCAGGCCCAGATCGGGACGCGCCAGGGCCAGCGCTCCGAAGAGCGCCAACCCCAGCAGGGTCAGCGGCAGTTGCGGCGAGGCGCGGTAGGCGATCAGCGCGGCCGCCAGCATGCCGGCGATAATCAGGCTGTCGGGCTGAATGAGCCGGTCGACGAGGCGCGGGCTGCCCAGGGCGCGCCGCTGCGCCGCCCGTAGCCACCGCAAGGCGCCCGCAGTCGCCGGGAAGGCCAGGCGCAGCGTGGCCCCCATGCTTGCCATCAGCGCCACGATCAGCGCCAGGGAGCCATAATCCCACAGCCAGCCCCGGGGGCGCGCCCGCTCGACGATGAAGCGTTCCGGCGCGCTCGCCCCGCGCACCTCCAGCGTATGCTCGCCGTTGGGCAGGGCCGGGGTGGCGAAGGCCGGCAACCCGTCCAGTTCGCCCGGCGCCAGGCTCACCTCCACACCGTTGAGGGTGGCGAGAAGCGGCGCCGGCAGGTTGCCGAGGAGGGTGAGGCGCGCCCCGGTGAAACGGATGCGCCAGCCACCGGGCAAGGCCTCCACCGCCGGGTGCGCCCAGAGGTGCGCGCCAACCCCGGCCCGCGCGGGGGCGCGGGTGTAGGCCGCCAGGGCCTCGAAGGCCGGCAGCGGCTGCCAGTCGCGCGTCACCAGGGCGAAGAAGGGTGTGGGATCGTCGGGGGCCGGCTCGGCGTAGCCGCCGTAGCGCAGCATCCAGACGTTCATCACCCCCATCCAGGGCCACTCGGTGCGGGCGCGCTCCATCTGGCCGACCAGATAGCGCCCTTTGGTCTCCTCGCTCACCGGCGCTCCCCAGGTGTAGCGCCGCTCGGCGGGGATCCGCTCGGGGGCGGCATTCCAGCCAAACTCGGTCACCCAGATCGCCGTGCCGGCGTCGCCGTTGCGCTCCATCACCTCGCGCAGCAACACGATCCGGCTGACGTCGTTGCGCGTGTCGAGCGGGCGACCCCAGTTCCAGTTGTCCCGTCCCCGCAGAAAGACGTAACGGTGCTCGTCGGGCGGCTGACCCAGGCCGTAGTTCTGCGCCGCCATCACGTCGAAGTAGGCCGCGCCGCCCGCTTTGTAGACCCGGTCGAGGTACTCCAGTTCGGTCATCGGAGCGCGGTCGTCGAGGCCATCGGTGGGGGCCAGGCCGGGAAAGAGGATCACCGCCGCGGGGTTGGCCGCCCGCGCCGCGGTGGCGCCTGCCCGCAACAGTTCCACAAAATCCTCGGGGCGAGGCGTCTCCCAGTTCCACTCGTTCTTCAGATTCGGCTCGTTCCAGAGTTGGAAGTAGCGCACCACCGGGCTGCCAGGGGCGTCGTCCAGGCCATCGCCGTCGTACCGCTCGACCACGGCGCGCACGAAGGCGGCGTAGTCGGCGAAATCGTCGGGGGGACCGGTAGAATTGCCATCGCGGGCCAGGCCGGCCCGGAAGTAGGGCGAGTTGGCGGCCCGCTCACGGGCCCACAG
>Ga0308390_1002814_pt1 | contig 10182 bp, 11 predicted proteins | sample Hotspr2Sample149_FD_202358 | JGI IMG/M metagenome (GOLD analysis project Ga0308390, IMG submission 202358) | Hot spring phototrophic mat microbial communities from Mushroom Spring, Yellowstone National Park, Wyoming, United States - 20040719_149 ...
ACCATATCTCCGTTAGCATAATTTAGGCGAATAAAATCATATTTGCCACTATAGATTGCATCTATTACTGCATCGGTTATTTCAGCTGCTTTCATCCATGGCCGCTCATTAAATTGCAACTTATCAGAAGGTATTTCCTGATATGTTTCGTAGTTTGGGTCAAACATCCCGCTTCTATTACCATTCCAGAAGTAGGTTACATGTCCAAACTTTTGTGTTTCAGATATTGCAAACTGTCTGCATCCATTATGTACTAAATATTCACTAATGGTTTTATCGATAGAAGGGGGAAAAACCAGATAATTTTTAGGGATATGAAGATCCCCGTCATACTCCATCATGCCAGCAAAAACTATTTCAGGAAAACGCTCTCTGTCAAATTTATTAAAATCCTTTTCTTCAAAAGCACGCGAAATTTCGATAGCTCTATCACCACGGAAATTATACAGGATTACCGAATCACCGTCAGCAATTGGTCCAACAGGCTTGCCACTTTTTGCAATAACAAATGAAGGTAAATACTGGTCTGTTAAACCAGGTTGCTCTTTTCTATACGTTTCTATTGCTTCTGTAGCAGAAGTGAATGCTCTTCCTTTTCCTAACACATGGGCATCCCATCCACGTTTTACGATACTCCAGTCGGCTTCATACCTGTCCATTGTAGTTACCATCCTACCGCCACCTGAGGCAATACAGAAATCAAAGTTTTTTTGGTTAAAACTATGCAGAAATTTTTCTAAGCTATCAACGTATTGCAGGGCTGATGTTTCAGGGACATCTCTTCCATCTAATAAAATATGTACGCGGATTTTTTTTACTCCTTCTAACGCAGCCTGCTCAATGAGTTTAAAGAGATGATTAATGTGAGAATGGACATTACCATCAGAAAGCAAACCAATAAAATGCAATGTTGTACCAGTATTAACTGGTTTTTCCAGTAATTTTTTCCATATTTCAGTAGTGAATATTTGTTTTGATTCAATAGCTTTGTCAACAAGCTTAGCTCCCTGGTCAAAAATCCTACCAGCACCTAAAGCGTTATGGCCAACTTCAGAATTGCCCATATCGGCATCTGATGGAAGCCCCACTGCTGTTCCGTGTGCTTTTAATGTTGTGTATGGGCAGGTTTGCATCAATTTGTCCAATACTGGCGTACGTGCAAGAAAAAAGGCATTTCCTTCATCATTGGGCCCAATCCCCATGCCATCCATAATAATCAACACAAGTGGGCCTTTTCTTCTGTCAAAACCGTTGGCCAATAATTTCATCTACTCCTCCAGAAGAAATGTTTCAAGTGAAGCTAATTCTATAACGCGTTTCACATAATTATTAGCATTAATAATTCTGAACTTTCTTCGATTGTTATTAAAATTATTATACAATGTCATAAAGCCCGCTAAAATTGTAGAATCAACAACTTCAACATTTGTCATATCAATTATAGCATCACGGCTGTCATTTTGTAAAAAATTATGCATTTCTTCAATTAATTCCTTTAAAGTTCTTGGGTTTAATTGTTCATTGATAGTGAAAATGCATCGGTTTTCTTCTTCTTTTTTAGTGAAAATCATAGCTCACCTCTTCAAACTGTAATATTGTATCTTTTATGAAATTCATCTTCGGTGAAAATATTTATAGAATATTTAGGCAATGCTCTTTCTAAAATCATATATATTTTATCATTAGCAGCAAAAAATACAACATCAAAGTTATGTTCATCTCCATATTTTAAAAGATACAAAATTGCTGCAACTGCCGCAGAATTAATGGTATCTACCTGAGAAAAGTTAATGGCAATAGTTGAAATTTTTTCCGGTATAAATTTTTCAACTACTTTTAATAATTTAACATCATCGCCATATTCCCCAATACCGGTAATGGTTATTATTACTAAATCAGAGTAACGTGTATGTGTAAAATTCATTTGCCACTCCCTGATTCTCTTATTTTTTTTAATATATTTTCTAATTGTTCGATAGTTCCTATAGAAGTATCCGAAAGCTTTATTATATCATTACTATTGAAATAATCATTCATTAATGAATCTATTACATGAGTATATGTTGCATTTAATGATTTTACCGATTCTTGCAATGCTTTTTTACGTATCCCTTCTTTTTTCAAAAATGGAAATATAAAATAAAAACATATATTTATAGACTTTTTAATAGCATTTTTATAATATTTAATAATTAAAAAAAGAATGTATGGGAATAAAATAATACCATTTGTTTTTATCATTGTTATCAAAGTATAAGTATAATCGATTTCAAAGCTTGTGTTCCATGTAAACCACAATATATTTATAATTACCATTGATATAAAAAACGAAGTTTTACCTTTTGGAAAACCTATTGCAGATAGTCCAGCAGAAGTAAATGCAATTGCAAAAAAAAGTGCTATTGCTCTATAACCTAAAAAGTTAGAAATTGCTGATATAAAAGTATAGATGTTATCCAAAAAACGTGATAAGCCTTCAAATGTTGTTTTTATTTGGTTGTATGTATCAAATATCTCTATAGCGTAAAGTGGTATTGCATGTAATATATATAAAAAAATAAATAATAATATCAAAATAATAAAATATTTCTTTTTAAATATACATTTTTTATTAATATTAAAATTTATCATGCCGTATATACATACAATTAATTTTAACACTTCATATTACTCTATACATTTTAATTTAATAACTTATAATTTGTCAAATATTTTATATGACAAAGTTCTGAATCCGTTCCTAAATGTAAATTTTAAAAAAAAGTTTAAAATTGAATACACATCTAATTCCTTAGATAAAGTGTGTATATTGTTCATTGTAATAGCGGGCATTTTTTACTATAAAAAATTACTTGCCAATATTGAAATAGTATATTTTCTTTAAAATTGTCCTTATTGTTTTTATAATATCACAAAATTATTTAAAAAAGGTACATCATGGATGATTTAATAAGAACTGCAGCAAAAATTGTAAAAGATTCTATCTCCACTATAGCATTAACTGGCGCTGGCATTTCAGTTGAAAGTGGCATCCCTGACTTCCGTAGTGCTGGTGGATTATGGACACGGTACAACCCTGAAGAATATGCCCATATAGATGGTTTCAGAAGAAACCCAAAGAAAATATGGAAGATGATATTTGAACTTATGGATATGACAAAAAATGCTATGCCCAATCCAGCACATATTGCTTTAGCTCAATTAGAAGAAATGGGATTGTTAAAAGCAGTCATAACACAGAATATTGATAATCTCCACCAAAGGGCTGGCAGCAAAAACGTCATTGAGTTTCATGGCAATTCAGAACGATTACAATGTATTTACTGTGGTGCAGAATATGCTCCCGATGAATTTGTTATAGAAAATGAACCTCCACAGTGCAAAAAATGCGGTGAAATATTAAAGCCAAGTGTGGTATTTTTTGGTGAGATGATTCCCTATAACGCATTAATGGAATCACAGAATTTAGCAAGTGATGCCAAAGTTGTTCTAGTCATTGGTACTTCCGCAGTTGTCTATCCTGCCAGTAGCATTCCTCACATAGCTAAAGCTAATGGTGCTTATGTCATAGAATTTAACTTAGAAAAAACAGTGATTACTCCTATGATAACCGATATATTCATTCAGGGAAAGGTAGGAGAAACATTGCCTAAATTTATTGAAGCCATAAAATCGCTGTAGGCTTTAGTGCATGGAGCTATCGAACAACATAAAAAAAAGAATACAGGTTTTGCCTGATGCTGTAAAAAGAAAAATAGCTGCAGGTGAAGTAATTGATGGCCCTTATTCAGTAGTAAAAGAATTAGTTGAAAATGCAATTGATGCATTTGCTACTGACATTGAAATTGAAATTGAGGATAGTGGATTAAAACGTATAGTAGTCAAAGATAATGGAATCGGCATTTATAAGGATGATTTGCCTCTGGCTGTTGAGGAACATGCCACAAGCAAAATAAAAAGCATTGATGATATATTTTCCATCGTTACCATGGGTTTTAGAGGCGAGGCACTTTCCAGTATTGCAGAAGTATCCAGATGTACAATATTGTCACGTACAGCAGATGAAGATATTGGCGGCAAGCTTGTGGTATCTGATGGCACTAAAGAAATATTTGACTGGGCAGGACCTAATGGCACAACGGTTATTGTAGAAAATCTTTTTTTTAACACACCTGCTCGTAAAAAGTTTATAAAAGGTTTAAAGGCTGAACTTAATCGTATAAAGGATGTTTTGTTTACAATAGCTGTAGCACATCCTCATATACAATTCAAATTGAAGATTGATAATAACATTGCATTTGTATTTGAACCAGCAGAAACTGTACAAAGGATTGCCCAGATATTTGGCAATGAAGTGGCAGATAATCTGCTCTATGGCTCATTAACTGATTTGCAATGCACTATTGAAGGGTATTGTTCAAAACCCACCTATTACCGTTCAAACAGATCAATGCAATTTTTATTTGTCAACCAGAGGCCAGTCCAGTTCCCATATTTCAGTTTTATTGTACAGCAGGTGTATCAAACACTATTGCAAAAGGGGCAGTATCCTGCAGCATTTATTTTTTGCACAATTAAGCCTGAACTGATTGACGTTAATGTTCATCCAGCAAAAAAGGAAATCCGTTTCTTTGATAGTAACTATATACATTCAATGATTTATAATTTTGCACACAAGGTAATAAGCAGCACTATACATGCTTTTCAAGTTAAAAATAATGTAACAAAATTACAGGATAAAAGCATTAATACACCATCACATCCAGAAAATGTATATGATAATGACGTTGCACCTCCTTTAGTATATACACAGCCTACTGTTAATCCAAATGCCTTAATACATGAAATGAAGCATTTGTACACACAACTGCATAATAAGGATTATACTGTTGTTGGAACTATTTTTGGCACCTATGTTCTTATTCAAAAAGAAAATAATCTGTATGTTATAGATTTTCATGCTGCCCATGAAAAAAAAATATTTGATTATCTTATGAACATTGATTCAATTTCTGGTGTGCAGCAGCTGCTTATGCCTGTTGTTATGGAACTATCTCCTGATTTGCTTTTACAAATACACACCTACAGGGATATACTTACCAATTATGGAATCATTATAGACCAATTTGATGAGCATTCCGTTGTTGTCAATGCCATCCCTGATTTTTGTGATACCAATGATATTGAAGGATTAATTAAGGATATTGTCGATAGTTTGCATGAAACCAAAAACTCATTGCATGATATTAAAATTAAAATAATTGAAAAAATTGCTTGCCATTCCGCAAAACGTGCACATGATATGTTAACACACGATGACATGATTGCAATTGCTGATTATGTGTTTTCAACAGATGATTATCGTTGTCCTCATGGAAGGCCATTTGTGTATGTGTTGACAAAATCTGAATTAGAGAGGTTTTTCAGGCGGTCATGAAACAAAAAATTATCTTGGGAATCTCTTCATCCATTGCTGCATATAAATCCTGTGACTTGGCACGAATGTTAACAAAAAATGGCTATAATGTATTTTGTGTACTTACCGAAAATGCTACACATTTAGTAACTCCATTGACACTGCAAACTCTTACTGGAAATCCAGTATATACCACTAGCTTTGCCATAGAGTGGCGTGAAATGGGGCATATTGCGTTAAAAGATGATGCCAAATTATTACTTGTGGCACCAGCAACAGCTAATATCATTGGAAAGTTTGCTAACGGTATTGCTGATGATCTTTTAAGTACTACGTTTTTGGCTGTTGATTGCCCCGTAGTGATAGCTCCTGCTATGAATCCCAATATGTGGAAACACAAAGCTGTTCAGGAAAATATAAAAAAATTGAAAGAGTGGGGCGTTACATTTGTTGAACCGGAAACTGGCCTTGTAGCTTGTGGTGATGAAGGGCAGGGCAGATTGGCTTCGATAGAAGAAATTTATAAGGCAGCAATTAATGCAATTAAATGATAAAAAGGTGATAGTTACCGGCGGCCCCACGCGCGAATGGATTGACCCGGTACGTTATATCTCCAATGCTTCCAGTGGCAAAATGGGCATTGCAATAGCTGATGCTGCATACAATCACTGCAAAGAATTGATTTTCATCCATGGCCCAATTGATGCTTCACTTTTATCAGGGAAACAATATCGCTGTGTAGGTGTTGAAAGCACATGTGATATGTTAGCGGCAATAACACAGGAACTATCGCCCAATTTAGTTTTGATAATGGCAGCAGCCCCAGCTGATTACACTCCTGTTACTAAATCACCAATTAAAATTAAAAAGACCAATGAAAATCTTGTGATTGAATTAAAACGAAACCCTGATATTTTAAAAACAATCGCCCAAATAAAAAAAGAAAAAAAAGAATTAAGCTCCATTGCGCTTATTGGCTTTGCGGCTGAAACTACCGATGTCATTGCATACGGAAAAACTAAGTTAATTGAAAAAGAGTTGGCTATGATTTGTATTAATGATGTTAGCCGCAGCGATACAGGATTTGGCAGCGACTATAATGAAGTAACGATAATGCTTGCTGATGGAAGGGTTTTTGAACTTCATAAAATGACAAAGAAAGAAGTAGCTGAGAATATTATTCAAATCATTACAAATGAATTGTGATAAAATCAATAAATTTTTATGAAAAATATACTTATTTTCACTGTTAATTCCTAAATGTATTTTTATGTACAAAAATTAATTAATGTACACTCCCGCCGCCTTCGGCGGCGGGAGTGTACATGTCTTTATGTTAAATTATTTTTAAGGAATAAATACTGATTTATTTTTATCCTTTTACTATGTTTACCTTGTTATGTGTATGCTCAGAGAAATTTACCGGGAAAGCCCATTGTACATTCAGTTACGATTGAATTTAATGATGAAATTATTAAAGGCTATTTTCTTTTAATAGACGCCAGTACAAATGAAGAAAAATCGCAAAATATGCAAAAACTGGCACTTGATGGTTCAGTAATTGTATTTTTACAGGGGCATGCCCAACGTCCTGATGATGCTTACAAATTTACTTCGCAATTAGCTATTAATTCAAAATCAGGTATTGTTGTAGTACCTGTTTGTGATACACCATATGGAACTGATCCTGCATTGCGTGGTGATAACGGAAAAATGAAAATACTTATGGAACTAATTAGATACGCACTGAAGTATTGTAATATTGACATTGCTAATTACTCACCGGATTCAATAATAAAAATTAATGGGAATCAAGTACCTTTTGATAAAAATAAAATTATAGCAACTTTAACAGCTGTTGGATGGTCACATGGAGCACTTTTAGCCAGGAAAATTTCAAGCAAGTATGGTTCAATAAAAAATCTTGTCCAGATATGTCCCGCTGGCTACATAGATTGGTCCAAATATGGTTGCATGTCCAATTGTTGTGTTGTTTCAGCTTTTTATTGGGAAAGCTTACGAATTTCTACAGGGATCTTTAAAGGAAATGGTAATGATATATTGTCTGCAGGTTGGGGTATAACTAAAGGTATAACAGGTGATTCATGTAGATCTTGTAGCACTTGTATTAATGGCAATTATAACATCTTTGTCTTATTTAGAGGATACAAGGATCTTAGTGATGTTACCGATTACGAAACAGGCAATAATTATCCTGTACATAATGTTTCTTCAATTACTGTAATTTTTGGTGAGGATGATTCATTATTTAATGCTAATAAAATTCTTAATTCAAAAAATTCAGTAAATGCAGAAATTATGGAAAAATTCTTTTTAACATATTATCCTGAAGCTGGAAATAATACAAAACTTCATCTATTTATATTACCGGGTAATCACTTGGGACCGGTGTTAAATTATAAAGATTATGTTTTTCATACATTAAAATATTCTGATGAACTAAAAAACTAATATTTAAAGTAAGATTTCACTTTTATATTTTGTTAAATATTTATTAGAGACTTTACTATCACACACAATATTACCTTTTTCTAATACTATAACTCTATTGGCTAACTTTTCAATAGCATACAATGAATGCGTAGCAAAGATGATTGGTATTGATAAAGAAGACAAAATGTGTAACACAGCATCAGATGAAGGCTTATCTAAATTTGCTAAAGGTTCATCCAATAACAATATTTTTGGATTTTTTGCTAAAACGCCAGCCAATGCAGCACGCTTCATCTGGCCACTGGAAAGCGATAATGGACTGTGAAATGCCACATCAACAAGATCTACTTTAGTAAGCCATTGTAATGCTTTATCTTTTTTCTGGTCAGCATTACCATCTGTGATACTGAGCATTACGTCATTAAGCAAATCGGGCATAATAAACTGATACTCAACTTGTGCAAAAAGTATACCTACATCTTTTCGAATAATTGATTTTGTTTTATGCGTAAGTTCTTTTTCTAAAATATTTACTTCACCTGTTGTTGGTAGCAGCAAGGCAGATAAGATTAAAAGCAACGTTGATTTACCTGAGCCATTATGACCAATAATGGCAATTTTATCGTCACTATTAACCGTAAACGATAGTGAATTTAGCGCCTTTGTATTATCAGGATATACATACGTAAGATCTTTTACAGTTATTACACTCATACCATTTAGCTATATCACATTTATAATTATAATTGCACTAATAAGACTAACCGTTATTATTTCAAAAGAGCTAATTTTTTTTTCAATGACCATCTTGGGCAAGGTATCAAAAGCTCTGGATAGTATTCCATTTCGATACCGGTCAAATGCATAAAATTGATTGTATATCATCGCTACAGAATAATATTTAGGGATGAGATACTTATCTTTACTTTTGAAATCAATTCGCGATTGAAGCTGAAACACAATCATTTTATTAAGCTGTAATAGCTTATATAATGTTCGCATAAAAATAAGTATAAATAATCGCACTGTTTGAGGTACACTGTTAATTACAACTTTCAACCCTGAGATGCCAATAAAAAACCGTGAACCAATTACGATACATCCAACACTAATAATTTTAAATGCAGTAATTAAAATTGTTTGCATATCAAGAGTGCCCACCATTAAACTTGTTAGGAGTTGTATACCGGCAATTGTTATCGTAAGAGGGATTAAAAAAATAAGCATGTATCGTTGATGATTAGGAATATATAGATAATACATAACAATTATTGCAATACACGAAAATATCCATAAAAGTGATATGTTAACTGTAAAAGAGCAAAATATTAACACACAGATTGTAAGTATAATTTTTATTATTTGCAGTAAAATCATTATTGTAACTTGATATGAACAAAATTTAATTCAGTCTCATCAATATATTTAATAAGAATAAAACCTGTTTTCTTTAGCATTTCTTCTAATTCTTCACGGATTGGCATATGATCACGGCTAACCGGCGCATTAAGGTTATGATGAAATTCATTAAGCGACTTTGTATCAGATAAATGAAATATATATAACGAGCCATCAACAGTTAAGAAATCATGGCATTTTTTCAAAGCCATTAGTTGATCTTCAATATGCGGAAACACAGCAAAGCACAGTATAACATTTATGCTTTGATGGGGCAGGGAAATTTCTTCAAGGGGACCAACTACGTATTTAATATTGTTAAAATGCGCATAACGTTTTTTTGCTTCTTCAATCATTTTGTCCGAAGCATCAACAGCAATTAATGTTCCCTGTGGTCCAATTCGTTCTTCAATCATCGTAAAGAGCACACCGGTTCCACATCCTACATCCATTACAGTATCGCCGTTATGAATATTAATCATTGAAAAAACATTACGCAATTTCTGAATTCGTGCCTCATCATTGCCAACGACTTCATCCCAGTTTGCGCTTAGATTATTAAAATATTTAATTTTATCGTCATAGTTTTTATTTACCATTTACTATCGCCCCGCATTTTTTGTAATTATACTGTTTAACCCGTTCACTGCTGAAGGTGTAATTATTATGAGCAAGATAATTCCAGGAAAGCTTTTGAAAAGGTCATATATGCTGAATAATGCAAATGATATCTTGAAATACGGCAAAATTATTCCATAAAGCACATAGAGAACAATCCTGTCACATATAATTGCGATGATTATAATGATATAGTTGGTAAAATTAGTTTTATGCTTTAATACTGAAATTACTAAACAAAATAACGATAATTCAATCATCATAATAATGGCTATTGGCGGATATAAAGGTGGCAT
>Ga0308390_1002815_pt1 | contig 10180 bp, 9 predicted proteins | sample Hotspr2Sample149_FD_202358 | JGI IMG/M metagenome (GOLD analysis project Ga0308390, IMG submission 202358) | Hot spring phototrophic mat microbial communities from Mushroom Spring, Yellowstone National Park, Wyoming, United States - 20040719_149 ...
GCAAGCCGTCAAGGTACAAACTTTTCGTGTTCTGAGGCTTCCAAGCGTAGGCGTAAATTCACTGCTGTGCCGTCCGTGGCTTATCCGTGGCGGCGGGCAAAATCCTGCATAAAATCTACTAGTGCCACGACACTTTCCATTGGCAATGCGTTGTAGAGCGAGGCCCGGATGCCGCCCACCAAGCGGTGCCCAGGTAATCCCTCCAAGCCATGAGCAGTGGCTTCCTTGAGAAAGCGTGCTTCCAAATCAGGATGGGGGAGCCGAAAACAGACGTTCATCAACGAACGCGAGTTTCGCTCGGCAGTGCCACGGTAAAAGTCTCCCGCATCAATAGTTGCATAGAGTCTCCTAGCCTTTTCAGCATTGGCGGCCGCAATAGCCGGCAATCCACCTTGGGCTTCAAGATACTCCAGCACCAGCCCCACCACGTAAATGGCAAAGACGGGCGGCGTGTTGTACAGCGACCGATGCTTTACATGGGTGCGATAGTCGAGCATTGTCGGCAACCCGCTTGGGATATGTTCCAACCAGTCCTCACGCACGATGACAATGGTGACGCCAGCCGGGCCGACGTTTTTCTGGGCCCCGGCGTACAAGAGAGCGTACTTGCCGACATCCAGCGGCCGACTCAGAAAATCTGACGAGGCATCACACACAAGTGGTACAGCCCCAACTTCGGGCTCCCTTTGCCACTGCGTGCCAAAAATCGTGTTGTTGGAGGTAAAGTGAACGTATGCTGCCTTGGGGCTGAGCCGCAGCTCACTTTGGTTAGGAATCCGAGCGTAGTTTTCTTCTTTCGTCGTAGCCGCGATATTGACCTGCCCAATTTTCTGGGCCTCTTCGACAGCCTTTTCCGACCAAATCCCTGTCACAATGTAGTCGGCAACCCCTCCTTTGGGAAGAAAGTTGAGGGGCACCATGCTGAACTGCAAGCTGGCTCCTCCTTGTAAAAACAGGATGTGGTGGGTCGGCGGCACATCCAGCAAACGACGTAGGCGGCGCTCAGCTTCGGATAGAATGGTTTCAAAGGTTTTGGATCGGTGGCTGATTTCCAGAACCGACATCCCAACGCCGGGCAAGCAGAGCATTTCCTCCCGAATGCGCTCGAGTACTGGCACAGGCAACACGGCCGGCCCGGCATTGAAGTTGTGACACCGTTTCATAAATCGTCTGCACTTTCTCGAAAACCAGTAGGATTTCGCAGTTGGTTTCAGTCTCCGGCCGAAATTGCCGGGAAGAAAAGAGCAAGAAGCACACGTTAGCGGAATAGCAGATTGATTTGTGCAGCGGTTGCCGTCAAGCCAAGGGCTGTCCCAGCCACAACCTGCCCCACCGTGTGTTTTCTCATAACCACTCGCGAAGCGCAAACCAAGGGGATCAGGCCAAAGTAGGGCAGCACAACAGTTCCAAGGTGGTAGTAGAGGGCAATCAGGGGACCGCTAATGCCTGTTGCATGGACGCTAATCTTCCAGTAGCGCGTAATGGCTAGAATCACTGCCATGTTGACGGCATAACAAAACATCAATCCCTGCGCCAGCCGTGGTGCGTGAAAGAGCTTGAGAAAGAAAAAACCAACGGTGTAACACAGAACACCGAGCAAGAAAGGGCGCGTGCGCTGTTCTCGGCGGTCAATGTTGACGTTGGTAATAAGCCCGCGCTGCTTCATGATCAACAAGGCAGATAAAGGCAGGGCTGCCGCAAAGATAATTGCCACAGTAGCCACAAGGAGCTTGCTGGCACCCTGATTGTTGGGGTCAGTGGCGATGATGACAACAAAGGCCACTACTGCGTTGAAAAGTGGATTGAAAACATCCGATAGGATACGCGACACCACGAGCTTCATAGCCCCCAAGTAATCACTGGCGCGTGAACACTATGTAACGTGTTTCAACGTAAATACTTTGCCAGCCAAGCATGGACTTCCTGAAACAAGTACTTGTTGTCTTCGCCACGCAGAATCCAGTGATTGGCTTCGGGGAAGACAATGAGCCGGCTCGGTACGCGGCGACGCTGAAGAATAGTCCAGTTTTCAAGTGTCTGGCTAAGCGGGACACGAAAATCTTGCTCGCCAATCGTCAGCAGGATCGGCGTTTGAAAGTTGGCAGCGTAGCGAATGGGATTTTGTTTACGCCAGACATCATTCTGCTCCCAAATAGGACCGCCATTAGCCAACTCCCGGAAGTAGCTTGTATCACTTGCCCCGTACTGGGATTCCAAGTTGATTAGGCCGGCATGACAAATGAAGCATTTGTAACGTGTCGTTGTTGCCTGCAACCAGTTGACAAGGTGTCCACCATAGCTGGCGCCGCCAGCAGCCACCCGTTCTCCATCGGCATAGGGAAGCGCCTTGGCGACAGCCTCTACGGCCTCCGTAATCTCGCTTCCACACGTCCCAAAGGGATCGCCCTGAATTGCCTGTGCAAAGGCTTCTCCAAAGCCGGTTGAGCCGGTGTAGTTCGTTAGCAAAACGAGATAACCAGGCTGCGCCAGCAAATGATAGTTCCAGCGCAGAAAAAACTGATCACGAAACATGGTGTGGGGGCCGCCGTGGATAAAAGTAAAGATGGGGTAGCGACGTTTGGGATCAAAGTTCGGCGGCAGCACGAGCATGTTGTGGATGCGTTTGCCGGCCCGACTCGTAAACCAGAAGTGCTCCAGGGGCTGCCAATCAATTTGGGCGGCAGCAGCAACATTGAAGCTGGTCAGGGCCACGTGCCGGCCGGCGTCAGGTTCGATCCGTACGACTTCTGCTGGATTGATGGCGCTCTCCCAGTTAGCAAACAGCAGTGGACTTGCTGTTTGAGAAGGAATAGACAGATTGGTGTAGCAACCGAGCTTCACCTCAAAGGCAAGCTGTGCCGGGCCGCCACGGGCTGGAATGCGGAAGAGCTTTTCGTGTCCGGCTTCTTCTGCCGTAACGTACAGGGTCTGGCCGTCAGGCGTAATACCAAAAGACTCTACAGAACGGTCAAAACCTTCTGCTGGGCGCGACTCGTTCACCAGTTGGCCATTCTGCCAGTCAAAGCGTGCCAGACGTTCAAGGTGATATACCTTGCCGTCTGTCGTCGGCACACACAAGGCATACAGTGTCTTTCCGTCAGGGGCAAACAGCGGACGGCTGTAGCTGTGGCCGCGGTTTGTCAGGCGGCGCGGTTCACCGCCCTGAGCGCTGACTACGTACAGATGCGTTTCAACAGGGGCATAAGCTGCCTGGTTGCGTTCGGTTGTGGCAGTAAACACGATAGCAGTGCCATCCGGTGTCCAGATGGCGTCAAGCATGTCGGCAGCATCTGTAGCGCGTCCCCCAAATCCCGGTTCAGCAACAAGTTTTGTCCCGGCCAGCACATCTCGAGCCGGTGTGCCGGGGGATAGCGGCTGAACGAAGAGATGGACTTGCATATCGTCCAGCCAACGGTCCCAACGCCGAATCGGATAGCCTTCGTAAACCCGTGCTTTGTACTTCTGGTTTTTCCGTTCCGCAGCGATACGCTGGTTGTCAGCGTCATTGAGTGCGCCGGGAAAAACCATGCTTGAAAACAGTAGCGTTTTGCCGTCCGGGCTAAAGCGTGGAGCGCTTGCACCGGTTGAAAGTGATGTCACCCGGCGGGCTTCTCCACCCTCAAGCACGTCCAAAAGGTAGACCTGATTGACCTCGTCACCTTCCCGCCTCGTAACGAAAGCAATGTAGCGACTGTCAGGACTCCATGTGACATCTGTTTCGGCAGCCTTTGTGAACGTCAACTGCCGGGGTGGACTGGTTCCGTCGCCGCGCACCAGCCACAGGTCACTGGTTTGGTCTTTGGGATCGTAGGCTGGGTCTACTACAGAAAACACCACAAACAACCCATTGGGGCTGGCGACTGGTGCGCCAACGCGCTTCATCAACCACACGTCTTCATGGGTGATGGGACGCTTGGCTTTCCCCGCAGGCGTTTGCGCAAATAGCCAAGCCGGGACAACAAGCAGGGTGACAAAGGCCAAACAACTAAGCACGAATAGCTGTCTAGACAAGACCATCGGTGAAGCCGAACCAACTATTTGTTTCCAGTTCATTGTTTGGCAAGGGACACGGTACACCTGTAGCGGTCCACACTGGGCAACGCACCGTGGAGTCGGTTTTTCAGGGCTACAAGGACAGTGATTTGAGATAGGCGCGGAATTCCGGGCCAAGGTCTGGGCGTTGAAGTGCAAACTCAACAGTGGCAATGAGAAAGCCCAGCTTGTCCCCGGCATCGTACCGGACGCCCTGAAACTCATGCGCATACATTGCCTGTTCTTTGAGCAAAAGGCGCATGGCGTCAGTGAGTTGAATCTCTCCGCCGGCACCTTTGGGCGTCTTTTCTAAGACATCGAAGATTTCCGGCATGAGAATGTAGCGGCCGATGATCGCCAGATTTGAGGGAGCTTCTGCAAAGGGCGGTTTTTCTACCATGTCGCGGATTTTATAAACGCGGTCTTCAATCGGATCGACAGCTAAGACCCCAAAGCGGGAGATGGCTTCGCCTTCGACACGGGCGGTTCCAATCACCGAGCGTCCATAACGCTCGTACACCTCAATCATCTGGCGCAGACAGGGTACCTTGGCGTCAATGATGTCGTCCCCAAGAACAACGGCGAAAGGCTCGTCGCCAACCAGTTCACGAGCAACAAGCACGGCATGGCCCAGTCCTAACGCCTGTTTCTGTCGGACGTACGAGACATTGATCTTGGAAATCTCTTGAACCTGCTCGAGCAGGTCGAACTTTCCTCTTTCACGCAACAACTGCTCGAGCTCGAAAGAGATATCAAAGTGATCCTCAATGGCATTCTTCCCACGCCCGGTAACGATGATGACTTGTTCAATCCCGCTCAGAATAGCTTCTTCGATGCCGTACTGGATGAGCGGCTTGTCCACAAGCGGCAGCATTTCTTTGGGTTGCGCTTTTGTCGCTGGCAGAAAACGGGTACCTAACCCAGCAGCAGGAAAGATAGCTTTACGAATTTTTCTCATAGCGACGGTAGTTCTAAGGGGAGGATTGCCGCCGGCCTTCGACCCCGTCTGATGTGACTGTGGGCATAACCAGGGCAGCTTTCAATGCTTTCAGACGATACGTCATCTGCCCAGCCGGTGCGAGTAGAAATCTCACCAAGGGTGGTTTTCTCTCGACACAAATGCAGCCAGGAGCTGGACAGTTCAGGTTTCCTTGTAAGGCTGGGGCGCTTTTGCACCCCAACTGTTACAGTCGAATTGACAGTATTCCAACGCACTTTTAGTATGGACTTACTCTCGCCGGTTTCCGGCAGTGCAAGGAGTTGGCTACGCTATGAATTTAGGCATGGGGGAAATCCTCCTGATTGGGCTTGTCTTGGTGCTACTGTTTGGGACAAAAAAGATTCCTGAACTTTTTACCGGACTAGGAACAGGCATTCGCAACTTCAAGAAAGCTATCAACGAGGACCTGGACGACACCAAACGCAAAGAGTTACTCACCATGTCTTCTAAAGAAACAGTCCTACCCCCCAAGGAAAAAGAGTCGGTATGACCCTGCTTTCCCTTTAGCAGCAATCGTTCAGCGTCCCCGTATGTTTCAGAGTCGTTGCTAACCGCTAGCCTCGCTAGGTAGCGCGGCTATCCGGCAACCTTGTCTCTGTTTACCAAAGCCGAGGTAGTTCGACTATGAGCACGATTGACCCGATTGCGGAGTTTATTCAAGGCCAGCTCAATGAAATTCGCCCTGTCAGCAGCGAGCGGGAATATCACCGCAATGAGACGATCTACCATCTTGATGACCCGGCCGACCACATCTTTTACATCCTGTCGGGTAGTGTAAAAATCACGCGCGTTTCAGACGACGGCAAAGAAAAGATCATCAGCATTCACCGCGCCGGTGAGATTTTTGGCGAGCTGTGCTTTTGCGAAGTGGATGACCGCCGTAGTGATCAAGCTGTGGCAATGGAGTCCACACGTGTCTTGGCCATTCGGGTTCATGACTTCCTAGCCATGCTGCGCGATAATCCGAAGGCGCTGTTAGATATGCTTTCGCTTTTCTGCAAACGCCTGTCAGAGGCCCAACAACAAATTGAAACACTTGCCTTTGACAACACAACGCGCCGCTTGGCGCGGGTTCTCATCAAGTCAAGTAGCGATTCTGGGATGGAGCGGCTTCGCCTAACGCACGAAGAACTGGCGCAAATGGTTGGAACTTCGCGTGAAATCATCACAACCATCATGAACCAGTTCCGCGAGGAAGGGCTTATTGACTACCGGCGGAGTGAAGTCAGTCCGCACGTTGAAAAACTCCGCCAGTTCCTTGTCGCCAACTAGTCCAGGGGCAGCCAGCGGCGCCAGATGATGGCGCGTTGAGCTTGCCCATCAGCGGACAGGTCCCCGCTTTGCTACAACCCACTATCAACACATTCCTGTAGAATCCATCCCTCGCGCACCGACGGGGACCTGCGCCTTCCCCATTGCTGGGGACGTACACGGTAAAACCTGCCGCTGATCTCCAAGACATCAGCTTTGACGCCGGCTGGCAACTCACCGAGCCAGTCCCGTGGGGATGGGTTTTCAGTTGGTCTGGCGTACACTTTTGCTGGCAGCACGATTTTGACTTGGAACAGAGGACGTATAGGGGCTGTCGGCGGTGCTGACCGATGCCAGTACGCCTGGGCAGATGCCCGTGCCAACCGATATAGCGCCACAAGACTGCCAATAAACAAAGCCAGGGCCAGCAAGACCACCCCGACACCGATCAAGCGGGTGGTCAGTGGCGGCGGCAAAGGGAATGGCGCATTTACTTCTCTCACAGAGTCAGTTTTCGCAGGTACATCCTTCTCCACTGTGTCAGTGGCAGCAGGTGGGCTGTCAGAAGCAGCATGAACGGAAGCAGGCCTCTCGGTGAATACCGTCGGCGGTGGATCGGTTGCCGGCATGGCAGCTACCACCTGCTCTAATTCCGACCAGAAGGCCGCTACGCTGGGATAGCGATCGGTAACATTCGTAGCTGTGGCTCGTTGAAGAACCTGCAATAGTGCATCAGCCCAAAGTTGGGTAGCAGCTACTCTCGGAGGCAGCGCCTGGATAGGTGTCTGACCGGCAAGGAAAGGGTCGCCGGTCAGCGTGGCATAGAATGTCCTGGCCAGTGCATATACGTCGGCGGCGGCTGAAAGGGGGATATCACCTCTCAAACGAGCTTCTGGGGGTGCATAGCGGGACAACTGGTCGGTGCATCTTCCCCCACCGGTAGTTACCAACTCTTCATCGCTGGCTGCAGAACCGAAGTCAGCCAACTTCAACGTCCGGTGGTCGCCGGTCAGTAGCAGATTTTCCGGTACGACATCACCGTGAATGATACCTAGAGCGTGGCAGTGCGTCAGGGCTGCCGCCACTTGCCGCAGCAGGTTCACGGTCTTGCCTAACGGCAGCCCTTGCCAAGCTTGACTCAATGTGGCCAGTGTGCCTCCTGGAAGATACTCAAGGATGTGGTACTCAAAAGCGCAGCCTGCCTGGTCATGGGCATTCCCGCTAGCTAGCCGCCGCACAATGTAAGGGTGGTTGACGCGGTCGAGCCAAATGCCCTCCAAGCGGAATTGTCGCTGTCGCCAAGTTGGCGTCTCCTCTGCAAGGTGTAGAGGGTCTAGTATCAAACGCGGTGTCGGACAAGCCTTAACAACAACTAACTGTTGGCTGATGTGATCGAAAGCCAAAAAAATTTCAGAGCGGCTTCCCGTAACCAAGCGGGACCGAATGTGGTATCGCCCGGCTAGGACTATGTTTTCAAGTTGGAGCAGGTCACGTGACACCTTTCTCTCCTCACCTGGTTCTCCGGCCTTAGAGCCTATGTCCGCTCACTGGATAACATGAAACGTCCGCTTCAGTGCTCACCTCCTTCAACTAGATAAAAGACGCCGGTGCGTATCCGTTAGCAATACTTGCACGTACGGTGCGATAACAGCAGCTTTCCGGTGCTTTGCGCAAGGCACAAGCCACGTTGTGGCCTGGCGTTGAACCCAACTCCATAGGCTTGGTATCAAACTTAACTCCCGCATCGCAGCCCAAAGCACTTTGTACGAACGCTGAAGCGCCATTGCAAGAACACCACACACCGCAAACACCGCGGAGTTCCATAGTCAATGCGAAGGAACTTTCAGCGCAGCGGCCTTAACCCTTGTCAAGGATGTCGGCATCCAGACGCCGCCGGAGTCCAGCACTGCGTTCAAGGTCTAATTTCCGCGCCCAAAGGGCGTCTGAGGCCAAGAGTTCAGGCAAGTGCTGCTCGGTCAAGACTTGGGGGTGCCAGTCCGTTGTTCCCCGCCAGTCAATGTAGTGCCAGTTACGGTATTGACCGCGAAGCTGGCTGGCATTTCCCAGAAGGCTCTGGATGACGGTTTCCACGGGTGAAGGTGCCTGGGAACGGTCCTGAGGATAGGCCGTCAGGTAAAACTGCACGACTGGGTGCTCCCAAACATTCAGGCTGAGCAGATAGGCAACGGCCTGCTGACCCAGTACAAACCAATCTGAACCGTGATAAAGCCGGAAGCCCTCCCCAAAAGGGATGACTGCGCGCGGGCGGCGAACCCGGAGTGGACGCCAGTAGAACTGTCCCCGCCGGGATATAAAAGGTATTACTCCAATGGTACGTTTGGCCACAGCCTCTTCAACGTATTTGTCAAGCGCCATTCCGCTCGACTGAAAATCCACCCGACGCATGTCTACGTAGAAATCGGCAGTGAGCTGATTAAGCTGGTTGGCAATCGCTGACGCTGGTTTGATGGGATAGCAGGTGGGAGACAGCGTAGCATACCACCGGGGCGGTTTCGGCAAACGAAAAAGGCACTCCAGCCCACGGATGATGGCAAAGACCTTGCTGATGTGAGACCAGTGGGTTCGCTGGATAGGCGGCAGAAGCCGGACCCCATACCGTTTCACCAGTGACAGGTCAGCCGGAGACTGGTAGGTGTCGTGGTGGAGGGCAATCTCCACATCACCTAGTTCCCGTAAGCGTGGTAACAGCTGTGCCAGTAATTCCCAATCCTTTACACGATGGGAAAGAATAACAAACCCAAAGCTCATGGTTAGAAAGCAACAGGGAGCTTTGTGCTTTCCAGCCTTCAGCGGACAAAGAACATCCCCCCTCCTGGAGACTGCTGTGCTCAACCTTCAAGATTATCTTTGGCCATCAGCAACTAAAGAACCGATCCCGATATTTCTAACACCACCTCGGTAGAGAGTCTCTCCTGAAACACCAAGCTAACTTGTTTCCCGGCTGGTCTTGGGAGATCCGTTGGATGGAACGAAGGATAAGCCATTGTGGGGGTACAAGATGCAACTTTTGAACAACTCAATGCAGCCGATTAGTCTTTCAGGCAAAGTACCCAACATCACCTGACAGTGTCAACCATACACATCTAGACAAAACTGTTGTCATCCAGCACATTTTGGCTTTAGTCGAATGCAGCTTGAAATGAGAAAGAAAGGGCCGGCTGCGATAAGGTTTTCGTGCACCTTCGGTCAGCTCTCTGAGCAATGGTGACTAATCCTAGTTCCGGCGCAATGCCACCATCATCTTTTCAGTTCTCATCGCGTGAAGGCTGTGTTACAAGGCAAGCCAGTCAGCACAGTTGGAAAACGTCATCTTGCCCAGAGAAAAGGTGCTGCGCCGGTCTTGGGCGGCTGGCCTGTTTGGATGGACTTTCCCATATTGGAGAGAGTGGTCTGCGCCCGTCACAACAACTTCACTACACCTAGGCTTGGGTACAACAAGTGGCTTTGTTCTGCATGTTTTCGGTTAGAGCCTGTTTCCGGGTCCCGGCACAATCCTGTGCCACTGGCGTTTCCGGCACCGTTAGGGATAAACAGGGGTGCGTCATTGCCGGCATAACGCTTACACTGACCGACGCTGACCGTGGAATGTCCCGTACCCAATCCACCGACAGCTCGTATAGTTTTAGCAACTTCGTTACCGAGGCTACGACCTGACCATCGAAGCCGGTGGCTTCAAAGAGAAAATCATTGAGAACATCAGGGATTCGTGGACAAGACCATCGATGTCTCGGTTGCCCTTGAAGTTGGCGGAGCGGATGAAGTCGTCACAGTTTCGGCCAGCTCACTAGATGCCGTCATCAACAGCCAGAATGCCAGCTTGGGCAATAAATTTGTCGAACGGCAAAGCAAACAACTCCCCCTGGAGGAATGGAATGT
>Ga0308390_1002822_pt1 | contig 10159 bp, 8 predicted proteins | sample Hotspr2Sample149_FD_202358 | JGI IMG/M metagenome (GOLD analysis project Ga0308390, IMG submission 202358) | Hot spring phototrophic mat microbial communities from Mushroom Spring, Yellowstone National Park, Wyoming, United States - 20040719_149 ...
CGCCTCTTCCAGCGAGACCACAGCGGGAATCGGCGGCCGGCGTACCAAGGGATCATATCCACGCACAGTTTTGCCAGAAGATTCCAGCAGAGCGGCGATCGCAAGGGCTGGACTTTCGCGGCAGTCGTCCACATTTCCCTTGAAGGCCAGCCCCAGCAGGGTGACCGTTTCCACCGAATCGGGCACACTGGACACTATCCGCGCGGGCACGGAATCATTCACTTCCCGGGCCGCTCGGATCAGTGGCGTGCGATCGGGAAACATCTCCACCAGAAACCACGGATCCACCGAAATACAATGGCCGCCAACCCCCGGGCCCGCCCGGTGGATATTCACCCGCGGGTGGCGGTTGGCCAGACGCTGCACCTCCCAGAAATTCGCGCCGGCCACTTCACACACGGACGCCAGTTCGTTTGCCAGGGCAATATTGACATCCCGATAGGTATTTTCCGCCAGTTTCACCAGTTCCGCCGTCGTGGCATCGGTCAGGAAAATTTCTCCTTCCACCAGCCTGGCATACCATCGGGCCGCGGAACGAGCGCAATCCGGTGTCATGCCTCCGATCACCCTGTCGTTCGTGATCAGTTCAGCGAGAATCCGCCCCGGCATTACCCGTTCCGGACAATGCGCCAGATACACGGTTTCACCGACTTTCCATCCGGCTGATTCCAGAACAGGCCGGATACGGTCCCGGCAGGTTCCGGGAGGCGATGTGGACTCCAGCACTACCGTGTCACCGGTCCGCAATACCGGCAGCAGTGCCCGGGCCGCCGCGTCCACGGCGCGCATGTCCGCTTTTTTATCCCGTGTCAGCGGCGTTGGCACCGCTATGATATACAGATCGGCAGAAACTGGTTCTCCGCCCACGCGCAGCATGCCGGACGCTACCGCGCCCCGCACGAGGGTTTTCAGACCGGGTTCTTCGATGTGGATATCCCCCCGGCCAACTGTTTCCACCACATCAGGATTGGGATCCACGCCATGTACCCGGAAACCGTTCGCGGCAAACATGGCAGCCGTCGGCAGGCCAATATACCCCATCCCCAGTACGCAGATATCTGCTTGAGCACTGCTTTCCATTGATTCAACCCTATCCGCCCGGGGAGTCCCGATCCTCCCCTTTCTGTAAATCCGCATTTCCAGGCGGTTCCCAAGGAAGGATGTTCTCTCCGGCAAGAGAGGCGGCAATCCGTTCGGCGGCACGCCCATCACCCAGCGGGGTATTTTCCCGCGTACGTTTTACCGGTGGTTCCCGCAACAGGGTCTCCGCCGCGGCCACAATCCGGTCTGGATCTGTTCCGGTCAGTTGTCCCAGCCCGCCCCACAGGGCTTCCGGTCGCTCCGTGGCTTCCCGAAGCACCAGAAAAGGAATACCCAATACCGCCGCTTCTTCCTGAATCCCACCGGAATCGGTCAGAATCAACACGCTTTCTCTAAGGAGTTTCGCGAATACCCCGTATTCCAGCGGCTCCACCACATGAACTCCGCCCTCCGGAGACACCACTTCCGACACGGCTCGCCGCACCTCAGGATTCGGATGAGCCGGAAACAGAAAACAACAGTCGTCATGCCGCAGGGCCAGTGTGTTCACCGCCCGCAGTATACGCCGCAGCGGTTCCCCGAAATGTTCGCGGCGATGGGCAGTCACCAATACCAGTTTTTTTCCGGACCTCAATGCTTCCGCTACACCGTCCGGCCACGGTATATCGGCTGAGAACTGGCTCGCAAGGCGGATCGCGTCAACAACGGTATTTCCTGTCACCAGGATACGTTCTGCGGAAATGCCTTCTCGCAACAGATGCGATCGCGCCAGCGGCGTGGGCGCGTAACACATAGAACAGATGCGATCCGCGACCACCCGGTGCATTTCCTCGGGAAAGGGAGAATCCAGCCTGCCGGTACGCAGTCCCGCCTCCACATGGGCGGAAGGGACTCGAGCGTAAAATGCCGCCAGTGCTGAGGCCAGAGCAGTCACCGTGTCTCCGTGAAACAACACCCAATCCGGATGTTCCACGGCAATCACCTCACCGATCCCGGCCACACAGGCCGCCAGCACCTGCTGCGGGGTCTGACCGGCTTTCATGAGATTCAGGTCATGATGCACAGGCAGCGCGAAACGGCGGATCACTTCATCTGTCAGTTCCCGATGCTGACCGCTCAGACAGACGGCCACCCGGGAGAAGCGATCCGGTCTTTCCAGCAGAACCCGTACTATTGGGGCCATTTTGATGGCCTCGGGCCGGGTGCCTATGGCAATTAACACACGCATGAATCCGGGAACTCCGCCTGGTTTTCGGGAATTATACCGCCGCCGCGATCCCTCCGGGAACTGCTGGTTGCGGCGGCATTCATCCCCGTGACAAGATATACCCACCATTACGGGAGTCAGTCCTTGTCGTTCAGTGCACAACCAGCCGGTAATCCTGCCGATATCCAGCGAAAACCTGAGTTGATCTTCGTCATCGGCGCCCCTCGTTCGGGTACTACCCTGCTCGAACGGATGCTCTCGAGTCACTCCAGGATACTTGGAGGGCCGGAGCCTCACCTGATCACGCCTCTGGCCCATCTCGGGGTATGGGCCAAAGTCGACAAAGCCCCTTACGATGCCATCCTCTCGGCCGAAGCTCAAAAACTGTTCGTATCCCGCCTGCCCCGGGGAGAAGCGGATTACTGGGACGCCTGCCGGGCCTACTGCGATATCCTCTATGGCCGCTATCTGGCAGCCCATGGTCCGGACAAGCGGTACTGCCTCGATAAAACCCCGGCGTATGCCCTTGTGTTACCCTTTCTGACCCGGGTATACCCGGATGCCCGTTATGTGGTCATCACCCGCCACCCTATTGCGATGTTCGCCTCCTTCGCGGAATCTTTTTTCGACGACGACTGGGAAGAAGCCTGGCGGCATAATCCCCTGATCGAACGCTACATCCCTGCCATCGCGGATTTCCTGCGCGGCAGCAGCCCGTCGCGGATACATGTACGCTATGAAGATCTGGTCCGCAGACCCGAAGAGGAATTCCGGCGGATCTGTGACTATCTGGGTCTGCCATTTGAACCGGAATCCATTGAATACGGCCGGAAGGGAAATGACCCGTTGCACCAGCAGGGGCTGGGTGACCCCACCGGCGTCAGCCGTCACCAGCGGCCCACCACCAAATCCGTCAGTAAATGGGTTGCCGCGCTGGTGGACCGGCCGGATCGGATGGCTCTGATACAGCGAGCCCTCGCCGCGGTGAGTGACAACGACCTCACTCTGATCGGACATCCCCGGGAAACCATCTGGAAACCCTGGGAAGAGGCTGGACAGACCGCTCCCCGTCCGCCCCGGGCCCGGCTGACCCGTTATCGGCTGGAACGTAAAATCATTGTCCGTGGTCGGGTCCTCGTACGAACCCTGCCGCCGCTGAGACGTCTCCTGCAACGTCTCCGCCTGCTGCTGGATGTGCTGCTTCGGGAACAGTAAACTTTGGTGGTAACACCTCGACGTCAGTCCGGTATTATGAATGTTGCTTGCACACGATTTTTGACCGTCTAAATCGTGTATACTGGTATAAAAAGTTCCGCTGAGCCAACCTAGGAGGTTCAACAATGAAACATCTGCGGAGAGTCAGCGTACCGTCTGAAGCGCAGAACAACATTTCCACTATTCTCACCATCGTGGGAACCGTAATGAGTTCTATCGGTGCCCTGCTGCTGAGCGTGGCCCCGTTAATCAGCAAGTAACGAGGATCTTTCATTGAAAAAACATTTGCGTTCCATCTCAGCACCTGAACGCGCCCAGGTCAGCGCTGGAACAGTGGTTACCATTGTGGGCACGATTATGAGTGCCGTCGGCGGTATCCTGATGGCGCTCGCGCCGATTGCGGGAAAACTCTGATTCCGGGGTTCTCGGGATCTGCCGCAAACAGTGGATACTCCACGGTTTGAAATCGGGCCGGCATTGCGGAATCATCTGGTCGGACCGCGTTTTGCTGGAGAAGTACCGCGACTTCTTGTTCTGCGGGGAGAGTATTGGATTGGCATTGCCTGCATCCGCGCCGCCCGCGGGTTAGGATGGGCCTGTGAGTCCGTGCCGGTACCGATGGTCGGGCATTACTCCAGGGAAGGCTTGGTTTCCCTGATTCAACGTCTGGTGGATTTTCGGCCGGATTTCGTCTTAACCGCCAATCTGAGCGGTCTGGATACGCGGGGAATTTTGGCGGCCCTTTTCCGGGATCTCAGGATTCCGGTGGTAGCCTGGTTCGTGGATGATCCCCGCACGATCCTCATGAACTCCGACATGATGTCCTTTCCCGAGGCTGTGGCATTCACCTGGGACGCGTCCTATCTTCCCTATCTTCGGGAACGGGGATTTGGCCTGACAGCCTGGCTCCCGCTGGCCGCTGACCTGACCCTGTTCAATCACGAACCGGCGGATTCCTGGACCCTTCCCCCGTCTTTCGTGGCCAATTCCATGACCGGCCAGGCTGAGGAAATGTTGAACCGTCTACGCGCAAAGGATCCCCCAACGGCCGCGCGGCTCGACCGGGCTTTTCAGCAGGGACGGGTAACACGTGAACGCTTCGCTCTGGGGGTTGACGCCATCCTCGATGACGGCATGACTCCGTTGCCGCAGGACCCGGAACTCCGGCGGGCAGTCGAGATGGCTGCTTTTGTGGAAGGTACCCGCCGGCTGCGGGCCGATCTGGCCCAAAACCTTCAACCGGCGGGGCTCCATGTGCGCGGCGACGCGAACTGGGCCCGTTATCTGCCGCCGGAACGATGTGGTCCCTACGTCAATTACGAGGCCGACCTGCCCGCCTTCTACCGGGACTGTCCGGTCAACCTGAACGCCACAAGCATCCAGATGCCCAGGGCTTTGAATCAGCGTGTATTCGAATGTCCTGCCGCGGGAGGATTCCTGCTTACGGACGCCCAGCCCGATCTGTTTGAGTTGTTCGACCCCGAAACCGAAATGGCCTGCTGGCATACGCCTGAGGAATGCGCTGACCTGCTGAACTATTATCTGTCCCGGCCTGCAGAACGGATATCCATGATTCACCGCGCCCGTGAACGCGTCCTCCGGCAGCATACCTATCAGCACCGCCTGCTGGAAATGATCGCCCGGCTGCGCCGGTATTTCGCCTGATACGTTTGTCCAGGGTCTATGTTATAATTATGCTGATTTTGCGCACGCGACATTCGGATCTCCCCTCAGGAGCCGGAGGATCAAAGGGCTCTGCGAAACATTCGCCCGGAGACGGCTGAAATCCATCACCCAATTACTTTCCAAAGCGGCCGACCGGGCGTGGAGTCTATACGTATGAATATTGTCATCGCGGGCGGTGGACGCGTCGGCTTTCATCTGGCCCGGCTTTTGTGCGATCAGAATCACAACCTGACAATCCTGGATGAAGATCCCCAACGCCGTGAAGAGATCGACAGCGTGCTGGATGCCCGAACTGTCGTCGGTGATGCAGCGGCCGCTCTGGTACTGCAGTCGCTGGACGTGGCCTCCGCGGACCTTTTTGTCGCCTGCACGGGAGATGAACGCACCAATCTGATCGCCGCGTCCATCGCCAAGGCCCTGGGTGCAGCCACATGCGTGGCCCGAATCAGCAGCGCCCTGTTCCTCGAAGGCAGTATGCTGTATGAAAGCACGCTGAATATCGATTTTCTTCTCAACCCCGATGCCCTGGCAGCTCACGATATCATTCTGTTTGTGGAACACCCCGGCGTGGTTTCAACGGATGACTTCTCCAAAGGGCAACTTCAGGTTCGCAGCATTGAAGTGCCGCTGGACACACCAGCCCGAGGTAAAACCGTCAGCGAGATTCTGCCGCCTGGTTCAGGAGTCCTGGTCGGCGCGGTTTTCAGTAAAGGTAAAGCGTCCGTGGCCAGGGGAAATACCCGCATTGAAGGGGGCTGCAGGCTGGTCCTGCTGGGACCGCCAGATCATCTGGACCGGGTCATGCCGTTTTTTGTGGACCAGCATCCAGCCAAAAAGGTCGCGATTTTCGGTGGAGAACTGACCGGCGTACGCATCGCCCAGGCCCTGGAAAAGCGGAAACTGGAAGTCAAAATCTTCGAAAAAGATCCGGAACGGTGTGAAGCCATCGCTCAGGAGTTTTACACCGTAAAGGTGGTCAACCGGGACGGAGCCAGCCGCACGGCTATCCAGCAGGAGCACCTGGAAAATTATGACGTGTTCATCGCCACAACCCGCGACGATGAACGCAATATTGTCTCCTGCGTCATGGCCAAGGAATTCGGCGTCAAAAGAGCCGTCGCGGTCATTCATCACCCCGATTTTGCCAATCTGGCCCGCCGGCTGGACATCGACCTGGCTATCACGCCTCGGACTTCTTTCACGAAAAGCATTCTCCACGTGCTCTACCAGAAAGATTTCCCCGGGGCGGCTCTGCTGGGGGAAGGTCAACTTGAGATGCTCGAATTCACCATAGGCTCTGGCACCTCTCTGGATGGAAAACAGGTGGCCCTGGCGGCGGACATCCTGCCGCAAAACTCCCTCATCGCCTGTATTGAGCGGGAAAGCAAAATCTTTATCCCCGGAGGCACGGATACGATCCGGGCAGGGGACAAACTGATGCTGATCATCCCCACCCGAATGTCTGAATCCGTCCGGGACCAGTTGTCCCGAAGCGCCTACACACCGACAATCTCTTTCCTGCCGAGGTAAGTCGTCAGGACTGCGTCGTATGAAATATCGTGTCCTTTTTAAAATGCTGGGCATCCTCTCCATCGCGATGGCGGTGCCCATGATTGTGACCCTGAGTGTCGCGCTCTGGTACCGGGAAGACCATATCCCCGCCACATGGGGTGGAACCCTCGCTGTCACTGTGTCCTGTGGACTGGGGTTTCTCTGGCTGGGCAAAGGGAAAATTGCGGATATCTACGAACGGGAAGGACTGGCCCTGGTAACCGTGGGGTGGCTGTTCGCCGCTCTTTACGGGGCCCTGCCGTTTGTGTTTGCGGGAACTGCCCCCCTGGCGGCTGCCTATTTCGAATCCATGTCCGGTTTCACCACCACCGGAGCGTCCGTTTTCGGCAATGTGGAAGGTCTGTCCCACTCTCTGCTGTTCTGGAGGGCGATGACCCACTGGCTGGGCGGACTGGGTATCGTGGTCATTCTTCTGGCCGTGCTGCCCTGGTTCGGCTCAGGGGGAAAACAGTTGTACCGCTCGGAGGTACCAGGGGTGGACAAGGGCGGATTGCGTCCTCGCATCCACGACACGGCCATCGCCCTGCTCAAAATTTACCTGGGCCTGACGGTTGCTCAGATCTTTCTGCTGATGCTGGCCCGCATGTCTCTGTTTGATGCGGTAACCCATACCTTCGCCACCCTGGCCACAGGCGGATTCTCCACGAAAAATGGAAGCGTGGGAGATTTTCACAATCTTTTCGCCGAAATCATCATCACGGTCTTCATGACCCTAGCGGGCATCAATTTCGGTGTTTATTACGCCATCACCCGAAAAAAATGGCTTGCTCCCTTCCAGAACAGCGAAGTGAAAGCATACCTGCTGCTGCTGACACTGGCCACCCTGCTGATTACCATCAATCTGATGGGGGTTCAGTATCCGACAGTATCTGCTCCGTCACCATATCCTGCCGTTACAGCCGAACTGACAACAGTTTCCGCGTCACCTGAATCAGCGCAGGCCGTTACTTCACCTGTGTGGCCTAAGACCAGTTTTTTTGACGCCTTGCGCAAGGCCGCTTTCCAGGTGGTATCGATCACCACCACCACAGGTTTCAGCACGGAAGATTTTGACCAGTGGCCCTATTTCTCGCGGGCACTGCTGGTCGCGCTGATGTTCATCGGGGCGTGCTCGGGATCTACCGGAGGGGGTACCAAGGTAATCAGGATCCTTATCCTTTTCCGGGTGATCGTTTTGTACCTCGAACGTATGTTCCGTCCCAAAACCATCCGGGTGGTCAGAGTAAACGGCGAGCCAGTCCCGCCGGAAATCCTTCACGTGGTACCCGTTTTTTTCTCACTGCATATCGCTGTGGTCGTAGTCGGCACCCTTTTCATGTCTTTCCTGGGACTGCCTTTCCAAAGTGCACTGACCAGCGTAGTCGCGTGCGTGAACAACATCGGACCAGGACTCGAAATCGTGGGGCCAATGCAAAACTACGGAACCATCCCAGGTATTGGCCAACTGTTTCTGGCCCTCCTGATGCTCATGGGACGACTCGAATTCTTCAGCGTTTGCGTCCTTCTGTTCCCTTCCTTCTGGCGGCGGGGATGAGCAGCGGGAACAGCGCGTGACAGCAGGTTATCGGATTAAACTCGAACTGCACACACTGGCGAAGTCTACCGTTTCAAACTTCTCGGCAGGAACTGACGGACCGGGGCGCTCCGCCCCGTGCCGCTCAAACAACTCAACCAGCCGATTGGCCAGGTCCACCGGCGTCAGAACCTCAATTTCACTCCGTGGCACCACTTCCAGCAGCTGACCGCTCCGGAACAGCGCCACGCACGGAGAGGATGGTGGGACCCCGCGCATATAGGAACGCGCTTCCACCACGGCTTCACGGTCCACGCCCGCAAAAACCGTAACCAGATAATCCGGAATCCGTCCGTGCTGCAGGGCCAAACCCACACCAGGGCGGGTACTTCGAGCGGCACAGCCGCAAACCGAATTGATGAACAGCAGAGTCAGTCCGGGCCGATCCATCGCGACCGTCACCGCCTCACGTGTGGTCAGGTTCTCAAATCCGATTTCACGAAGGCATTCCCAGAGCGGACGTACCGCGTCCCGATCGTAAAGCGAATCCATCATAACTTTCTCCGGTCAGTAACCCACTTCTCTCCGGAGGTACTTAACGATCACGGCTGTTTTTTCTATTCCCGGAAGCGGGTATCGGCTTGCGGATCCGAGTGCCGGGTGCATGCACCCAGCATGCCACCCGATGACCAGGCCGTAGCCTTTGCAGATGAGGCACCTGAAGCCTGCATTCCGGCCGCGCGTCAGGACACCGAGGATGAAACGGGCACCCGGAAGGCAGGTTCACCGGACTGGGCGGCTCACCCGGGAGCAACGTTCTGCCGCGTTTCCGGCCCGGTTCAAGTCTTGGAGCGGCCGCCAGCAGCAGTCGGGTGTAAGGGTGTGTCGGGTTCTCATACAACGCTTCGGCAGGTGCCCATTCCACGATCCGTCCCAGGTACATCACCGCCACCTCGTGGGCAATCCGCCGCACCACATGCAGGTCATGACTGATAAACAGCAATGCGATCCCCAGCGTTTCCTGCAGATCCACCAGCAGATTCAGCACCTGCGCCTGCACGGAAACGTCCAGCGCCGATACCGGTTCATCCGCGATCACCAGATCCGGCTCCGTAGCCAGCGCGCGGGCAATGGCCACCCGCTGACGCTGTCCCCCGCTGAACTCGTGGGGATAACGTGATGCGGCATCGGCATCCAGCCCCGCCCGGACCAGCAGTTCAGCAACGTGGTCCCGCCGCTCTCCTCTGGACAGTTTCGGAAAATGCACCTTGAGAATCTCTTCGAGCATCCCCCCCACTGTCAGCCGGGGGTTCAGCGAACCGAAGGGATCCTGAAACACCATCTGAATCCGTCGCCTTATCGGACGGAACTGGCGCTCCGGCATACCGACCATTTCCGCGCCGTCGAACAGGATCGATCCCGCGGTCGGCTCGAGCAGACGGGCCACCAGCCGGCCGGTCGTGGTTTTCCCGCATCCGCTCTCCCCCACCAGCGCCAGGGTTTTTCTCCGGTCCAGCGTGAAATCCACGCCGTTGACCGCGCGTACCCAGTTGCGGGGCCGGGACAGTACCCCCGACCGGATGGGAAAGTGTTTCTCGAGTCCCCTCACCTGAAGTAAAGGATGTCCCCGGTCCGGCGTCATTGAGACGTTTCCTCCCCCAAAGGACCAAAGGAGCCACCTTTCTCCCTTTTTGTCCCGCTATACTCATTTTCCCAGTACAGCCAGCAGGCTACTCCTGTATGTTCCGCGAACCACCTGGTCTGCGGTTCCCGTTCCGCGCAAACCGCCATGGCCCGCGGGCACCTCGGATGAAAGGGACATCCTGTTGGCAGATTACCGGGTCGCGGAACAGATCCCGGTATACCGACAAACCGCCGGGACGTTCCGGAGGTTCTTGCGGCCAGCAGTCCCCGGGTGTAAGGAT
>Ga0308390_1002823_pt1 | contig 10158 bp, 9 predicted proteins | sample Hotspr2Sample149_FD_202358 | JGI IMG/M metagenome (GOLD analysis project Ga0308390, IMG submission 202358) | Hot spring phototrophic mat microbial communities from Mushroom Spring, Yellowstone National Park, Wyoming, United States - 20040719_149 ...
AAACGACCAAGGCGGATTTGATATATCAATCCCACTAATGCTCCTAAATACATGCCGGAACAGCGCGAGCAGAGCGGTAGCTGGTGGTCTCCCAAGAAGAAAGACCGAGTAGAAATTTGATGGCAAACGGCGTATCCAATCGCATTGGCTTTGCCTAGTACACCTGGCGGCGTATAGGTTAGCCAAACACCCAGAATAAAGCCAGCCAAAACGATGATAAGCATATTACCTGTAGAAAAGCGACGATATTGTCTGGGCGAAGGTGAATTCATGATAATTCATTATATTGGTTTCAAAGTGTGGTTACAAGGTATAATGTTGATTACCGGGCATTAAGAATACTTTTTCGGTACACTTTGACGGTACATATACTTGCATAATCTACAATGATATACGAGATTAGGCTGATTTTAGTTGCTTTTGTTATTTTGCTTCTAGCAGGTTGTAACCCGAGTTCAACCTTATTGCCAACCGTAACACCCAAAATACAACCTGAGGTATGGTTAACATCTACTGTTACGCCCACGTCGACAAAAGAATTCACCGTTGATGCCAAAGAACCCTCCATCAATCCACTCACCGGCTTACCAGTAGAACCGCGAGATCTAGAGCGGAGACCGGTTGTGGTCAAGGTTCAAAATATGCCTCGTTCTGATCGCCCACAATGGGGTGTTTCCGACGCAGACTTGGTTTATGAATATCTGATTGAATTTGGTGATACGCGCTTTGCAGCCGTTTATTATGGGCGATTACCTGAAAAAGTGGGACCGATTCGCTCTGCCCGTCATGTGGATATTCAGATCGTACAGGCATATAAAGCAATTCTGGTTTTTGGTGGTGCTTATCAAGACTTATTCAATCTCCTGTTAGAATCGGATTTTAAAGACCGCCTGATACGTGAAGGTCCGAATACTGCGCCTGCACTTTATCGTTATGACCCAGAAGGACATAATTATCTTCTGGCAAATCTAACTTTACTGGACGAGGTATTGGAGAAATACGGGATAGATAATTCTCTTCAACCATTGGATGGAATGGTGTTTGCATCAGAGATTCCTGAGGGCGGCGAGGATGCTCATCAGGTTTATGTCCGTTTTTCCGGTAGTGTGTATAACCGTTGGGATTATGACGCAGTAAGCGGTCGTTATTGGCGTTATTCGGATGCAACGAATGCCATGAAAATTGCTGATGAAAAGTATAAACCACTGTTTGATCGGGTCACAGAACAACAGATTGCTGTGGACAATGTGATAGTTTTGATGGCGGAGTATATCCCACTAATTCAAACGTCCGAAGCTGAAGTATTTGATATTCAACTAACCGGCTCAGGTGAGGCTTACTTATTTCGAGATGGACAGTGCTATCAAGCTCGCTGGAAACGAAACAGATCAGAGGAGGTATTATCGCTTTGGCGTGAAGATGGTCGTCCCTTGCCGTTTCATCCGGGCCAAACCTGGTTTGAGGTGCTTGGAAGATCTTCTAAGGTTTGGCAGGAGGAGGATGGTATTTGGCGATTTGAGTTCTGGATGCCTTGAATGAAGCTCTGATGGGGTTATTGTGTTACTTAAGATTATGCGCTTTAGGTCAGGTTTGACATTCTGGAAACGCAAGACTAAAATGATGCAGTGTCCCTGGCTATTCGTAAAGTTTTCGAGGTGTGAACGTGAGCAAGTGGGCGGGTAAGTATGTAATTGGCTTAACCGGCAATATAGGTACTGGGAAAAGCGTTGTGCGGAAAATGCTTGAACATCTTGGTGCTTATGGCATTGATTCCGATGCTCTTGCGCATCGCTCGATTGCCCGTGGCGCACCTGGTTACGAACCAGTTTTACAATCCTTTGGGCGCTGGCTGGTGATGCCGGATGGTGAAATAAGTCGTGCAAAGCTTAGTAAGCTAGTGTTTAGCGATCCTGAAGCCCTTAAGCAACTCGAAAACATTATTCATCCGCTGGTATCACAAGCGGTAGATTTGCTTATTCGGCGAGCCGAACAACGGGTCATTGTTATTGAAGCAATCAAGTTAATTGAAGCAGGGATAAACAAGGATTGTGATAGCCTGTGGGTGGTCTATGCCCCTCCAGAGGTTCAATTAGCACGATTAATAGAGAAACGTAAAATGAGTGAGGCTGAAGCCCGACAACGTATTACCGCTCAACCACCACAAGAACAAAAACTGGCTGTTGCAGATGTAATCATTCGTAATGGCAGCACTTTTGAAGACACTTGGCGTCAGGTTTCCACTTTTTGGAAGTTAACCATTCCTCACCAGTCTCTTGAGGCAGAACCGCTGTTGACAAAAGAGAAGACTGTGTCGAATGCTATTACCGTAATTCGCGGCAAACCGGCTCATTCAGTGGAGATTGCCAATCTTTTTAACCGATTAAGTGCAAGTGGTCAAGCCATGACGCCCGAAAAAGTCATGGAAGCATTCGGCGAAAAGGCTTATCTTTTGCTTACAATGGGAAATGAACTAGTGGGTGCAATGGGCTGGCAGGTTGAAAACTTGGTGGCAAGAACTTTGGATCTGTTGATTGATCCTCAGACTCCTATGGAGAGGGCTTTGCCACCTTTGATACAGGAAATGGAAACTGCTTCTAATGAGTTGCAATGTGAGGTTTCTTTAATATTTGTGCCCCCTGAGCTAGCAAAACTTGGCATATGGCGCATCTTGGGATACGAACCGCGTCTGCCACACGCTTTAGGTGTTCAAGCTTGGCAGGAAGCCGCGCAAGAGTCATTAAAACCGGGCATGGTGATGCTGTTTAAACAATTGAGAAAGGATCGTGTTTTACGTCCAATATAAGTTCACGATATTTAGATAAGTTAACTCCACTGATTGGTTTAGGTCGTTGAAAACAAAGTGCCTAATTTGTTGAGCGAGTTGTACTTCTTATACCAGCGTTTGAACTGGCTGAGTGTCCTGGACATTCTGCTGGTTGCTTCGGTATTTTTTGTGATTCTTGTGCTGGTTCGAGATACTCAGGCAGTCATATTGCTACGCGGCGCAATCCTGCTCATATTAGTTCTGCTATTAATTACCAGTCTGGCAGCGCTTCCTGCGTTCTCCTGGTTAGTGCGAACTACATTGCCGGCATTGGTCTTTTCTATACCGGTGATTTTTGCGCCGGAAATACGCCGGGCTTTAGAACGTTTGGGACGTGCTGGAACAGGAGCACCACTCTGGCGTATATCCTACCCAGAAATTGAAGCCATGCAGAATGCAATTAAATCAGTTGTGAGTGCTGCTGCCCGGCTTTCAGCTCGTCAGCACGGAGCGTTGATTGTGTTGCAACGTAATGATCGCCTTTATGAGTATGCTCAAACAGGCGTTTGGATGGATGCGAACGTAACTCCAGAGTTACTTTTACAAATCTTTTACCCAAATACTCCGCTTCATGATGGTGCGGTAATTATTGCCAAGGGGCATGTCATTGCAGCTGCTTGCGTGATGCCTTTGTCATCCAGTGGTATATTAAACCGCTCACCAGATCGTCAGATGGGTTTGCGACACCGTGCTGCGCTAGGAATCTCTGAGGTTTCTGACGCAGTGGCTGTGGTTGTTTCAGAAGAAACGGGATCTATTTCGGTTGCACAGGCAGGGCGACTGATCCGAAGATTGGATACCGAGCGATTAGAAAATATTTTGATGGCATTTTATCAATCTGAGGAGGTCGGGGCTTTAGGTTTTTTCCGACGGGTACAGCGCTGGGCAAATGGGCATGGAAAGGAGTAATGAAATTGCTTCAGCTTGTACGCGCGTTTGTGAAGAATTTACCTGCCATGCTGCTGGCACTCATACTGGCAATGATGGTTTGGATTTCTGCTGTGACATCTTCGGATCCAACTCAAGAACAGGCTTTTCCACGTCCGATTCCGCTTCAAGTTGTCGGACAGGATCCAGCTTTGATTTTGGTTAGCGATTTACCTGATAATGTGAGCCTGGTGCTTAGTGCGCCTAAATCTATCTGGGAGCGCTTAATCAGTGAACAAAATACTGTTCGTGCGGTCATTGATCTTGGCGGTTTGTCTTCTGGAAAACATGAGGTACAAATACAGATCCAGGTTCGTGTGCAGCCGGTTAAGATAGTTTCTTATTCTCCTCAAACGCTTACAGTTGTTCTTGAAGAACTGGCAGCTCGAACCTTCCCAATACATCTTGTTGAACGTAATGAGCCGGCAATAGGTTTTGAAGCTTCGCGACCTCAGTTAAGCCAGTCTACCGCTCTTGTCAGTGGTCCGCGATCCATTGTGGATCGTGTAAAGGAAGTGCGTGCGGTGTTGGATTATGCTTCTGCAACCCAAGATATTAAGCAAACCATTCCACTACTGGCTTTGGATGCGAATGGGTTGCGCCTGGAAGGGCTGACGATAAGTCCTGATCAGGTTAGCGTCTCTGTTCGGGTATCTCAGCGGGGTGGATATCGTAACGTTGTTGTTAAAGTGATGCCTGTCGGACAGGTTGCCAGTGGCTATCGCCTGACGAACATTTCGGTGTTTCCACCAACTGTAACCGTGTTTTCATCAGATCCAAAACTGGTAGAGAATCTACCAGGCTATATAGAAACTTCTCCTCTGGACCTTTCCGTCGCTAAGGATGATTTTGATGTGAATCTAGCACTTAATTTGCCTTCAGGCGTGCAGATTGTTGGCGAGCCGACTGTTACTGTTCAGGTTGGAATTGCTGCCATTGAGAGCAGTTTGACACTGACAAATATGTCTGTTCAGATTATCGGATTGGAGCCCGGTTTGAAGGCAGAAGTCTCTCCGGAGCGTGTGGATGTTGTGCTTTCCGGTCCCCTACCGATTCTGGAGCGCTTGGCGTTAAGCGAAGTGCGTGTTATTGTGGACATGAGTGGTGAAAGAGCGGGTAAGTATCAGCGCGAGCCCAAGGTTGTATATGATTACCCTGATTTGCGGGTGGAAGCGATTTTGCCTAGCACGGTGGAGGTAACAGTGACTGCAATAACGCGCGCCACAGCTTTACCTGCTCCATAGGGATATATCCATGAACAAACCTGTTGTTGCGTTGGTTGGACGACCAAACGTTGGTAAAAGTACGTTATTCAATCGTCTGGCAGGTGAGCGATTGGCGATTGTGGACGCAATACCTGGCACAACGCGCGATCGCTTGTTTGCACAGACGGAATGGAATGGGGTGATCTTTGATATTGTGGACACTGGAGGAATTGATCCGACAACTGGTGGGAAAGGGGCATTATCGGTTGGATCTGCTGAGTTTATTCAGCAAATTCGAAACCAAGCATGGATTGCTGTTCAGGAAGCAGATGCGATTTTATTTCTGGTGGATGCGATGTCTGGAGTGACCCCCGCGGATGTTGAAGTTGCTAATATCCTACGCAAGAATCAGACTACGCGGGCAGGTCAACTATCGCCGCCTATCCTTTTGGTGGTGAATAAAGCAGACAGCGAGGCATTGAGGCGGTCTGCAAATCAGTTCTATGAGCTGGGCTTGGGGGATCCATACCCGGTTTCTGCGATTCATGGTACTGGGACTGGCGACCTGCTGGATGCACTTGTGGCTATTTTGCCAGAATTTGAGAGAGAAGTCGAGGACGAGTCGGTCAAAATAGCGATCGTGGGTAAGCCGAATGTGGGCAAGTCCAGCCTGCTAAACCGGCTGATTGGTGAGGAGCGCGCGATTGTCAGTCCGATACCCGGTACGACGCGCGATGCGGTGGACACACAGATTGAATTTGGCGGTGTGCCGATCACCCTGATTGATACTGCTGGCATTCGGCGTCGAGGCAAGATTTTACCAGGTGTGGAGAAATACAGTGTTATGCGTTCTTTACGTGCTATCGAACGCGCCGATGTTGCTTTGTTAATGCTCGATGCCACCAGTGGAATCACCATGCAAGATGCACATATTGCTGGATTTATACTTGAAGCATGGAAAAGTACAGTGGTATTGGTGAATAAATGGGACGCCATCCAGAAGGATACGCATACGATGGAGCAATACACGGTTCAAATCCGTCAACAACTGAATTTTATGGATTATGTACCGGTGTTGTTTGTATCTGCCAAAACCGGGCAGCGTGTGGATCAGGTTTTGCCGATGGCTTTGAGGGTGCAGGAGGAGCGTCTGGTACACATCACTACCTCTAAACTAAATCAAATCCTCCAACGGGCGCAAGACGAACATGCCGCAACCTCGCGTAGTGGGAGATCCCTGCGTATCTATTACGGTACACAAGTCCGTAGTGATCCTCCGACATTTATGTTATATGTGAATGACCCAAAACTGGCGCATTTCAGTTATCTGCGTTATCTAGAAAATTGCTTGCGCAGGGAGTACCCATTTCTTGGGACACCTGTGCGACTCGTGTTAAAGCCAAGGCGATGAGATTAATTTGAGATTGGTATTTTGTCTTACTTAAGTATTCAAAAATCAGTGGTTACAGGTGACATTTGTCACTTTTTTGCGAGTTGGAATCTTGTAATATAAAAACATGTAAATGTTTATTCCGTAAGGCAGAAATGATAAAGTCCAGTTTTCATTTTATCTGAGCTAATATTTTGAACGCCGGTCGGCGTTCGTCAAACCGTTCCCGTATGCCGGGATAATCACCTGAGCAGCCTTCTGTTTCTGCCTCAGAAAATCCGCTGGCATACGGCAGCGGATTTTTGTTTCTGTGTGGTGTATCCATGGAAAGGAGGCAGAATCCCGAAGAGGTTTTCCCGAATATAAAATAATGAAATATTGACTTACTAAAGCCTTTGTGAAGGCCAGTCTCGGTTAGACAATATTTCACAGGAGGTATAGCAATGTTGGAACGTTTGACAAAATTTTTTGCTTCCCGTTGGGGAATCATTCTGGCAGGCGCGGTCATTGGTGTTTTGGGACCCACCTTGCAAAAACTTGGCAATCCTCCCAATATGGGTATCTGTGTAGCTTGTTTTGAGCGTGACATTGCTGGCGCGCTCGGTTTGCATCGAGCCAACGTTGTTCAATATATTCGTCCAGAAATCATTGGGTTTGTGCTTGGCTCAACGATTGCCGCGTTAATATTCCGGGAATTCAAAGCGCGTGCTGGCTCAGCGCCAATTGTTCGTTTTATCTTGGGGGTTTTTGCAATGATTGGCGCATTGGTTTTTCTTGGTTGTCCCTGGCGTGCCAATTTCCGGCTGGCTGGTGGCGATTTAACCGCAGTCCCCGCCTTGATTGGGCTGGCAATCGGAATTGCCATTGGGGTATGGTTCTTGCGTTCTGGCTATAATCTTGGACGTAGCCAGAAGACTTATACTGCTGTAGGTTGGATTATGCCCGTTCTGATGATCGGCTTGTTGTTGCTAGTCATTTTTAAACCGGTCTTTAGCGAGGGTGGTCCAATTTTCTTTAGCGAGAAGGGACCGGGTTCTTTGCATGCACCGCTTATTGTTTCTTTGCTGATTGGGCTGATAATTGGATTTTTGGCACAGCGAACCCGTTTTTGTACGATGGGAGCTATTCGAGATGTGATCTTGATACGCGACTTTCACTTGATCAGCGGTGTATTTGCTTTGCTTGTAGCTGCTTTTGTGGCTAATCTTGTTTATGGTCAGTTTAAGGTTGGTTATGCTGGGCAGCCAATTGCGCATAGTAATTTTTTGTGGAATGTGTTAGGTATGGTGTTAGCCGGGTTAGCTTATGCGCTGGCAGGTGGATGCCCGGGACGTCAATTATTCTTAGCAGGTGAAGGGGATGGGGATTCGGCTATATTCGTGTTAGGTATGATTACCGGGGCAGCTTTTTCTCACAATTTTAACCTTGTAGCCAAAACAGACACAGTCGTTGAGGGTGTGCTTAAGACTGGTGGGCCTTCGCCTTTTGGAATGGCGGCTGTAATTCTTGGACTGGTAGTTTGTCTTATCATCGGGTTTACCATGCGGGAAAAGGTTGCATAAGGAGATAGGAGCGATGAATACGGTAGATGCTCGTGGATTATCTTGCCCTCAGCCCGTTATTTTGGCTCAAAAAGCTATTGCAAAAGGGGACTTCCCGATTGAAGTGTTCGTGGATACTGTCACCTCGCGAGAGAACGTTCGCCGTATGGCGGAAAAGCAGGGCTGTAAGGTTGAAATCGTACAACAGGGCGATGAGTTCAAGCTGGTATTGAGCAGATGACTTCTAGCTTGGGGGTTGTAGAAACAGGATTGGTCTATCTCGATAATGCGGCGACCTCCTGGCCCAAACCGCCGGGAGTCGCCGCAGCAATGCAGTATTTTCTAGATGAGATTGGCGCTAACCCTGGACGTTCTGGTCACCGTCTGTCAGTTGAGTCAGGGCGAATTGTCTATGAAACGCGCGAAGCAATTGCCTGTCTATTCGGAGCTTCAGATCCACTGCGTGTCATTTTTGGTATGAATGCGACAGATGGGATTAACTTAGTGCTTCATGGGATTTTAAAACCTGGTGATCACGTTGTCACTTCCAGCATGGAACATAATGCGGTCATGCGTCCCTTACACGACCTGGAGATGCGAGGTGTAGAGGTAAGCCAGGTTGCATGTAATCCTGATGGCAGCCTTGATCCTGCTTTGGTGAGAAAAGCTATTTGCACCAATACGAAGTTGATCGTTTTGAATCATGCTTCTAATGTGTGTGGCACGATTCTACCCATTAGAGAAGTGGGACAAATTGCGCGTCACCACGATTTGTTATTTTTAGTGGATGCTGCGCAATCAGCAGGAACTGTACCAATTCATATGGTGATGGATTGCATAGATTTTCTGGCATTCACTGGTCACAAGTCATTATACGGTCCCATGGGGACGGGGGGAGTGGTCATTGGGGAACGCGTTGATCCATCTGCATTGCACCCGTTGCGGCAAGGTGGAACAGGTAGCCGCTCTGAACATGAAGTGCAACCAGAGTTCTTCCCCGATCGTTGTGAGAGTGGAACACCGAACGCAGTGGGATTGGCGGGTTTGTTAGCTGCTTTACAATGGTTACAAAGACAAGGAAGCGTCCAGCTTCGTACTCATGAAATGGCGCTGTGTGCTGACTTGCTTGAGGGTTTGCTAAATATTCGTGGTGTGATCGTATATGGTCCGCTGGATACAAATAAGCGAACTGCAACAGTTGGTTTTAATATTCAAGGCATGGAACCTTCAATAGTTGGTTTACGATTAGACGAAGAATATGGGATACTCTGTCGGGTTGGCTTGCATTGTGCGCCCTCGGCTCATCGCACTCTAGGAACGTTTCCAGATGGCTGTGTCCGGTTTGCTATTGGTGCATTTAACACTGAAAGAGATATTGAAAAAGCGCTTAAAGCAGTCAGCGAACTGGCAAAAGAGGTGCGATGAGTTCGGACTTTGCTGTAATATTGGTGGATTCAACCAGTCATGCAATGAGGATTGAGAAGCTATTAACCAGTCGTGGTATAACTTGTAAGCTGGTTCCAGTACCTCGTCATCTCAGTTCTGATTGTGGTGTTTGTGTGCGCGTGCAGAAACGGGATATTGAAGAAGTTAAGAGCTTGATAGATGCTCATCATGTGGTGATACGATCTATAGAGGCGTTATGACACCGAGTGAGAACAAAATTCGTCTGACTGCTCTGGCGACTTGCTCTGGTTGAGCGTCTAAGTTTAGCGCACAAGCGCTGGCGCAGGTTCTGCGTCCTTTGCAACAAATATTTTCGCCGGCAGATTATCCGAGCTTGCTGGTGGGATTAGGCGCGCCAGATGATGCGGCGGTTTGGAAAGTGGATGAGAAACGCGCACTTGTAGTTACACTTGATTTCTTTACGCCAATTGTGGATGACCCGTATGAGTATGGGGCAATCGCTGCTGCAAACAGTTTGTCCGATGTCTATGCAATGGGTGCTGATCCTTTTCTGGCATTGAACGTTGCAGCGGTTCCACCCCAATTACCTCATGAAATTGTCTCTGAAATTTTTCGGGGAGGAGCGGAAAAAGCAAAAGAGGCGGGGGTAGTCATTGCAGGAGGTCACACCGTTCAGGACAAGGAGCCAAAATATGGCTTAATTGTCTTGGGGTTTGCTCAAATTGATCGCGTCTTAACAAAAAGCGGGATGAAAGCTGGTGATATTTTGTTCCTCAGCAAGCCAATTGGTAGCGGGGTAGTTACCTCTGCCATCAAAGCCGATAAGATTACGCATGAGGAAGCGCTTGAGACGATTGCTTGGAT
>Ga0308390_1002827_pt1 | contig 10150 bp, 11 predicted proteins | sample Hotspr2Sample149_FD_202358 | JGI IMG/M metagenome (GOLD analysis project Ga0308390, IMG submission 202358) | Hot spring phototrophic mat microbial communities from Mushroom Spring, Yellowstone National Park, Wyoming, United States - 20040719_149 ...
CATACTCGATTTTATAATATTTTTCGATAAAACTATATCGGTAGATGAAATAATAATAATAGCTTGTGGGTAATTAGTTTCTGTATTAACCATTATTTTTACGTTGTTGTCTGTTACATATAAATTTTTATCAATATAAGAAGAAGTGTAAACGTTTTTTATTCCTGTTAATTTTGCTACAAAAGGCGTAGCAGGTTTTTTTGTTATTTCTGAGATTGTTCCTGTTTGAATAATTTGTCCTTTAAACATTATTGCAACTTTTTCCGATAAAGTTAAAGCTTCGTTTATGTTATGTGTAACATGAATTATAGTAAAACCTTTACGATGCAATTGTCTTAATAAAAGTATTAGTTCGTATCTGGCACTTACATCAACTGCTGATAAAGGCTCATCTAATAACAAAATTTCAGGTTTAGATAAAATTGCTCTTGCAAGCGATATTTTTTGCTTTTCGCCCGATGATAATTCATTTGGGTATTTTTTAAAAAGTAAAGAAATATTAAACAAGTTAATTATTTCCTTAGTTTCTTCAGATGTAGATTTATTAGCAAATAAAAGATTTTTTTCAACTGTAAGATTTGGAAAAAGTGTATTTTCGGATGTTACATAAGCAAATTTTCTTTTGTGAATAGGTATTGAAATAATGTTTTTATTTTTATAATAAATACTTCCATTTTTAGGACGACGAAATCCTGCTATAATGTCGAGTAATAATGTTTTTCCACTTCCCGATTCCCCTAATATTATCCAATATTCGCCATTAGCAATAGTTAAATTTGTTGATTTAATTTCAAATTCTTGAATTTTATATGTTATATCTTTAAGAATAAGTGCCATTATTCGGAACTTTTTGCAATTATTCGTAATAAAACAAATATTACTAAGCTGATGATAATTATTACAGTAGCAATAGGTTGTACATAAGTTAAACCAAATTGATTCATTCGCTCAAAAAGAAGTAAAGGTGAAGTCATAGGATGATATGCAATAATAGCAACTGCCCCAAATTCGCTTATTCCACGTGCAAACATTAGCACGTATCCAGTTACAATGTTTTGCCAAGCAAGCGGGAGCGATATTTTAAAAAAAACTTTTACCGGACTTGCACCTAAAGATAGAGCTGCTTTTTCTAAAGAAACAGGAATTTTACTAAAACCAACTCTTGCCGATTGAATTAAAAAAGGCAAACTTACAAAAGCCATTGCCAATCCTATCCCTAAATGAGAATCTATAATAGTCAAACCTATTGATGATAAAAATTTTCCTACATAAGTAGAAGGTGATATTATTGTTAATAAGGCTATTCCTGCTGCTGTATGCGGCATAACTATTGGTAAATCTATTATACCAATAATAAGTTTTTTTAACCAAAAATTATATCGAGCTAATAAATAAGCTAACGGAATTGCACCTATAGAAAAAAAAATAGTGGTAATAAACGAAATTAATAAAGTACGTTTAATTGACTGCCATACTTCAGGATCATTAAATAAAGGATCGCTCGAAACAAACAAGCTTCCTACAACTAATTTTAAAAGTGGAGAAATTATAAACAATAAAATTAGTCCACTCAGTAACAGTAAAATCCAATAAAAATAATGATTTTTAATCATTTTTCTTAAATATAAAAAAGGCTGCAAAATAGCAGCCTTAAATTTATGAAAAAAGTTTTTGGTTTATTCTTTGAGAATAATAAACTTTTGTTTGTACGAAATATTTTTAGAATGAATATGTAAAATATAAACTCCATCTAATAAGTACGAGACATCAATTTTTAATTCGTTATCAACCAAATTTTTATATTCATAAACTTTTTGACCAATAAGATTGTGTATAGAAATATTAAAGTTAGTTTCAAAAAGTTCATAAGGTAAATTTACAAACAACGTCTTTGAAGCCGGACTGGGATAAACAACAATATTATTACTAATCAAAATTTTATCTTCAAATGATTCGTTATTGTTAGGTGTCGTAAAAGCGGTACAATTAGGAACTGAATACCGATTGCTGACCTTTGTACATCCAAGAGCATCTGTTACGGTTACTCTATAATTTCCTCTACACAAATTAACAGCAGTTTGGGTGGTTTGTCCATTGCTCCAAAGGTAAGAATATGGCGGATCGCCACCTGTTACATTAGCTTTAATGGAGCCTTGGCAAGTTCCTGCTGGTGTACATGTAATTGTAGCTGTAATATTAATATTTTTAGTACCAACACTTCTAGAATAGCTTTTTGAAGCATTACAAGCATCTCTAATTGTTACAGAATACGTTCCTGGTGATAAATTTTCAATAATTGATGTAGTTGCACCTGTATTCCATAAATAACTATACGATGGTGTTCCATTATTTGCGGTAATTACTGCTACTCCTGTTGGCTGACATGGCGAAGAAGCATAAGTAACAATACTACCACTTAATGCTTGGGGTTCTGATAATATTGTTGATTTTACAACAGTTTGATTGCACGCATCTTTTACAGTTACTTTATAAGTTGTGTTAGCTATTAATCCAACAGCTGTTTGTGTAATTTGTCCATTACTCCATTTGTAACTATATGGCGGAAGCCCATGTATAGGATGTGCCGTTGCAGTACCATCTGCGCCTCCATTGCAAGTAACAGGTGTTGTTGTAATGGAGGCATTAACTTTTGAATTTTGTAGTATAGTAACACTCGCTGTGGCTGTGCTATTACATGCATCTTTTATAGTTACGGTATAATTACCTGCTGTAAGATTTGTAATGGTTTGTGTAGTTTTATTATTAGACCAATTGTAAGTATAAGGTGATGTGCCATATATAGGATTAGCTGTAGCTGAACCAGTAGATCCACCAAAACAATTTATGTGCTGAACATTAATAATAGAAGCCTGTAGTAGTGGTTGATGAGTTAAATATATCGTTCTACTCATAGTGCAGCCATTTGATCCAGTAACTGTTACTGTATAATTTCCAACAGGTAAATTAGAAATAGTTTGTGTAGTTTGTCCATTACTCCAAATATATGTATAAGGTTCATTGCCAAAGGAGGGAATAGCTGTTATAGAACCATTACTTGCATTTGGGCAAGTTGTTTTAATTATAGAAAAACCTATACTGTCGAAACAGCCATATCGTGCAATAAAACCATCTCTTCTACTTGCAAAACTGTTTTTTAGAAAATGTGAACCAATAAATAAAGTATCAGAATGATATTCCCCGATCCATACAAAATTTCTATTGGTAGAACTAAAGGCTGAAGAATTTCCACTTTCGTTAGATTTTCCTATGGCAGATAATAAGTTTAATGTATTGCCGTCATTGTCGAAAACAGCAGCAAATGCGTCGCTATTAGCCAAATAATTTGTTGTAAATATTCCAAAACTAATTTTGCTTCCGTGAGAGCCACTTAAAATTAGTTGATTATTAAGTGAAGTTAAATTTAGTATATTTTCATCTTTGTTACCGCCAAAAAGTTTTGCCCAAATAAATTGTCCATTGCGGGCATATTTTGCTAAAAATAAATCATTTGTTGCAGAAGGTCCTGCGTTTAGGTATAATTTTTTTGAAGTATCGGTAGATGTACTATCGAAACGAATTCTTACAGATGAAAATTTTCCTGCAATGTACTGATTACCGTTATTGTCATATACATGTTTAATGATATAAAAATCGCTATTAGTAGGAATAACTTTTCTTGTCCAAATTAAATTACCATTTAAATCAATTCTTAACACTATTCCTGAACGATAAGTTGTAGGCAATGTTGCTATTGTGGTGTTACCATATTTTACAACACCAGCTATTTGACCAGAAAGGTAGTATTCGTTGTTAAAAATGGATATGTTGCGAATAAAGCTTAAATCGGAACTAGATTGTACTAGTTTAGACCATATCCATTCGCCTTCGGAATTAAATTTTACTATAAAATTTTGTCTTTGAACAGGATTTTCTGGTTCAACGGAAAGAGTACCATAATCGCCAAAAAATGTAACTGATGAAATAAATTGCCCTGTCATAATAATGTGCCCATACATATCAATATCGAAGTATCCGCCCATTTGATGTGTATTTCCGTAAGCAACATTTTTTGCCCATATAATATTTCCATTTAAATCCATTTTTGCAAGAAAAATGTCGTTAGCTCCATTATTCCAGATGGGTGTTCCTGCAATGTTAATAGGGTTAGAATTAAAAACTCCTGAAAAGTAAATGGCATCTTTTTCTTTACTTAATTTGAATCCGTATGCGCTTTCAGTTCCAGAACCACTAATATGCTTAAACCAAATTAAATCGCCAGCATAAGAATATTTAGCAATAAATATATCTTGCAAAGCCACTGCGTTGATAGTTAAATTTTCTATTTTTAATTCTCCGTTAAAGTTTCCATAAACATAGTAATTATTATTATCATCTTGAATAATTTCTACAGGGTTAACTTGCCCTGTGCCTTTTATCTCTTTTATCCACATATAACTTTGCGAATGCAGTGTTAAGCAAACAATACCTAACAAACCTGCAGTAAATATAGTTTTCATATATCGTTAAATTTTATTATCAATAATATAGTAAATTTACTAATAGCTAATACGCAAAAATATTGTTGAGGTTTTAAAAATAAGTAAAAAAATTAAAACGAATTGACTAAGAAAGATTTTTTGATGACGAATTAAGTAAATTAAGTGTCTAATTACTTTAATGGTTCTTTATATTTTATGATTTTTTTAGGAAGAAATAAAAGTAGTTTTACCTAAACGTTTAAAGTATCTTTACTTATAATATCTTTAAATAATTCTTCGGGAGTTTTTCCTAGGTTTTTTAATAGAATTTTTGCATCATTTGTTAAATGACTGTTTGGATGTTTTTGTATAAACAGTTCATAATGTTTTTTTGCATTTTCTATATCGTTTAAAAGATTTTCGTAAATTTCTGCTTTCATAAATAAACACAAATCAAGTTTAGGATAATTTGGATATTTATTTTCGATTTTGTTCAGAACACTTATAGCTTCTTTGCCCTTATTAAGTGAACGAAAAGTATTGGCTTTACGAAAGAGAAATTCAGGTGTTAAACTGTCGTCGGGAAAGCTATTGGCATATTTAGAATAAAATTTTATTGTTTCGTAAGCAGCCGAAATATTTAAATTTCCTGTTGTATCGGCTAATAATATTTGTTCTAATTTGTTTATTTCATTTAATAATAATTTCTTATCTTCATGTTTATATTGATTACAAGCAACAAGTAAGATAATAAAATAACATAAATATTTCATATTCATATATGAATTATTTGGGTAATTGCACTTTATATTTTGGTTTTACTATTCCTGTAGTAATTTGATTAAGTTTACTTTTTAATAAGCGTCGTTTTATAGGTGAAAGGTAATCTATTAGCAATTTGCCTTCGATGTGGTCGTATTCGTGTTGTATAATGCGAGCTCGAATTCCATCAAAACTTTCTATATATTCGTTAAATTGTTCGTCGAAATATTTAATTGTTATATTAGACTTTCGTAAAATATCTTCACGAATGAAAGGAATACTTAAACAGCCTTCGTTGTAATACCAATCGTTGCCTTCTTCTTTAATGATATAAGGATTTATAAAAACTTTTTTAAAGTTTTTAAGTTCTGGGTAATCTTGGCTCATTTGAGTAGCGTCAACAACAAACAGTCTGATAGATAAGCCTATTTGTGGTGCAGCTAAACCAACGCCATCGGCAGCATACATTGTTTCGTACATATCCTTAATTAACTCATTTAAGTTAGGATATTTTGAGGTAATATCTTTGGCAACTTCTCTTAGTACAGTGTTTCCATATACGTAAATAGGTAAAATCATTATTTTATGTTTTTTATGTAGTTCATATAATCTTGTAGTAAAATGGTTGCACTTATCATATCAATAGTTTCCTTTTTTTGGCGGTCTTTTTTCTTGCTGCCGGCTATAATCATAGTTTGAAATGCAATTTTTGATGTAAATCTTTCATCATATAGAATACAAGAAATATTAGGATATCGCAATTTTAGTTTATTAAAAAAAGGTTTAACGTATTTTATTGCACTGGAATTTGTATTGTCAAAGCGTTTTGGATGTCCTACAATTATTGTATCTATGTTTTCTTTTGTTAAATAATTGTCTAAAAAAGTGAAAATATCTTTCGAGTGAATTGTTGTAAGTCCTGTAGCAATTATTTGCATAGGATCGCTTATTGCAATCCCAACTCGTTTTTGGCCATAATCTATGGCAAGTATTCGTTTCATATTTGTAAGCAGCAAAAGTAATTCATTTTTAGTATATAAACAAGGATGATTGCTTTTAGGGCTTTTGAACAATACAGTAATGAAAAAATTTAACAATAAAGTTAAAATTTATGTGAAAAACCTAATCCCACAAATTCTTTAAATTGAATACGAGGTCCTTTACCAATAATATTTTCGTTTTTATCTTTAATAACAATAATATTTACAAAATTATTCGTAACGTAATGCTTCAATAGGATCGAGTTTAGCGGCTTTTTTTGCTGGAATATAGCCAGAAAACACACTAACTAAAAAGCATAAAATAACTCCTGTAATTATCCAAAACCAAGGTATTACAAACGGGCCATCAATTAATAAAGCAATTATATTTCCTGTGATAACTCCGAGCAATATTCCAAAAATTCCACCTAATTGACCTATATAAATAGTTTCAATTAAAAATTGTTGTTGTATTTGCGATGGTTTTGCTCCCATAGCTTTGCGGGTACCTATTTCGCGAGTACGTTCTGTAACCGATACAAGCATAATATTCATCAATCCTATAGATGCGCCTATAAGTGTAATTATACCTATTAAAGTTGCAGCAATGGTAACGTACTTAATGTTTTCCATAAGCATATTAACAAGGCTATCGCTTTTGGAGATTTCGAAATTAGAGGGTTTTGTAGTATCTAATTTTCTGATAATTCTAAAAAAACCTTCGGCTTCCGAAACAGCTTCATCGAGTTTTTCAGGTTTTGCAGGCATAACATTTATTGTAAATGAAAGATTAGAGCTAAATAATCTTGCATTTTGTACAGGAATAAAACATATTTTGTCGTTATTACTGCCAAAACTTGTTCCTTTAGATTTTAGAATACCTATTATGATGTACCTTGAATTTCCTATTAAAATTTTTTTTCCTATAGGATTTTCGTGCGATGCAAACAATGTATTTTGTATTTCTTTCCCTATAATTACACTGTTACTACCTTTTATTATTTCTTGAAACAAAAAATTACGACCTTGTTCTATTTCGTAGCCCGATACAGTAAAATAGTTTTCGTCTATACCTAAGACAGAAATATTGGGATTGCTTTTTTTATTCTTATATTTTACAACAGCTTGTTGTGAACAAATTATAGAAATGGAAACTACTGAAGGAAATGAGTATCGTTCTTTAAATATTTGTGCTTCTTTAAAACTAATATTCTTATATTCTATTCTGTTATTATTTCCGCGTGTATTTTTAAACGACCAGTTGGTTATGCGAAAAGAATTTGCACCTAAACTACTAAAGTTCGAATTAAGTGAACTTCTTATAGCTTCAATTGCTGTAAGTATTCCTACAAGAGCCATTATTCCAAAAGCAATAATAAGTACAGTTAAAGTTGCTCTAAGTTTATTTATTTTTAAACTTTGCGAAGCAACTTTAAAATTTTCTAGTAATGGTAAAATTGATTTTAACTTGTGCTTTAAAAACATAAACAAACATACATTAAATTTTTCAGTTACACAAAAATGTTGTGAAAATTGAGTTTACTTATTGATGTTTGTTCTTTAATTTTTGGTATTGCTAATTTAGTATACATAAACTATATTTGCGTAAAAAGAAATATGCAAACAACTAACAGATGTCCAAAATGTGGTAGTACTAAATATGTTAAGCATGGTAAAGTGAAAAATAGACAAAGGTATAAATGTAAAGAATGTGGGTATCATTTCACGGTTTTCAAATTAGGGAAAAGAATAGAAAGAGAACTTGTAGTAAGAGCTATTCAACTCTACTTAGAAGGTATGGGTTTTAGAGCTATTGAAAGGATTTTAGGAATAAGCCATGTAAGTATCATGAATTGGATTAAAAAATTAGGTAAAAGTATTGAACAGATGAAAAAAAATTATCATACAGAATTTAAGGTTGTAGAAATGGATGAGTTGTGTAGTTACATTAAAGAAAAAAAAACAAAGCATGGATTTGGTGCGCTTATAGTAGAGATAGAAAACAAGTTCTTGGTTTTTATGTAGGAGATAGAAGTGAATCGTCTGCGGAAAAACTTTATATGCAAATAAAGAACTTTAAGATTGAAAAATTTTGTACAGATTATTGGCAGAGTTATGATAGTGTATTACCATCACAAAAACACATAAAAAGTAAGAAAGAGACGTATTCAATAGAGGGGATGAATAGTTTAATAAGACATTATTTAGCAAGATTTAAGAGAAGGACAAAATGTTACTCCAAGTCATTCGAGATGATAAGAAACACTCTTAATATTTTTTTCCATAAAAAGATAAATAAGGAGTTTATAAATTTTGAATGTATACTAAATTAGCAATGCCCACGATTCTATTATACCATTTACAACACGACATTCTATTGCAATTTGATTAATATTATCCTTGTAAACAAAAGCCGGACTATAACCATAATTCCATTGCCAGGTAGAAAATTTTGTTTTTACTAAATTTTCTATAAAGTAAATATCATTATCACTTAAATGATAATCAGATTTAATGTTGAAATATTCGCATAAATATTTTTTTATGGCAGAAACAACATCGTCAAAAGTAAAAATATAGTTTAACTCAAAAATTAAATTTGTTACAGGCGATGGCTTTGAAGCTATGCTTTTGCTTAAAAATTTATCTTTCTCGCTTTTTAATGCTTCTTTTAAATAATCGAGAGAAGCATTAACAAGTAATGTGCTATGATAAAGACTTCTGTTTTTAAAAATATGAGCCGCCGTTCCAGTTATTTTTTTGTTTTTTATTAAAATATCATTTTTTGTATTTTGAACAGCATAAATGCCAATTGTTTCTAAAAATTTTAAAATCGGAACAATTAAATCCGATATGTTTATTTTTGAATTATTTTTAATTATAGCAATATTCAAATTTCCTTCATCGTGATATACTGCCCCACCACCACTTATTCTTCGAACAATAGGTATATTATTTTTTTTTATAAAATTAAAATTAGCTTCGGCAAAAGCATTTTGATGTTTTCCTATAATAACAGACTTATGGTTAATATATAAAATTAAAAATTCATCTTTAAAATTATGAATTAAATAATGTTCTAATGCAACATTAGCATAAGGTGATTGAAAAGGACTAAAAATAAACAACATAAACTATGTTAGCTTTTTATTGTTTTTGTGTCGAGTATAATCTCGTAAAGTTCGTTTCTGATATTTATCAATAAAAGCTTTTGTTAAATCCACTCCTGTTTGATTTGCTAAACAAATAAGAACCCAGAGAATATCTGCCATTTCTTCTTCAATCGAATTTTTACTTTCATTTTCTTTGAATGATTGTTCTCCATATGTTCTAGACATTATACGTGCAAGTTCTCCAACTTCTTCTACTAAAATTGCTAAATTTGTTAATTCGTTAAAATAACGAACACCTACACTTTTAATCCAATCGTCTGTAAGCTTTTGAAGTTCATTCAGACTAATTTTTTCTGTATTCATTTTTTATTTCAAATGTAAACTAATTTATACTTTTGTACAATAATCACAATTTTTTTAGAATAAAAAAAGAAACATGGCAGATTCAATTTATAAATGCAACTTTATGCTACAAAATTACAAAATATTTCATAAGGTGTTTTAAATTCAAGTTTTTTCTGGGTCTGTTATTTAATTGATGCTGTATATATTTTACAAATAAATCGGGTACCAAATCGAAACTCATTTTTTTAGGTATATATTGTCTGATAAGTTTATTAGTATATTCGTTAATAGCTCTTTCCCATAATGCAAATGGGTGTGCAAAATAAAAATCTGCGTGTAGATTTTTAGCAATTAGTTGATGTTCTGATTTCGTGAGCTTCTTCGGCAGAATAAATACTTGATGAAGATGAATTCCTTTTAAGCTCACGATAAATAGTAGTTTTATTTACATTTAAACTTTCGGCAATAAATT
>Ga0308390_1002828_pt1 | contig 10146 bp, 9 predicted proteins | sample Hotspr2Sample149_FD_202358 | JGI IMG/M metagenome (GOLD analysis project Ga0308390, IMG submission 202358) | Hot spring phototrophic mat microbial communities from Mushroom Spring, Yellowstone National Park, Wyoming, United States - 20040719_149 ...
TTTTAAATTAAAAAAAATAAAATTTAAAAAATTTAAAAAAAATTTCAACAGTTGAAGGGAACCCTTCAACTGTTATTTCTCTCTAAACAGTCCAATATGTATCTGAACTTCTGCAGGCAATCTTTTTATTAAATTTTAATTGACTGCTAAAATAAAAATTTATATGATTTTAATAATTAACGGCCAACTTATAAAATTTAAATTACAGGAGGAATTAAAATGAAAAGCTCGCCAATGGATAATAAAGAACCATCAAATGGCAAATGCGCTCTCTGCGGCGGAATATATAGCAAGAGAGTTATGAAAAAACACCTTGATTCTTGCAGAACTAAAAAATCACTCATCAAAGAAAATATAGTTGGAAAGGATGTTTTTCTTATCCTTGTTGAAGGGAAATACTACCCTCAATATTGGATGTTTCTTGAAGTTGATGCTGATGCAACTCTTTATGAACTTGATAAGTTTTTAAGAAAAATTTGGTTGGAATGCTGTGGACATTTGAGTGCTTTTACAATTGGAACAAAAAGATATATCTCATATATTGATGAGTCCGATGACTTTTGGGCTCATTTTTGGGGAAGGGAACCTGATAAGGATATGGATATTGAATTAAACAAAGTGCTTGCTCTTAAAATGAAATTTTATTATGTATATGATTTTGGCAGCTCTACCGAACTTGTTTTAAAAGTAGCTGGGAAATATCAAAGTGAATTCCAAGATGAATCTGTTAGGCTCCTTGCAAGGAATGAACCACCTAAAATAATTTGCGGAATCTGTGGTAAAAAAATTGCAACACAAGTTTGCCCAATATGTATTGATTCTCCAGAAGGATGGTTTTGCGATGATTGTAGCCGAAAACACAAATGTGATGAATGTGATGAAGAGATGTTTTTACCTGTTGCCAACTCACCCCGTGTCGGCACCTGCGCATATACTGGAGAATAAAATTATTAAATAAAAATCTTTATTCTATCTTTTCTGCTATAACTAATATATTTTTCCCAAATGTAATTTTCATTTTGAAAAAAATTTCTTTTTTAGTAATTGTATAAAATAAACCGGCAAATATTTTTATAATTTTGTGAAATGGATATATTAAAAAATGATATGGAAATATAAAACACCCTCTAAAACTTGTACTTTTTATAATTTTAAAATAGCAATCAGTTAAAATCTGCTTTACTCTTCTTTTTGTTAAAATATATTCATGACTATAATCTATATCAAAATAATCATCTTTGTAATCTAAAAAATCTGGATAAAAAATTATTAATTTTCCGTTCTTTTTTAAAGTTTTTCGTAATTCAGATAAAACTTTAAGAATAACTTCATAATTAACAAAATGTTCAAGTACATGAGACATATAAACAAAATCAAATTTGTTATAAAATTTTTTAGGGACAGGTGGTATTTTTGTATTAATCACATTTAATCCTTTTGATGCAGCCTGTAAACATAAATCTTTATTTGGCTCTATTCCAAAATATTTAATTTCTGGTATCTCTTTTTTTAGAATAGTTGCAAACAAAGCCTTTCCAACACCTATTTCTAATAAAGTTGATTCAATTTTAGGTTTATATAATTTTTTTATTATTTTAACAATTTTTTTATTTGCCAATGTTATAATATTTTTACCTATTTTTGTTATGCTTCTTATTTTAAAAAAATCGTAATACATATTTTATCTCTCCTTCTTTTTACAAATCGCTACAAACTGACTTGTTTTAAGTTTTAAAATTTTACCAAAATTTTCCAAAAATTTTATAGGAACAATTGTTAAATTTAGAATTAAAAATTTTTTTAAAATATTATAGAAAATTCCATTTTTTATACCAAGATATTTAATTAAATTTGAAAAATAGTCACTTTCAATTGAACAAATTATTTCAAACTTATTTTCCATTAAAATATTTATAAAATCTTTTATTTTATATTTTCTGAGATGAGTTGGAACATCTATTTTTTCATTTATAGGGATATTAAAATATACTTTTCCATCCTTTTTTAGAATTCTATAAATTTCTTTTATTATTATTTTATCATCTGGCAGGTGCTCAAGAATATGAGAACATAAAACATAATCAAAATAATTTTTTTTGAAGTTAAATTTTTTTGTATCAGGTTGAATTAAAAAGGCTTTACTTTTTAAATTAAGTTTTTTTGCTTTCAAATTATATAACTTGACTACTTTTTCAGAAATGTCAACGCCTATTGTTTCAAGATTAAATTTTTTTGAAAGGAAGATGCAAAATTTACCATCTCCTATGCCTATATCAAGCAATTTTTTATTTTTCAATTCTTTTTCTTTTTTTAAAAAAGTCAAAAAATAAAAATAATGAATTTTTTCTGTATATAATGAAAAAGGGAAGAGCACTTTTTTAGCCCAGAATTTGTTTGAATATTCAATATTAAATTTTAATTTATTAAACATAATCAACAGCGCAACATTTTTTACATACAGGAAGCAAATTACAACTTAAAATTTTTTTTCTTAATTCTATCATAGTTGGGTTATTCCAAATTTCTTCAATTGAATTTGTTAATAAATTTCCGATTTTTCTGTGAATAAACGGGCAGATTAAAACATCACCATTTTCAATAATTGTAAGTGAAAAAAGATGTTTACATATAAGTTTTTTTATTGGTCTGTTTTTGAAAAATTGTTCAGGGTATTTGTAAGATATTCTTGGAAAGATTGGAGCAAATACACCTTCTTCTTTACGAATTTTTTTTATTTTACGAATAATTGATACCATTTTATTATAATATTCTTCAACATTTTCTATTTCTTTTATTTCAACAAACATCTTCTCATTTGGCGAAAGGTTTAAATATTTTTGTGTATTTGAATAATCATTTTTAGAGTAAAACATCTCTGGCATAAAAGTTATTCTATCAACTTTTAATTCTTTTGCAAGTTTTATAAGAAATTCTATTATATTTTCAGATTCAGGGAAAATTACTGTATATATTACAAGGATATAATTTCCACCGGAAAGCATTTTTACAGCTTCAACTGCTTTTTGATAAGCAAACTTATAATTTCGGAGTTTGTTATGAATTTCAACTGGACCATCAATTGAAATAGATATACTTTCAATGCAATTATATCTTTTCAATTTTTCAATTCTGTTTTTATCAAGGAGAATTCCATTTGTTCCCAATTTGACTTTCATATTTTTTTCTTCAATTAAATCAAGTATTTCAAAAATATCTTTTCTAACAAATATTTCACCTCCTATCATTTCTATATTAGAGATTTTCATTTTTTTAGCCTCTGTAAAAATTTTTTCTATTTCATTTATGTTTAATTCTTTTTTAGATAATTTTCTGCGTTCACTCTGATGACAGAAAATACAATTTAAGTTACATCTCATTGTTGGTTCAAACCAGATAGATTTTGGAGCGGAAATAATCCCGGTTTCTTTTATTTTTTCCCATTCGTTTTTATTATTTTTCCCCCAATATAAATCTAATAATAAATCAGTAAAACCAAATTTTATTGCTGTCTTAAATAAAGGGTTACGCAAAATTAGTATTTTTTTCATTTTTTAAATCTAATTTATTTTAAAAATTTTTCAACTTTTTTATAGACCATTTCTGGTGTAATAGTTTTCATACATTCTAATTTACAAGCCCAGGGAAAACAGAGTTTACATATTTTTGTTGGAACAAAATAAAAACCTCCTGGATTCCAGGGATACCATCTTTTAGGATGATGGCGAACATAATGACTGCCAAACATTACTATAACAGGAACTTTTAAAGCGTTTGCAATATGAACAGGACCTGTGCTGTTACCTATGAAAAGTTTAGAAAATTGGAGAAAATATATAAGTTCGCCCAAACTGAATTCGCCTGAAGCATTTATTGGAGAAGGTTTTATATCTTTTATAAGTTTTTCTACAAGTATTTTTTCGTTTTTGCTTCCTATAATAACTATTTTAAATTTTTTAAAGTTTAAAATTTTTTTTATTAGTTCTTTATAATAATTTTCAGGCCATCTCATATTAGGGTCACGGGAATAAGGATGAATTGTTATAAATCTTTTATTTGTTAAATTATTTTTTTTCATAAAATCAAGCACTTTTCTTTTATATTTTTTGTCTGGTTTAAGGAACAATTCTTCATTTTTGTTAATTTTTATATTTAATATTTTTAAAATATCAAGGCATGCGAGAACTTCGTGTCTTAAATATTTTCTTGTATCTTCTATAAAATGAGATAACAGATAACCGCCGCCGTCACGGTTGCTTCCTATTCTGTATGGTATTCTTGCTTTAAATGCTAATTTTTTATATTTTATATTTGAAAAAAATATCACTGCTAAATCGTAATTCTCTTTTTTTATAATTTTTATAAATTCTTTTCTCTTATATTCATCAATGCAAAAGATATTTTTTATAAAAGGATTATTTTCAACAATTGGTTTTGTATAAGAATTCACGACTATATCAATTTGGGAATTTTTGAAATTTTCTTTTAAGATTTTTATTGCTGGAGTTGTAAGAATCAAATCTCCAATTCTGTCAGGTCTGAAAATTAGAATTTTTTTTATTTTTTCTTTTGGAATCGGTTTTTTATATGTGGATAAAAATTTAACTTTTAAAAGTTTTAAAATACTAATTTTTAAATATCCAAAAATAAATCTTATTTTGAAAAATAATTCCCGCGCATTAAATAAAATTAATAATACAACTTTTTTTATTTGTTCTTCTAAAATAAATTTCATAAAATTAAAATTAATAATTTTATTTTTCATTTCAATTTTTTTAGATTTTAAACAGAAATTTCCTAAAAAGGTTTTGGTTGGAGTTCCTGCGAAAGCTGGGGGATTAAAATATTATTAAATTTGCAAGATTCTTTCAAAATCCAGCCATCAAATGCCTCTCGGTTTATTTTTTAGGAAATTTTTAGATTTTAAATTTAGGGACGGAGGGATACTTTATAAATTTAAATAAAATTGCAAATTTTGCCTTTTCTTAATTGTTACTAAATTTAGAAATCTGCGTTAAAATATTTGAGGCTGTTTTGTCTAATAATAGAAATAAATCCTTATCCATTTCACCTTCAACTGTATCAGCAGTTATTATATTACCGCTTTTTATATTTACAACTTTTGTTATAACTCTTATCTTATTTTCAACTGAAATAAAACTTCCCCGAACAATGTGTTCAACATTTAAAATTTTGCCTAAAAGCAAATCGCCATCAGGTATAAAAAAATCTTCTAATGAAACTGAAAGTGATTTTAATCTTGCATTTATACTGTTTAAATCAAGAACTTCTAAATTTTTTTGTTTTATTAAAAAAGAAGAAATTGATTCAGGAATTGCTTTTGTTAAATATTCTAAATCAGGTGAATTTGATAAGTTTTCAAATGGTAAAACTGCTATTTTTGTAATTTTTATATTTGAATTTATGACAACAGGAAAATAAACAGGTTTTTCAACTATCTTTTCTTGAATTATTTTATTTGTTTTAACAATTGTTTTAGTAACAGGTTCAACTGCTAAATTTAGTGAGAAAAAGTGGCTCTTTGTCGCTTTCCCAAAAAGAGTTAATGAATAATTTAGTTTTAACTTGATATATTTTATATTATAATTTATTCCAGCACCCAACATAAGAACAGGCTCTTTTTCAATTTGAACTCCTATTCTTGGGATAAAATAAAATTTTTTATATTCTGCTCCAATATAATGGAAAAAATCTTTTGAAATTGTTTTGTTTAAATCATAAAGAATAGAAATAAATTTATACGGCGAATATGAAATTCCAAAAGAAAAAGTTAATGGCAAATTTTCTTCGCTTTCTATAAATTTCATTTTAGTTCCTAAATTTTTTACTGCCAGTCCTAAAGCAAAATTGTCATAGGTTCTCTTGTCAAAATTTAAAAAATTAAATTCTTTTATAATCCCGGAATCTAAAGCCCAACCAGTTGATTTGTTATCCGCTACTTTCCTTTTAATATATTTTAAATTTAATCCAAAATTAAAATAATTTTTTATTTTTAGTGCTGATGAAAATATGAACGAAGTGTCATAATAGGTAATTGTTCCGGATGTATTTTCGCCGTAAATTATTTCAAAAGTTTCAGGAGAATATAAATAAATAAAGTGTATACTAAATAGCAAATTGAATAAAGGAAATCCAACTGATAAATATTCATAATTTAAGTATTCGTTTAACACAATATGAGACAAAGAGATTTGTGGAGAATAATTTTTTAAAGGTGATGCAGGATTGATAAGTGAAAACGAAATATCAGAAAATTTTGCAACACCTGTTCCACCTGCTGCTGAACTTTCAGCACTATTATTTATAAGCAAAAATTCCGAGCCTGTATATTAATACAGACTCGCTGCCAGAAAAAGCAAAATTAAAAATTTAATTTTCATAAAATTATCTTATAACATAAACTTTTACAATTTTTGAAAAATCCCTACCATCAATATAAATGAAGTATATTCCAGTTGGAACAGGCACTCCATTGTAATCTTTTAAATCCCATTTAAATTTATACTCTTTTTGTGCCACTAAATTATACATTTCGTATCTTCTTACAAATTTCATTGATACATTGTAAATCTCTATGCTTATATAAATTTCACCAATATTAAATTGATTGGAACCTGTAACAAACTTTATTGTGATTTCCTGGTTTTCACCTGGCGTAATTTTATTATCGTTCATCCATACAATTGATTCTTTCTTAATACCTTCACTTGGTGAACCTAAAACTTCCTCTGAAAAATTGCTTGTGTTTCCATTTATATCAACTGCTCTAATTTTGTAATAGTAAAGAACCATATTACTAACTTTTTTATCTTCAAAATAATTTGTCTCTATTACAGCAATTATTTTAAATGAATCTTCAAACTCTGATTTTCTGTAAATATAATAATATTTAAAATCTGGTTCAGTATTCTTATTCCATTGCAATATAATTATTTTATTACCTGCTGTCAATTTAATTCCTGTTGGTGTAAGAGGCGGCGTAATGTCATTTGTTGGATACGAAATATTTGTATTTGTGATTGTAAGGATTGAAGAATATTTTCTAACAGTGAAAGTGCCATCGCAAACTGATATAAGAATTCTATATTGCCCTTTTGCAATACCTGTCGTATTCCAGAAATAAGAATTACTTCCTCTATAGTTGTTTGTAGCAATAATTAGTCCATAAGATGGAACAATTATATTTGAATAATATATTTGAACACCAAGTCTATTTGTTTCGGCATCCCAAATATAGTAACTAATTTGATAAATTGAACCAGAGGCAATTGTTACAGGCGAAAGCGGTGTTATGTTTGTTATTGTAGGCGGTGTGTTAGCATATAAATTTGTAATAACAAATAAAATTAAAATAATTAATCTTTTCATAGTTAATCCCTCCTTCTTTAAAATTTAAAAGATAATTGATATAAAAAATAATCTTTTCCAAATATAAAGATTCTGTTTTTATCCAAAACAAAAAAATTGTCTAAAGGAAGACGATATTTTGTATATAAAATACCATATTTATTTATTATCCATAGAGAGTCTTCGCCTGCGATATATAGCAAATCATCAATTAGAAATGGTGTTAAAAGAATTTTTTGATTGGTATCTATTTTCCAGTTAAGTTTTCCATTATTTGAGATAGAATAAACAGAGCCATTCACTGTGGCGATAATTATATTTTGGTCAACTAAAATTGGTGATGTAAATATTTCGCCATTTACAAAAAATTTACATTTAAGTTTTCCATTATATAAATTGATTGCATATAGATATTTGTCATTGCTTCCAACAAAGATTATTCCGTTATAAACCACAGGGGTTGAGCCTATAATTCTATTTTTAGTTTTAAATGACCATCTAATTTCATTTTTTTCAAGTTCAATTAAATATATATTACCGCTTAGACCACCAACAATTATTTTATTATTATACAACAATGGTGTTGAAAAGAATCCCGTATCAATTTTTTTTCTTAATAAAATTTCACTATTTTTAATATTTAAACAGATAATTTCTCCATCTGTATTAAAAAGGTATAAATAATTTTTATAATTTACAGGCTGGGAATAGACTAAATTACCAACTTTTCTTTTCCATAATATTTTTCCAGAATGAAAATCAATAGCATATATATTTTTATCATTTGCAGAGAGAAACAGAAAATTTTTATAATATAAAGGAGAGGCTGTTATTCTGCTTCCTATATTAATTTTGTATTCAATATTTTTAAATTCTGGGTCAATTTTATAAACTTTGCCTTTAGTATCAGCAAATATAATAAATTTATCACAAAAGATTGGATTAGCCAGAACTTTCCCATCAAGTTTTAATTTCCATAACAATAAAGGTGGCTGCTCTTTTTCAAGATTGATTTCAAAACAATAATTATTTTTTTCATCTAAATTTAAAGTTTTAGGTAAATAATTTTCTTTTTTAACAATAAAGGAATTTTCTTTTATATCTGTAATAAAAAATAAAGGTGTCCAGCCTATTTTCTTATTTTTAAGAAAAACAAATGAATTTTCAGGTTCTGTTTTAATGTAAAAACTTTTTACTCTATCTTTTTTATAATAAAAATTATAACTTTTAACTTCATTTAATAACAAATTTTCAATACTTTTATTCCAGGAAATTCCATTACTGCTAATTACAGCGCTTTCGCAATTTTCAAGTGAAAATTCCTTTTCTTTTATTAATAATTTTACAGTCCCTTCTTTTACATATACATTTATTTTGTCCTTTTCTCTGCTTATAGAAAATATAGTTCCAGTAATTATAAATTTATTATCCGATACATTTATTATTAAATTTTTATTTTTATTCTTTTCAACTTTTCCTATCAAAGTGCCTTTTAGTAAATCTATATTTATATTTTTATCGCACCAGATTTTTATTTTGCTATTCTCTTTGAGTAAAATTAATTTATTGTTATCAATTTGAGTTAAGATTTCACCTTCTTTTGTTTCAATTGTAAAATTTTTGTTAAGTTTATATTCCACTTGTGGTTTATAAAAGAAATAATTGTTATTAATCTCTAAATTGCCCATAGCCTTTAAAATATAAATAGAATTCTCGTTTCTCTTTGTTATAAAAATCAAAGTAATTAAAATTGGAAGAATGAAAAACAAAACTTTGAAATTTAATTTTTTCAAAATGCCTATTAAATGATAGAAATTTTTAATAAAAAATAGATATTTAACTTTGTTAATTTTTTCTTTAATTAAGCCGAACCTATTTTCAGGTTCTTTAAAAGGAGTAGTATGTATCAAAATTTTTATATTTAAAATTTTTTTAATTTTTTCTCTACAATTTTTACAGCTTTTTAAATGATTTTTTACTTTTTCAGATTCTTCAAAATCAAGGGCATTATAAACAAAAGGTAACAGATATTTTTCAATCTCTTCACAATTATTCATTTTAATAATAACCTGCTTTTTTTAATTTTTCACCTAAAATTATTAAACCATCTTTTACTTTGTATTTGACTGTTCTGACAGAAACATCTAAAATTTCTGCTATTTCGTCATAAGTTAAATTATGATAAAATTTTAATAATATTGCCTCCCTTGTCACAGGTTCAAATTTGTTTATTTCTTTTAAATAAATTCCCTTGTTTCGTCTTTTATTATTTTTTCTTCAACATCTGTTTTCGTATCTAAAATTGATTCTTATATCTGATGAAATTCTTTATGTGATTTTAAATAATTTATACTTACATTATGGGCAATTCTGTAAAGCCAACTCTTAAAAGAAAAATTAGACTTTAAATCTGTTAACCTTTTAAGACCTATATAAGCGCTTATAAATACTTCATCTGTTAAATCCATTACTAAATCTTCTGGGATATATTGTAGAATGAATTTCATATAATTATATATCCTCTTATTATATCTTTTATACAATTCTTCAAATAACTTATCATCATTGCTTTTTAGATACTCCTTCAATAGAGTGAAATCATCCAATTTTTCAAAATTACTTTTTCCCAAGTTTTCTCCTTTATTATAAAACAAATTAAAAATAAAAAAGTGCAATTTTTTTAAAAAAAATTAACATAAAAATTTTTATTTTTCAATAAAATTAAATAAATGATTTTAAAAACAGAATTTTTTATTATTAATTAAATATGATTTTTATTTT
>Ga0308390_1002829_pt1 | contig 10145 bp, 7 predicted proteins | sample Hotspr2Sample149_FD_202358 | JGI IMG/M metagenome (GOLD analysis project Ga0308390, IMG submission 202358) | Hot spring phototrophic mat microbial communities from Mushroom Spring, Yellowstone National Park, Wyoming, United States - 20040719_149 ...
TGCATACTGGCATGCCGTCCAAGAGTTTTTAGGTTTGGACCTGGGCCGGGACACACCGCCAGATGAAACGACCATCTGCCGATTTCGGCATCTGTTGGAAGAGCACCGGTTGGGGGAAAAGATTTTTGGAACTGCGGCAAATCCGGATCGGGCTCATGCACCTGTTTTTGCAGCATACATCGGCTTCGCTGACGATCCACGAAGCGGCCGATCCGAATGTGCCCAGGGACTTGGATCGGCTCTTGGACCATCTGGCCCCGGAAGATTTTCCCTATCACCATCAGGAGGAGGGGCCGGACGATATGCCCGGCCATGCCAAAAGTTCGCTCCTGGGCTGTTCGCTGACCGTGCCGATCCAGAACGGCAGGCTCTGCCTAGGCACGTGGCAGGGAATCTTTTTGTGTGAACACCGCCAGAACGGCGGCGGTCGACGCCTGCTGATCACCCTCCAAGGCGAACTGGGCTCTGACCCACCGGACGCTTCGGAAATGTAACGGACGCCATCGGCCGGCTGCTCAGGAACATCCCTCTCTGGAAATTGTACCATTTAGCCGAATGGTGGGGCGTGCTTGGCTGGCCTGCAAAAGTGGTGATCCAAGGCAGAGGCCTCCAAGCGATCGGACCTGACAAGCTCCAAGGGTTTTTTCATTCGGCTCACTTGACTGTATCCACCGGGAACAACGACCACCATCTGTGGTGTTCGATCCAATTTTTAGTCCCTCCATCTGGTAGGGGGCCGGGCGGGTAGATACAGTCAAACTAAAATGTTACTGGAAGCTCTTATTGCCTCGGCCGGGCCTGGAGTTTCAGAAGCGTTACGCTGTACGGCGAAAGCCGCACCGTCTCTTTCAGCCCTTCGACGGCTGACTCCACAATTTGCACCTTGGGCGGCTGGTCCGGGTCGTTAAAGAGCATCGGGTCGTTGCCGGCAATTTCATACCGGCGGCCGGTGCCGGCAAGTTCTGCCCCGGCCACGTGCAACGGAACCTGCAATGGGTGGCCGGTCGGATTGACGATGCCGATGGTCAGCACTTTTTTGTCTTCGCTCCAGGCGGCGGCTGCATCCAGAGGAGAACATTGTTTCATGTCCACGGCCACCGGCACCCGCCCAAAATGCTGCCGATATAGTTTCAGCACCAGCCCGGTCGTTTCAAAGGCCGCTGCAGTCTTCGAGGTCTTAATGGCCCCGATCACATTGACCGTCTGAGCGTAGTTGGCCATGAAGACCATATCGCTTTGCCGGGCGTATTCATGCAGTCCGGCGGCAATGCCCAGGGCGTCCCGCAAAAAGTATCGGGTACCCAGCTCTCCGAACACATGTTCCCCATACCAGTAGTTCCATTCGTCCATCGCAATGCGGATGTCCTTGCCCCGGAGGCTGTCGAACCGTTTCCGATAATCCCGGTGGGCCTGCACAATGCGGCGGATCTGGTTCGGGATTTGGCGAACATGGCTTATCAGTCCCGGCAATTGGCCGCAGTAGAAATGCTCGCTGATCAGGTCCATATGATCGGCGCAGTGTTGCATCATCCCTTCGCTCCACGGGCCAACACACCCAACAGCGATCAGCTTAATGGAGGGGTCCTTTTTCCGCATCGCCTCGGCGAACTGGTTATGTTTTTGGATATATTTTTCCAGCGGCATATGGCCGAGTTGCCAGTTGCCGTACATCTCGTTGCCGATGCCCCAGAAGCGCACTTGATAGGGTTCGGGATGGCCGTTTTTGGCCCGGAGGCTACCCATGGGCGAATCGGCCGGGCCGTTGGCGTATTCCAGTTCTTCCACGGCCATCTGCACATCGCCCAGCCCACTGTTGACCACCACCAGGGGTTCTGTGCCCAGGTATCGGCAGAACCGGATGAATTCGTCGATGCCGAAATCATGGTGTTCCAGGCCGCGCCAGGCCGGGTTTTTCATGGGCGGACGCCGGTCCGGATCGCCCACGGCTTTGCGCCAGTCGTAGCCGCTGACAAAATTCCCGCCCGGCCAACGATACACCGGCGCATCCAGTTCTTTCAGCACGGCCAGCGTATCCCGGCGCATGCCGTCGATGTGATCGGCGGGCATAAGCGAGACCGGCCCGATCCACACATGGCCCTCTGGGCCGGTAGCCTGGATTTCCAGCCGACCTTCCAGCGTCGAACCACCGGCCGTAAATCGCAGCGGTGTTTTGGCGTATTCGGAGCCGATCTCGGAGATGGTGATCATTTGTTTTCCATCTGGACCATCGGCCCACACCAAGCTGACCTGCACCGGCCCGGCGGATTTGTCGCCCCGCAGCCAAATCCGGCCCACATACTCTTTGCCTTGGACCAGACCCAGGCCGCCCTGCACGATGCCTGCCGGTGCGGCCAGTCGGGGCGAATGCTCGCCGACAAACGGTTGCTCTTTGTCCATGCGCACCCGATCCGCCTCACCCACCGCCTTCCAGGGCGATTCCTTATGCCCGACCGGATAGAAGAACTTCCGATCTTCGAGCATTTCGGCCCAAATGCCGCCGTAAATGCATCGGCCCAGATGTTCGATGAACTGCCCGTAGATATAGGGCGAAATCGGTTCACCGGTTTGGGCCGTCTCGATTACAAGCTTCGGTTCCCACTGGCCCGCTTTCAGTTGGACCAGTTCCAAGTCGTCGAACCAGGCCTTTCCGACGGCCAACCCCCAGCCGCCAAAAAGACAATTGATCTGCAAGGTGTCCTGGTCTTCCACATCGAAGACCACTTCTACCCGGGTCCAGTCCTGCGTGCCGGTCAGGGCCTGAGTGGCAACGGGCTGAAGGTTATGGATGTTCAGCAGTGCCCCGCGGCCGCCCTGCTTCGGCGTGAGGTTTTCGGTTTTGATCCAGCCGGAAAGCCGATACGTGCCCCTCGGCTCCACCGGGACCACGATCTGCCAGGCCACATCCGCCCCTTCGGCCGATTCGATCCCAAGCGAGTGTTTTCCCGTTCGGCCCGTGTCCGCATAGATAAAATGGCCTTTTCCCTGCCAGGTAACCGGCTTCCAGCCCAGGGGTTTGCCCTCGCGTTGGAGTTCCATCGAAGGATTCCGAATCAGGTTCGGCGGGGCTTGGGCCGACTGCTCGGCCAAAAGCTGCTCCACACACCCCATCACCATCCCGAAAACCAGGACTGCGCTGAGCCAGGAGAACCATTGCCGCTGCTGCATCGCTTCGCCTGCTCTTCAGAAAGAACCAAGGGAAACCACTTCTACCCAATGTTTTTCCCCATGCATGAACGGGCCACCCACGGCCCTCCCGTATGCTGGGATTCTCTTTCCGGCAACCCTTCTATGCTGGGGATCCGCTTTCCGGCAATGATTATAAAATACCGCTCCGAAGGTAGGCAATCAAACAGTGCGCAAAAAATTTTTGATTTTGCGAAAGAGGTAAAGATTTCCACCAAGTGGGAAAATCACCGCCGGGCCTTTGATGGAAGAGGCCGGGGAAGGACCGCGTATCATCCCTGGTAACATTTTAGCCGAATGAAGATGCCCTTGGAGGGATCTGCTTGTCAGGTCCGATGCTGGCCTCTCCCCACCGCGGGAGAGGCCGGCGGTGCCAAAGGCACCGCCGGGTGAGGGGCCATTCGCCTCTCCCCTTTGCGGGAGAGACCGGCCTGGCCTTTGGCCAGGCCAGGTGAGGGGGCCCCTGTGTCCTTCCTGCGGAAGCAGGAATCCAGCAGGTGTCATTCCTGCGCAAGCAGGAATCCAGGAAAACAACTGGATTTCCCACTTTCGTGGGAATGACACACAAAGGCCTGCCCTGTACAAACGCACCCTGTGTCCTTCCTGCGCAAGCAGGAATCCAGCAGGTGTCATTCCTGCGCAAGCAGAAATCCAGGAAAACACAACGGGCTGCCACTTTCGTGGCAGTGACACGGAAGGGGGAGAAGAGCGGGGTTTTCCGGCTCAATAGATTTCGATGCTTTTGACCACGCCGCCGCCGCAACTATGGGAGCCGAATAGGCAACGGGCTGCCGCCTCCAGAAGGTCCTCGGCCGGAAAGTTTTTCGGCGGCATATCGACACTGGCAACGCCGACGCCCAGGGCCACTCCGCCCCGGCTATTCCACACGCCTCCCCAAGAGACTTGGCGCATGGCAGCCATCAGTTGATTGCCTAGGCGCACCGCCTCCTGCCGATCGCAATCGGGCAACACCACCGCCACGCCCCAATCGCCATACGGCAGCAGGATGCTGCCGTCATGTCCCAGGGATTCGGCGGCCTTCTGAAGCAGCCGCTGAAACCGCTGCATGCCTTCCGGTCCAAGCTGAAGCAGCAGATCCTCTTGTTCGACCGGCTCGGCCAAAAGCAGACTCACCGGCGCCCGGGCGTTTCTGCAGGCCGCCACGGTAACCTTCAAATGCCCCAGCAGTCCTGGATCAGAAAGAGCTGGACTGATGGTCGCCGTGGGTCTGGCCCCCGACGCACTTTTATCCAAACGCCCTGAACCTCGCAAACTGTCCCTGCTGGTCGCCACCGGAGAAGATCGAAATGCGGTTTTCCCCGGCGTCGTAGTTCTACCGGCAAAGTCGGCACGGGGCTGGCTGTTCTCCGGCCTGCCAACGTCCGGGGCCAACATTTCCGCCAACGCCGACGCCGACATCGATGCAGGGAACTTTTGTGCCCCCTTTTCCGATATGCGGGACTTCTCGGATTCTGCTTCTTCTTTCTCCCTCGCAGAGGCCGCGACTAGCGCAGATTTTTTCCCTTTTCCCATGGGCATGGAGAGCCGCTCTATCGCCTCAGCGAGTTGGGCCACATGCGGCTGCAAGGGTTCCGGCGTTTCTTCGGCGGGTCTGGCAGAGGATTTTCGACGCAAAAGGCTTTGCACCACCTCGGCCGCGGCTTCCGAAAGCCGACGATGCGCCTCCAATAAAATGGCACGATAATCTTCGGTGGGCGGCAGGTCCAGATGTAACACCTCGGCCAATTGGGCCACTTTGGACTCCAGATCCGCTACGATCTGTTCGAGCTGGCTGTGAGTTAGTCCCCGATATTGGGCCCCGGCGCGGAGGACTTCGTTTAAGGACTCCGGTTGCCGGTCGGCCAACACCCGAGCCAATCCCTCCGCCAAATGGATCACCTGGGCCAACACAGGCGTTTGAGGAGCAGGTTCTTGAAGACGCCGATGAATGGATTCCCAACTTACCCATTGCACAATCCCCTCCGGCAATCGCCAATGCTCCAAGAGCCGGGCTGTCAACGCCGTGTGATCAAACCCCATCACCTGCCTTTCCAGGCCGATCAGGTCTTTGCCCATGCTCCGGACCCGTTGGACAAAATCCTGATAGGCCGGGCCGACGCTCTGGATCAGAAGCAACATCCCCAGGTCCTGGAGCAGACCGATCAGAAAGGCGTCATCCCCCGGCTTTCGCCACAGGGTTTGGCACAATTGCCGGGCCGACACCGCTTTGGTCAACGTCCGACGCCAATACCACCGGAGCACCTCCGCGGAGACGCCTGCATAAAGCCCCTCCGGCAAACTGAATCCTAAGACCAGCAGTTTCAGCGGTTTGACGCCCAGCAGGGTCAGCGCCTGGCCCAAATCGGCTACCGGCGCACTCAGCCCAAAAAGCGAGCTATTCACGACCCGAAGAATCCGGCTAGTCAGGGCCGGATCGTTTTCAATGCATTCTTTCAGCCGGGGGGTATCCAGTTGGGGATCGTCGGCCAGTTGCAGCACCTTGACCGCCACGGCCGGCAAACTATACAGAGTCCCTGCCCGCTGGAGGAATCGTTCTACCAGGATATCCAGTTGAGTTTGCCCAGTTGGCGATGCTCCCATACCGATAAAACCCCCCTCTCCATGGTAAAAGAGGTTTTTTGTGATTCCGAAGGTTCTATGCCGATGCATCGGTTTCGGAGTTTGACCAGGCCCTGTCCGGGATCCCAGGAGGTTTTTCCGTTATACCGAAGGGGTTTTCAGGCGGGGGCGGTTAACCTTGCTTTGTGAGTAAATACTCACAAACAATACCGAAGGATTCCTCCGAGCAAACCCCGCCCCCCTCCGGGAGTCCAATTCGCATTTAAGGGATCGACCCACCGGGAGCCATTGCCCCCATCTTGGGCAGTCGCCCCACGTTTTAGCCCGATCCGTTGGGAGGAACCTGGCCGGGCAGATGTGGTCCCTTTGGGTGCCAAATACCTCCTTTGGGTGGTAATCTACCACCACATTTTGGGGAGAACGGAGACGAAGTACAAGATATTGTGCACAATAACTTTTAAACCACAACGTATAGGCCGATAAACTCCCATCTAGAGGCTCCCATTTCGAACAAGGTCCCGCCGTGGTCCCCTCCACGCCAGACCCATCCCCCTGAAAACAGGCCCACCCTTCCTTTAACAACTCTAGCCCACACAAAAGGGGTAGAAGGGAGCCGAGCGGGAAGACCGCATATCTCTCCCACGCTTTTTCCCGGACATTCCCCATTTCCTTCCTATGAGACTTCCCCCCAAAGGGGCTGTGGATTGCCGATGGCCTGAACCTATGGGAAAATGGCTTTCCTAAGAGGCTGTCCCGAAAATCCGTTGTCCCCTCTCCGAGCGGTTCCAGCCTGGCGCCAGATGATTTCGGAAAACCCCTGTTTGGGTAGGGTCACTGGATGGGCAGCCTCGGTGGGTTGCCCAACACCCTGATGGGACAATTTCGGGCCGGCCTCTAAAGGAGCAGGGGCGGAAAGCCGAACGGAGGCGGACCTTCTAGTTTCCCCGGCGTGATTCCCCATTCCTTTTGTCAGGAGTCGATTCTGTGAAACTGGTGCCTCTGGCCGACAAAATTGTTGTCCGCCAAATCCCTGAAGACTCCAAGACTCCGGGTGGTATCCTGGTGCCGGAAGGCTCCTCCGGCTGGATTCAGCAAGGCCGAGTGCTTTCGGTAGGCGACGGCTGGTTACTACCGGACGGTACCCGGGCCAAGCTCCAAATCAGCGAAGGCGATCGGGTCCTGTTTCGTAGCCCCGGTACCGAGGTGGTCCTGAACGGGGAAACCCTCTTGATCCTCAGCGAAGAAGAAATCCTGGCCGTAGTGCACTGAGACGCTGGGCCGAAATGGTAAGGAACCTCTGCATAAAGTAGGGGACAACGGAATTTTCGTTCTCTTGGCCTTTCGGCCCTCGGTGGAGCCAGTCAGCCTAGCGCCCAAAAGGGCTGAAACCCGAAGAGCCCGAAAAGAATGCATTCTTCAGAGGTTCCGTATTTTGTAACCGTTCCCGGGGGCGCCGGGGGGACCAGGGAGGACAACCGAAAGGCAGGGAGCGGGGGATGCCGCTAGGGGCCTGACGGCAACAGCGACCGCGGTGGAGTACCGTCCAGATGAGCTTGCACTGCCCAGATGAGCTTGCACCGTCCAGATGAGCTTGCACCGCCCAGATGAGCTTGCACCGAGTCGAGCAAGAACGGAAAGACCTCTCGACCCTGTTGGGCGCAGGTGGCGACCGGCGTCCAGATGCGCTTGCACCACCGGCGGCCTTTCTCACTGCGCGTCCGTTGGGTGATGTGCCGGTCGATCACCACGAAACCCGTCGCCTGTTCGGCCAGATGGTTCGTCGGGTCGATGGGGCGGTGGGGTGAGGAAGCGGAAGGACGCTTCCCCGTGCTGGCCAGACCGTTTGGCCAGATTCTGAGCGTCGTTGCCCTTGGGCACGCCGGTGGTAGCAACATGGAGCAGCTGTTCCCGGGCCGCCTCCAGCGCCCTCTGAAAACCGGCCGCCGTCATCTGGCGACGCTGGATTGTCTGGAGCGGGTTGTCCGTCAATCTTTCTGGAGGTCTTCAGCCGCAGGAGCGCTAGTCCTCTGGCGCCGCTGGATCGTCTGGAGCAGTTTGTCCTCCAGCGTCGCCACCCGTTGCGCCCGATGCTCCCAGTTCAGGCAAAGGGTTGCTTCCTGCACCTTCCTAGGGCGGGAAGATACCCATTCCCATTTCAGCGGTGGGGCACGCCGGCACCGCGGGTTGCTTCCCGCACGTTCATAGGGCGGCAAGCAACCCATTCCCCGCGGCGGGATCAAGATCCATCGGCTGCCCGCTGAAGGCAAGAATTCTGGAAAAATCTTGGGGGGCGATGGACAAGGAGAAACCCGCTGTTCAAGATCGAGAGAAACCCGCTGTTTAAGATCGGGCGAAAGCCGCTGTTCAAGAGCGAGAGAAACCCGCTGTTTAAGATCGGGAGAACCCCGCTGTTCAAGACCGCAGTTGCGTGCCTGCTGTTGAGGGGTTCCGGCATCCATGGCAAGGGCAAGAACCCCGGGAACGGTTACGATTTTAGAATCCCCTTCGAGGCCGTCCCACGGCTGGTTTTTTCCCGAAACTTCTCGACTTCTGATTCGGGAATCAGCCAGACTTTTGGACCTACTTTATGTCCTCTCATTTTGCGAATGCGAAGCAATTTCCTTACCCAGCCGTCCGTAACACCTAATTTTTTGGCGGCCTCCGTTACAGTTAAAAGTCGTTCGTTTGCGTGAAACAACACTGGCATGGTTCCTTTATTATACCTGTATCGGAACAATTCCGCCACAAAAAATCGCTCGCACGGTTCGGCGCATTGGAAGCCTCCCGGTCCTCACGGAGCCGGGCACCTGCCTGAGTGGGCGGCGTGCGATCCGAACTAAGTGCCACAAATCATTTACAATCAAAGACTTATGAAAATCCCGAAACCCTTGGTGGCCAAAAATGCGGCCAAGTTGAATGCGGTGGTACCACCTTACCCCCTGAAGTGGTGGAGTTGGCGAAACTCCTAGCTTCGCTCTCTCCGGGGGATCGGGAAAACCTTCTCCGGTTGGCCCAAGCCCTATCGACCGGCCAAAAAGACCAGGTTGGCCCCAATCCCCCTGATGGGGTGGAAATCTAACGAAACTCCAATCCCCCCTTCTAGTGTGTGCCCCCTGCTACTCCTGAATGGCGTAGGTTCTTCCACCACCCCCATCACGAAACCACCCAACCGACATCTACAGGAAACCACACACTTGCTTTCTGGTAGGATTGCCCCCTGTTGGAGGAGCGGTTGGCCCCGGCGGAATTCAAACAGCCCAGACTGGATCGGATGGGTTCTATCGGCGTCGGTGTAGCGGCTTGCCCCCTTTTTTATAGGCCGTTACGTGCGCCCGGCACCTAGGGGGATGGGAAGGAGCGTCCGGCGGAGAGGCGTCGGTTCGATGGCTTTCCCCCCCTTTTTTTATAGGCCGTCGAATGCGGCCAACCCACAGGGGATCGGCGGCCAAGATGCCCCCCAAAACCCCCTAAAATCGTTTCTCTGCCAAGGCAGGTAGGATGGTGGTTTTGGCCGTCCAAGCACCCAGCGGCTCATCAGAAGGCCAATTAAACGCATTTTTGGCCATTTCTGGCCGGAGGGTACATCGAAAAAGCAACCGGGGTGCCGAAATCAACCGTCCTGGTGTGGTGTGAAGAAGAACTTTCAACTGCTCCAGTTGGAGCAGTTGAAAACCACACCAAGGTACAGAGTGCCGATGGGAAGGAACGTCCATCGGAGCGGCTAAAAACTCCAAGACCTGGTCATCCGCCTACGCCAAGAACATCGCCTATCCTACCGACAGATCGAAGAAGCTACGGGGATAGACTTCACTACTGCTAAGCGTTGGTGTGGAGAAGAATTTTCGATTGTTGCAAATACAACAATCGAAAATCCCACCAAAATTACTTGTGCGGATGGCCGGGAATACCCGGCGGAGCGGCTTTCTCCGGAGGACTTGGCCGAGCGGCGAAGATGGGTACGGGGACAATGAAACGATGAAACAATGAAACGGTTGGAGGAGCACTCGGCTAGCTTCCACCCCCCCAAAAGTGTAGTCAAAGTGATACGCCAGGCTGCCTTTGGGTGTTGTAGGCCTGATCGGGGCTTTAAAAGGCCTTCTGCGGCCTCTAGCTTTGCGTATAACAAAGGGTTGCGGGCCAGGCCGAATTTTTTCGTCTTGGCGGCAACTTTTGATTCTGCGGCCATTCTAGCTTCATTTTGGGGGCAGTAGTTTCGGGGGGGTGTTCTCTGGTGGGGGCGGGTTATCCCTGGACGAATACCCTATTGTAACGCCTCGACCGGCATGATTGCTTTTCGGCAATCCGGCGGCGGTGCTACCAGGCTGCTGGGATACCATGACCATATGCCCTACCGGAGGATCATGTACCCACCTATATGGGGG
>Ga0308390_1002840_pt1 | contig 10117 bp, 11 predicted proteins | sample Hotspr2Sample149_FD_202358 | JGI IMG/M metagenome (GOLD analysis project Ga0308390, IMG submission 202358) | Hot spring phototrophic mat microbial communities from Mushroom Spring, Yellowstone National Park, Wyoming, United States - 20040719_149 ...
GATAGCGTTCGCCGATGGTCGCTGCTTTCCAGTTTGGGTTCGGGCAGAAACTCCACCGAAGGGCAGCTTCCGCCTCCGTGGGGTCCCCAGCTGCTGTTTCGATGTCCAGCGTCAGATGCGTCGGTGGCACAAGCCAGTTCATGGTCAGTACCTCCTTCGGTCGGAGTAACGATCTCGTTCGTAATTGCTGTTGTACTTGCCGCTCCAGGGTCGCTTGGCGGCGAGATACTGGCCGTAAGCCTGCATGCACCAGTTGACCAGGGCTTGGATGTGCTGCCAGCTTTGGGCCGATTCTGCAGTGAAATGGATCCGGATAGCGAGTTCTCGGCCATCCGGCATAGGCCAGACCAGCGGCACGCTGACACCAGTGATCACAGGCGATGGACCGCCTGACATAACCCCCATCTGTTGAGCAGGCACACCAGCTTGAAACCCCATGGGGGCAGGTTGGGGTTGTCCTGCATTAGACCGCTTCGCCAGACGCTCGGAAATGGCGTCGAGCAATACATCGATCTTTTCATCATTCATGGAACGACCTCCCTTTTGTGCGCCTCCGAATCGGACGGGGGGTCCGCACGCACGGAGCGGCATCCGATTCGGAGGCATTTACGTCTTGCACCTCCCCAGGCCTTTTCGGCCTGCCGCTTGCTTCGCTATCTGCCTGCCGGCGCAGGAGTTTTCGCGGTGTCGGCTCGTCTATGCGTATCCACCACCACCAGCAGAAATCATCCTGCATACGCAGGTTTCCCCAAGTTATGGTTCTTCGGTGGCGGCTTCTGCCGCTGGTGGGGGTTGTGCGGGATCGTACCCAAGTTTCCGATCGTCCAGTTCTCGCTCCACCGCATCATGGCCACCGGAAGGGTATGGAGCCTCCGGAGCATCCGGAATAACCTCCGACGATACGCCCGGAACGACACGGATTCGCAATGTTAATCTGCGAACTTTCCGCCGAAGATGGTGTTGCACTAGTTCGGCGTGCTCCTTGTTATCACACCGCACCAAGACATACCACAGTTCCGTGGACATTGGATATTCCTTTCTGTTATGTGGTTTTGAGCCGTCCTTCCAGCATCGTTTTCGCCGTACAGCATGGAGCCTTTTCAAAGTCGACCATTGCTTCTGCGGGCAACGTGAAATAAATCGTGCCGTCTTTACTCCAGTGCGCTTGCAGCTTGCGCACACTGCGCCGCCAATAAGGGTTTAGGCTTTCAGCCTGCAGCCATTCGCATATGGTTAGTAACATGGCGGCGTCGCCGTGCTGGCGACAAACACCTAATAATCGACGCAGGTCTGTCGCCTCCCACTGCATGGCGTCGATCAGTTGACATAGCCCATAAAGCCATTGGACCGGCAGGCCCCAAGCTTGGGCTACCATTTTCACTACATCATCGCTACTCATACTTTTCCTCCTGGGTTTCTTTATCGGACACCTCGCTCGACAAGAAGAGATATGCAACCGGGGCGCGTTACGCGTCCACCGATTCTTGGGTCGCTTCCGACGGCGTCGCATCGTTAAAAGGCAGATATTGTTGCCCGGCCTCTTCAATAAGAGCAAACAGGCGCGCTTCTGCAGACTTTAGCCATTCTTTTTTCTCTTTGACGTTGTCGCGCAGCTGGTCCAGTTCCGCCTGTAATTGCGCAATGTAGCGCTTTTGCTCCAGCAACTCGTCGACCCACCGTTTGTATTCGGCGGTAGGTTGCTCTTGTTGTTCATTAGACACTACCCGAATGCTCTTCGTGTGCTTTGCACTCATCGTGGAGTCTCCTTTCTGAAAAACCTGGCCGGGAAGCTTCTCCAATGTCCCCGAACCTTAGGAATATGACCAGAAGCCGGATGTGGCCCCCCAAGCACCGCACTTGGGACACCAAGGCCACGGATAGCCCTTGGCTTCCCGGCCAGGTGGATTTTCTCGGCCCAGCAGCCCCGTTGGGGAGCGCCCTGCTCGGTTCTGCCAGGGAAGGAAAATGGGTTTGGGACTGCCGGGCCTTGCCACACAGCGGCCCCCAGGAGACAGCCAGGCTAGCACCACCGAGTTAGGCATATCTATAAGAACTGTCTCTGCTGCTTTTGGGCCTGTTGCTCCACCAACAGATCAAACTGCTGGATCATTCCATCAACGTAGGCTTCGAGTTGCTTTGCTGCTTCTAAGGCGGCAAAAGATCGAGATAGGAAAATTCCTTTCCGGAAATATTCCTTTTGTGTCTTCCGCATTTCCCGTACCTTGTCGACGAACTCCCGCATTTGCTCCGGCGTGAACACGGCAAGCCCCTTTCTTTTAGTGGGACGTGTATGCAAACGAAAACCCCGGTGGGGCCTGGATCGGCTACCTGGAATGTCTTAGCCCACCGGGGTCCGATTGTCTTTTTGCTCCAGGAAGCCACCCAGGCTACCTGGATTGTAGCAATTGGACGGTTAATGTCAATAGGTTTTTGAAAATTTTTTCGATTTTTGTCGTAACTTATTGCTCGGCAAGGACTTCTTTTGGGGAATGAAGTCCCAAAATATTGGCAATTTTCGGCAATAGGTTGAAAGGTGGATCGTGGTCTCCGGATTCCCAACGATAGATGGTTCGATAGGACACTCCCAGACGAGCGGCCATTTGTTCGACTGTGATCCCCTTTTTCTCTCGGAGCATTCGGAGTCTGGCGCCGCAGCGTCCAGCGTAGGTGCTCAAGTCGGGTTCTTTTCGTTTCGGCGTCATCATGGCAGTTTGTTTCACTTACCCAAGTGTCCAGTAAAAATTTTCCTGTAAAAACAACTTTGCCTATCCAAGTATAGCCTACGGCTAGGCGGTCTTGGTCTCCGGAAAGAGCCGCAACTGGACCGGTCCAGGTCGATACTCTGGCACCGGCAAGACATCGGCCGCTGTTTCGGCCTCCGCCACGATCCGGGGGTCGACGTAGTGCCGCCGAGTAACCTCGGCCGATGAATGATCGGCCTGCCGCTGGGCGATCGCCGGGTTTCTCGCCCAGCAGTAACTGATACAGGTCCGCCTTAACCGATGAAAGAGACTTCGGCGGTACTTCGGCGCTGGTACACCAGCGGCTTCGACGATTCGTCGAAATTGCCGAAACAGATACCAACGAGTATGCGGCCAGGCGAATAGCCGGTCGGCTTTCGGATCGTAAATCCGGCGAATCGCTTCGGCGGCCTGCTGGTGGAGCCGAAAAGCGGCTGGTTTTCCTGTCTTGGTTTTGCGAATGATCAAATATTCGCCGTCCCAATCCGACGGCGTGGCGGCCAGTAAAGACCCGATGCGTACACCAGTCCAATAGACCACCAAGATCAAGGCGGGCCACCAGTCTTTGGCGGCGATTTTGCCGACTTGTCCAGGCCACTGGCTGGCGGTCGTTAAAATCCGCGACACCTGGGCCAGCGTCCACGCTTCTGGTAGCGGCGCTGGCACCTTGATCCTGGGGAGCACAATCGGCGGACACAAACCCTGCTGAGCACCCCATGCAACTACCGACTGCAAAATCCGCCGATAGCGAGCAATAGTGGCTGGGGTCTTTTTGCCCATCTGGGAACGCAGCCAAGCGATCAGCTCGGCCGGGTTGATAGAGCCGTTTGTCTGAGACATTTGTGCACGCCGACAGACCGAATACACATCGGCCGCATGATCGGGCGAGACAATGCGACAAGCCAAATAGGACCGTGCCAACTCTAGCAGCGTCATGGTGCAACTCCTCGGCGGCAGGTATACGGGCTGCCGGGGCCGTCCGTGGGCCTCGCAGCCCACAGAAACCCCATACGCACAGTCCATGCGGATTCAGAATAGTTTGCCGACAGACAAGAAGGCAATAAGCCGCCATGCGGGCGCTCCCTCTAGAGGCTGCCTGCCGCCAAGGCTACCGGCCTTGGCCAGATGTCCTAGGTCCTATTGTTGGGTTGGGGCCAGCCGGCCCCTGGAGCACCCGCTATTTCCCCGCCGGGGGGAAAAGAAGGCGCTCCGGTTCGTGGGATTCTGCTTCGATTTTAACACCGATCTTAAAAACGTCAAGAGAAAATTTTCAAAATTTTCAAAATTTTTAACACAGCGGCGATGAACGATAAGAACGTGGTCTGCCTACTTTAGAGGGGGCCCGAAATCGAGCGATTTCGGTTTCGGGAACTAACCAGACAGTCCCAATTTTTTCCCCCCGCATTTTTTGTTCTTTCAGAAGTTGATAGACCCGTCCCCTGGTAACCCCGATGGCGGTAGCCACTTCAGCGATAGTTAACATTTTGAATTTTTTAGGTTCTAGCACGATCATGGCTCCTTAATTTTATGATCGGCCAAAATATTTAGCAAGAGAAAAGGCAGGTGATCCCAGGGCACCGGAGCGGAGCCCCCCACGCCTCACGGTCGTGGGCACCTGCCAAGTCGGGGCGACTGGATTTGAACCAGCGACCTTTAGACCCCCAGTCTAACGCTATTCATTGCTTTTCTATCAACTTAGATAAAGTTAATGGCCAGCACATAAAAACCCCGCTGGAGTGGGGTTTCCTAGGTCAATAGCCCCTTACCTTTGTCACACGCACCCAAGTGTCCGAGAATACAAAATGTTGGGGGTTTTGAGAAAAGGCCACAAAATATAGAAAGAGAAAAGAAACACCATCTCTAGATGGGGGAGAAAGTCAAGACGTACAAAATCGCCCATCGTCCCCACGTGCTCTTGTGCCCAACAGGTGGAGATTCTAAAATAGTCCTGAATGCTTCTGTTGGGGTTGGCAGAGCACAGCTGGGGTTTGCAGGGAATCGTCGCTCGGATACACTTCCCATGATTCGGCCCCTAGTCAAATGGTTTGGCGGCAAATACTACTTGGCCCCCAAAATCATCGCTCTGTTTCCGCCGCATCAGGTTTACGTCGAACCGTTCGGCGGGGCCGCCTCGGTCCTTCTCAATAAACCCCCGTCCCCGGTGGAAGTCTATAACGATCTGGACGGACGGATTGTGAGGCTGTTTCGGGTCTTGCGGGATCAGCCCCAAGAGTTTCAACGACGATTAGCCTTAACCCCTTACGCAGAAATGGAATGGCAACAAGCTGTTTGCCAGCCACCCCCAGAAGATGAGATCGAAGCCGCTCGGCGGGATTTTGTCCGATGGCGGATGTCGTTGGCCGGACGCGGAGAATCGTTCTCTTACAGCCTGCAGCGAACCCGTCGAGGTATGGCCGACGTGGTCAGCGGTTTTCTTTCGGCTATCGACGAAGTTCTTCCTCAAATTGTGGAGCGATTTCGACGTGTTCAAATCCTTTGTCGGGATGCCTTGGAAGTCATCGACCGGTGGGACAGTCCCAAAACGCTCTTTTATTGTGATCCCCCTTATCACCCCCAAACGGTCCAGTATCCCCAGTCGTACTTGCACTCCTATTCAGAACAAGACCATGAACGTCTTTTGGATCGCCTTTGCCGATGTCGTGCCAAAGTGGTTCTTAGTGGATATGCCTGTCCGCTGTATGAACAAAAATTATCCCACTGGAGATGCTTCCGCTTTTCCATTGCCAATCACGCATCCACTCGTCGCAAAAAACAGTATCAACAAGAAATGGTTTGGTGTAATTGGTAAGGTCTTCCTATCTGCCCAAAAGGAGCAAACCGATGAGTCCGATGAAACTCGAAGAAGAATTGAAATTGTACGGATGCGGTCTTTCTCCAGAACAATTTGAAGCACTGCTAGTCGATCTACTAGCAGCGATGTATCCCAATCTCAATTCAGAACAACTTCTGTATTACCCAGACTTGGCAAGCCGTTATTGTGAAGCAGTACGCTGTTCGACGCGATGCCCTGGGTTGCCGGACGAAATGATTCTTCGGCGTCTTCAAAACATCCGAAAGCGTGGGGAATGATGATCTGAGGCCAAAGATCACACGGCAAGGCAGATTGACAGTGGCCGAAATCCGTTTTACCATCATGGACAGAGCAAAACGGAAAGGCGTTGCAGTTTGGGGAGGGACAGGCTATGAAGAAGTCTCTAGCTTCCTTTGGCATGGCAGGGGGAGCGGCGGTTGGCCTATTGGGTCTTTGGTTTCTGTGTCTGGCGGCGGGTGGCCAGGTACAGGGGGTGGAAAAATGGCCTAGGCCCACTTGGCAAGAATTATCCAAGGCGGAAAAGGTGGTCCAAGAGGTCTTTGGCCGGGATATGCAAAAGGCCCAGACGCCCCGGCAAAAGGCAGACCTGGCTCGTGAAATCCTGAAGGCGGCCCGTGAAGAGCAGGACTCGGCGGTTCGGTTTGCGGCCCTGGGGGCAGCCCGGCGGCTGGCCATTCAGGCCCAAGAGGCTCGGCTTGCCTGGGAGATTGTTCGGGAGATGGTCGAACGCTTCCAGCCCTCGGAAGAGATGAGTCCGGCGGAACGATTGGCCGAGGCCGATCGCCTCTGGCAGCAGGCCGAAGGCCTCAGTGGAGCAGCCAAACTGGCCAAACAACTCGAAGCCGCCGAAAGGTATCTCTACTTGGCGCCAACCGCCACAGGATGGACAAAAGTCAAAATCGAACGAAGATTAACTGAGCTGACCGGTGTACCGTACCAATACACCAAGTCCTATCTCTCTTTATGCCGGATCAATCCCTTATCGGTTCAGGTGTGGGGTAATTTATACGCCGTCAATAAATCACCTTTCCGTGTTTGGCCGATGATCCCAGAACAATGGGAGTGGTGTTCTGAGTATATCCTTTCGTTTGCACCATCTCAGTTAAGTTTTTCAGTTCCCCAGGAAATGAAATTTTTTACAGCGATAGGATATTGTGTGGCCAGTGGAGGGCATGTGGCTTTCGTCATTGAGGTGGATGGCCGTGTGCTCTTAAAACAAAGCGGAATGGTCGTACCTATTCAAATAGATCTACCTGCAGGCGCTAAGCAACTCAGGTTAGTGATCGATCATCTTGGGGATCCGACTTCCGACCACAGCTTTTGGCTTTATCCCCGATTCCATCCTAAAAAACCTATTTCTCTCAAAGGGGCGTTACCTCAAGAGAGTCAATCTCTGATTGGGCTAAAGCCTATTTTTGCGTCCAGGAGTTACCACAGTTCGGTTGAAGGGATTCCCGACGTGGTGCCGCCCATCGCCATCGACTCCCCGATCAAATGCGAAGAGTTTTTGTCTGCTCATGCGCCTTCCGAATTGGTCTATGTGGTTCCGCCCAGAGTAGTTCGCTTCACGGCAATCGGGTATTGTTTGAACAAAAATTCCGTCAAATTCAAAGTGATCGGAGACGGAAAACTTCTGCATGAAAGTCCACCTGCCGGCATTGTAAATATCGATGTGGCTATCCCCCAAGCTACCCGCCAGATCGCCTTGGTCGTCGATGACCTGGGCAACAATGCTTTCGATAAAAGTTTTTGGTGCTATCCACGATTTTGGCAGGAATAGGAAGTTTCAAACCAGCGAGGGAGCAACGAAGGGTACACTCACCCCAGGCCGGCACTTGGCGCCGTCGATTCCGGGGACGGGCTTGGGTTTTGCAAAGAGCGAAACACCTTTTGCCAAGCGGCCCAGATCGTTTCAGGGCGGGCTAGGTTTTCGACCAAGTGTTTGCGGGCGGAGCGTGCGAAGAATTGGCGGAGGTCTTCCTCATAGGCCAGCCGGGCCGCATAGTAGGCCATCTCCTCTTCATTGTCGGCCAAAAAACCGGTGTAGCCGTGCCGTACCATTTCCCGCCAACCCCATTTGTTCGGCACCACAAGGGGCACGCCGGTTGCCATGGCCTCCAATCCGCTTCGAGGCCAGTTTTCCTGAGCGCCGCCATTGGCTTGCAGCATCACGTGCAGTTTGCCGATAAAATCTTGCGCCGTTTCCGCCCGGCTTGGCAAGACTTGTGCCCAGGGAGGCGGAGGACCGATTTTCTTCTCAACATCCGGCCCCCAGGCCATAATCCGAGCACGTATCGGGTGCGGAATTCGCTCGTAAATCCACCAGGTTTTCGGATGGAATTTATCCGGGGCCGGACGGCTGATACGGCCTACGACAAGCGGCTCTCCTTTTTTATGAGGCCGAGGCCGGAAAGGCCATTCTTCCGTCATAAATGCCGCGCGCACTAGGTGCATCTGCTCTGGCCGGACGCCATACTGAGCCAGTTGAGGGCGGAGCACATCTAATTGGTATTGGCTTTGAAAGATATAGGCATCAAACGGGCCTCGGCGTTCATAATGGCGGCGTTCGGCGTCGAAAAGCCAGCACATACAACCGGCCCAGACAATCCGGCAGCCCAGGTCCCGAAAACGATCCACATTGGCCAGGAATTGGCTGTTGCAAAAACTGACCACGATACTGCCTTTCAGCCCTGGCACATCAGCCAGTTTATCTGGGGTTGTTGTAATCGTGGGGTACCCCAACACATTTACACGGCTAAGCCACAGGTTGCACGGATTACCCCAGGTAGGTATGCAAACGACTTGTAGGTTAAACCGGCGCCACAAAAGCAAGGTGTGCCAGCATTCCGTCCCTGCTCCGCCCACATCGCCGGGATAACCGATCAGGAAGATTTTCCCAGACAGGTTCGGTTGGATCGGCTGCGGGAGAGCACCCACCCTAAGCAACTGCAGCTTTGCTTGTTCCAGATGGGGAGCGCTTCTGGCGATTTCGTCGGATCGTCTACTTTTTTGTTTGGACCAAAGGCGATACCGAACGAGTGGCTCTGGGAGATTCCGAATGACAAAACCTGCCTGAAGCGCTCGAAGCCAAAGGTCCAAGTCTTCTCCCCATTCCAGGCTGCCGTTGTAACCGCCAAGAGCCAGGATCCGACTTCGCCGAAACAGAACAGTAGGATGATTCAAAAACCAGATTGCTTTCCTGGCGGCGATTCGCTGCTGGATATCTGTGATATGGACAAGTTCAGGATGGTGTGTTTGCCAGCAGGTTTTACCTGCCTGATCGTCGAAAGCTTCAATCTGACCACCAAGGATATCCACTTCCGGATGGGCGAGCATGTACTGCATCTGCCGCTCCAACCGCTCCGGGAGCATGAGGTCGTCGGCATCCATCCGAGCCACCAACTCCGTCTGGGCTACTTGTAAGCCGGCGTTTAAAGCACCCGGAAGACCTTGGTGGTCCCGTCGAAAAAGTCGAACACGGCTACTACGCGCCATTTCCTCCAACAAGGCCAAAGTCTCTGGTTCCGTGGAACCGTCATCGACGACCACCAGCTGCCAATAAGGATAGGTCTGCTTCTGGATCGAGTCCCAGCAGGCTTGAAGCATCCGAGCCGGGGTATTCCAGACCGGGAGCAGGATCGTTACTAGCGGTCCTCCTATTGCTACCGACGCGGATGGTTGTAGCTTGATAGCCGGTGGCTCCTCTTTCAACGCTGGCTCCGATGGTGACTCCGGAATCAAACCGCCCGTGGGGTCGCAGGTAACCACGACGGTGGAACCAAAATGCTGTAGCGAACGAACCGGGAACCACTGCGCAACGTAGCGGCGGAACTCCTCGGCATTCCATTCCCTGGCATGGTATGGGTTTTGGGGAGGTCCACGGTCGTTAGGCCCCCGCGCCTGGTCTCGATCCAGCGTGGATAGGACGAGCTTTTTCCAACGGATCGTGGCGATGTAATCCAGCAGCTGATCCGGATTCGGGAGGTGCTCGATCACGTCGACGGCCATCACGATATCGACTTCCTGGATCGGGCAGGGCTTCGATAAGTCGGAAAGCAGCCACTTCCGGTCTGGATAGGTTTGCAGAAGGTGCTCATAGGTAGGGTGCAGTTCGGTACCGATGGTATCGAACTGGCCTAGGATGGTCACCAACTTGTAGCCGGACCCGGTGCCGATATCGAGGACAGTCCGGTAGCCGCCGTCCAGCATGAGCTGTTTTACATACTCATAGACTGGCTTCTGGAACTGATCCTTCCAGGAGCGATCATCCCAGAAGTTCGGCTGATTTCGGGCCGTGTAATCGGATCGGATTCCGTAATTGGGGAGCCGGTTCACCTGTCCACCTGTGAATGACGAGCTGTATTCAGAGCTTGATTCCGAGCTGGACTCTACCGTGCTCTCGCTAAAGTTTTTAATCTCCTCCGGGGAGAGTTTTATCCCCCATTTTTTCAGAGGACAGGCCTCGGTGGCCATCGCCAGTTTGTTACGCCAGGCTTCTTTGGCCGTGGTAACCCGGCAACCACATACCCGACAGATTTCGGCT
>Ga0308390_1002841_pt1 | contig 10115 bp, 9 predicted proteins | sample Hotspr2Sample149_FD_202358 | JGI IMG/M metagenome (GOLD analysis project Ga0308390, IMG submission 202358) | Hot spring phototrophic mat microbial communities from Mushroom Spring, Yellowstone National Park, Wyoming, United States - 20040719_149 ...
CTGGTGTATATGATGATGATTATCCGACCGAGGAGGGTTACTTTTGGGTTAGAGGAAGGACAGCTACCATAAATGGCATTACATTCGTATCCAATTCGCTGAAAGATAGGTTTGGTATAGTGTCCATTAGACTATCTTCCAAGTACGAGTTTAATTCAAGTTATACTGGCCCTAGGGCGGTAGCTTTTGCTAACGAGGATTACATTGTAGTTATTATGTTGCACGATGCTAACACTAACGACTTCATCAACGCGTTAAGTAACCCCTTCATCGCTCCGACTTATTTCACTGGGCATACACCTACGCCTCTTATCGTGCCTATATATACTATCACTGTTAGTGGCACGGCATCAGCGTTCACTACGCAATTATATATCCCTGACTGGCGAGGCGAGAGTATCAACCTGCCTGACCACATCTTTCTGGAAACCCGCGATTACTATCACTATTATATTGATTTTGCAGACTACATGAAAGCACTGAAAAAGCGAATGGAACAAGAGCTTAGAATACCAGTTATACCTAAATCTGAATACTTCAACAGCGAATTTGCTGATAGAAGTAAAAGAGGGTTAAAGTCTAACGAACCAGCATTCATTATTTATACCATAGATTACCAAGACAAGCACGAGATTCCGCTTTATCGTCATAGAGGGCCTTGGGAAACCCATCATTGGGTATCTGCGAGAGTCAACTTTGAGTTCCATAGCTCGGATTTTCTTATCTACCGAGGCTTTGTTATAGATTTCAATTGGTTTGTGAAGATAACGAATACTATTCCGTCAGTAGCAGTCTTTGGGCCAGGGACTGACCCCTCAACCGCACAAGGATACTATGCATCTATCAAGTGGAATGTCACAGAAGTAGACTGGAACTTACAAGAAGACATTGAGGAAGTAAACTCCTCAAAAGGCTATTATAACTATCAGTACGACTTCTCGGCGGAGATATATTATTTCTGGATACGACCTAAGATGGCTGCCACACAAGTAGAGCAAATACTGGCCATATTTACAGAACCTGCACCAATGGATTGCGAAAGCATACGAAACGTAGTAACCAGAATAAACTGGCTCGCATCAGGAAATAATCAAGTCCCAGACCCAACACAAATCACACCTTACAATCATTTCTATCTATAGCCCTAAATTCTTCATAAACATCCTGTATGAACTCTCTCATACGATTATCTTGTTTATAATCTCTTCTACTCTTTCCACCCAATGAATGATTCACTCTTATATATGCATTAGGGTCATTCATGTATTTTTTACATACAGATGTTACAACTACTCTTATATTAGCCCAGTTCGATCTATATTCTGTTCTATTATAGGAATTATTTTCTGATAGGGTTTGTTTTATAACATAAAATGCTATGTGGTGCGCCTCGTCCTCACTTTCACCCATAGCCAAACATTTGTTAACATTCTTATAGTACAAATACTTTATCTTCCTAGCTATAGCTTCCGATAATTCCCTAATAACTTTAGGCCACAGATGGCGTTCTATATATTCACTCCTATTCATGAAAAAGAACTGCGTATGAACACAAATATAAATCAGGGAGTCCAAGTCTATATATCCATCATGATAAAGTTCAAAGTATGGGTAAAATAAGTCTAAGTATTGTTTTTTATTACATGGTATAGTACAATTTATGTCAAAATCTATTTTGTCGTCGCTGTTATTTTGTAAGTCTTGTACTATTTCTTCCTCTTCCGATGTAAAGCTAGTTTTGTAGAGTAAGCTAAGTAATTCTTCTGCGGTATATTCGCTATCTGGTAATGATTCCATCAGCACGGAAATGCTAATCTCGCGCAGATCAATAGGTTGTTGAGCACTCGCTCGTATAGACTCCAAAATAGCAGTCTTAAGCTCCCCTCCCTTTATAACTTTGAGGATAAGATTTATTACACTACCTAAGTGCTTCTTATTACCGTGATTAGATATAACGTCTTCTATGGGCTTTCCAGTTTCTAAGTTGCCCTTAAACTCAAATATTGTAGCAATAATATCGCCAAAAGAGTCTCCTAACAACTCATCATTGTACAAACTATTAATAAACCGTTCATTACGAACATCAGAAATGAAACTAATAATCTGATCAACTGCTTTGTTAAACAAGTTATTCATCGCATTCATACTTATATATATTTTTAATTTGATTCCTATATTTCATTACAGGATCAAAGTACATTCTAGGCATGTTAGTATATACAATGTAGCCCTGGATCAGTTTGTCTAAGACCTGTGATATTATATCGCGTCTAAAGTAGGCGTCTTGTGTAAACATAACTATATCAAAGACCAAAACCTCGTCTCCATTGGATTTAGCTCTATCATGTATATTATCTATGTAAGGCTTTATAATCTGCATAAGTTTGTTGTCATTGTTTAGTATGGGTAATATAATTAGTTTTTTCATTGATAGCTTTCATGATCTTTTCCTCTAATGACCTTGGGGTAGTATATATGATTTCCAAGCCTGCGGCTTTGAAGATGTCTATAATAGCTTCTGGCTTGAGTTGTAGTCGCATTTCGCTCAATAATCGATTTACAAATGACTTATCATCGGACACTAAGCTCAAAAACTGCTGTGCATGTGATAATGTAATCTGATTAACATTATCTAAAACAATTGCAGGATAAAAACCATCTCTCATGTAGTTCTTATCGTATATGATCACTGATGCTATCTCGCTATCAATCATTTTATCATTGAGTACTTCCAATAACAACAATATATGTGTAGGATAGTTACTAAGTCTTAAGGCCAGATGCTGCTCGTAAGATAAGCTTTTATCTACTTCTCTTACGAGCAGCACTGATTTGATAGGATTACTCAGCACCACTAGAACATTCATAGTTCTATACTGCCATAGTTCTATACTTCTGCGTTTCCATCAGCTTTCTGTTCTATATATATCTCATAAACAGCTTGTATATTAGCATCTTCGCTTAAGAAGTCAACAATAACATTTTGAGTTTCAACTGGTATGGAAGGGTCTGATAACTTGAGCTGGGTAATATTGAACATTTCTTTAATATGATTGCCCAAAAATTTTACAAAATCAACATCCTCGTTATACTTAGAACTGATATTCAGGAATAGTTCCCTGATTAAGTCGGTATTATTGGATTTTGATGTTTGATGCGGATTAGTTTTTTCCTGTAGATTAGCCTGTGGATTGGTAATGGTCGGTTTAGTCTTAGGTGTAGCAAAAACAGCTTCGCGACTATCATTAAAGTTAATATTATTGTTACTGAAATAGTCTTCTTCTGCAATAAAGTTATCTATACTGATAGCCATCTTAGTAACTACTCTAGGAAAATATAGAACAAGACCTTGACGAAGAGCTTGTTTGCAAAGCATAACCGTAAAGTTAGGTGGTGAACCAGTTGGATACTTATCGCGCACTCTCTCCGTAAGTGCTAAATCGCTTACAAAAACTGTAAAATCTAATGATTGTTCTATCCCATCAACATAAAAATGTACAGTAACGCTTTTAACAGAGCCATTTTCAGCATTTATGCTAAAACGATAATACTTAAGATTGGAACGTTCCATGAAAATATGAGTAAGCAACGCATAATGTGGGAATACCACTATTGTACGTCTAGCTGGACTAGGGATGAGATATATCTTATCTAACGCGTCCTTAACTTCTGGGAAGTTTTTTATGAATAAAGCCACACGATAAAGTGCATATATTAGATCATCTTCCGTGACAACGTAAGACTGATTAGGTCGCCATTGTGTTTCAGCAAGCTGGGATTCATTCAGCTTAACAACCGTATAAAGACGATCATACATGTCTTTTGCATTATCGCGATACTCAGGAGCTATTGTTTCTACGATTTTGCCTTCCTTGGTCTTAGACTTAACCGTATAGCCTTCGCCACGAGCGTACTTTATAACAGCTCTTTTAACAACACTTGACAGGTACTCGTGGCTAAAGCCAGTAATCCTATCCCTGTCCTGATACTGACTCTTAAAGCGCGCTCGCTGCGCACTGACCTTCATGTCGCTCTGTTGGCTACTCATACCGCCTATGTCGTTAGATGCGCAAGGCAAAACCTCTATGCCACTGCACCAGCAGACGCAAAGATACGATTACTCAATACACCATACTCGTTACTCAAAACTTCTAACATATGAGGTAACACAGTATCTAACCCAACAACGCTCTGAGTGTTATACACAACAGATAACTCAACATGTATCACAACCGACTCCCACATCGCCTTCAACACTAAATCGTAAGTCTGATTAGCTATCTTAAAACCGTAAGAAGTCATCCCCCTAGTCAAACCGACATTATTCCTTTCCAAAAACATAGCAGGTGCAATAATAGCACCATACAAATCAGGGGACTGATTAACAGTAGTACTGAAAACATAACTAACATTAATGAAAGCATTATTAGGCACATTAGCATCTACCTTGTTATTTCTAATAAAATCAATAAGCACCCTAATAGCATCATTGTTTATCTTGTCAGTAAAATAATGATATCTAAGAATTCCAGCCTCATTATAGTATATTTCATACAATTCAGGGTTATTAGTCCAGCGCCAGGTCTTTAAGTTGCCTCCCATATCAGGGATAGTCCTCTCGTCAACGAAAGTTGGCAGTCTCTTGAGCTCATCTACTTTCAAGTTTGGTACAGCCGCTACAACGGCTACAAAACGACGATTAGCCATAAGGCTATATTTATCGAAACACATCAAAAATGGAGTATAAATGCATACAATGTAAAAAAGTAAATGTTTTAGTATATTTAGACATGCGAAAAGGAGAATCGGAAAGAAAAATAGAAGTTAGGGAATTTAGTGGATATACGCTGAAGAATAGATATAAAAATAGTAATAAGCGTGACTTAGTTATTGAACGATTATTTATCGAGTCTAATAGGACGAAGCGTGCTTATAGATGGTTTAGTGTGGCACCAAAAGAACGCAATATACTGTTCCAAATTGCTGAACAGTTAGGGCCAAGAATTGGTAATACGATAAAAGGCATTTTATCACCACTTAATGTGCCTTTCCAAAAGCTTGTCAGAATACTATTTGATAGAAAACTAGTATGGATGGGTAGTCCTAGTGCATTCTGGCAAGCCACAACATATATAGTAAGTATGGTTTACAAGCAATCTTACACCATACTAGCAAATAAAGGTAAGCTTGATCCCTACCAAGCTAAAAGAATTGCAGAAGCAGCAGCTCGTATATTCTGTAATTTCATGCTCACAACTAGACTTACTTACCAACTCGCTAGTTATGCAGCTGGCTTAGAAGGTCCCGAGGAATTAAGTGAGGATGAATTGAGGGATCTTGAAAGAGCAGAAATGGAAGAAGCTAGAGCAGGCGAGTCATTAGACGTGGATCCTGCACAGCTTAGTATGGTAACTAAATACATAATAAGTGCATTTAGGAAATTAAGACTTCAACAAATACTTGTAGGACTCACAGGTACAGAATATAGACTTATAGCTTATACATTTCTCGTAAACGACAGCGGTACTAAAAATATAAATTGGGTCAAGTATGCTCGTGGTTCGCATGCTTATACCGAAGTAATTACAGCGCTAACTAATATTATAATAGAAAATGTTGATGAGGTGTTAGAAGCTAAGGGATTGGGTGTTGCGGCGGCAGGAGTCGCTGCTCGTAAGACGAAACAACACCGTTCTTACAGCGAAGATATGGAATACGAAGAAGAACACTTAGATTTTGATGAAGAAGAACAAGATTACTACGTTGATGAAGAATACGATGAATACGAGTACGCTGACGATTATGAAGACGATGAATATGAATATGATGATTACAAAAGTGAAGGCGAATACGAAGACTATGATGAATATGAATACGACAATGAAGATGAATATGATTATGACGAATACGAATACGATATGGAAGATGAAGACGGCGATTTCATAGAGCCTGTTGTAGAGCCTGAAATGACTGATTATGAATTAACAGAACCTGGTCAAAGTACTATGATAGAGCCGGTAGACGACGAGACTGAGATGGCCGAAGAACTTGTAGAAGCTATAAAGGCCATTGAACCTGCCATGAAATCTTACAGACTAGCCGAGAGATTTCTCCGTACTCGTACCTTCTCTAATAGCGTGACACTGAAGCGGAAATTTTATGATTTCTTACTAAATGAGTTCGTCAATACAAGAGCTTTTAATAAGAAAGAGAAGGAAGAAATGGAAGAAGCAGCAGCCGAGATGGTAGATAAACTTGATGCAATAGCTGAAGACGTTAAGGATATGAAGACTATGTTGGCTAAGGTGATTGAAGCAATGGATGTAGCTACGGAAGGTGGAGATGAAGGGGGTGAAGAGGAATCTAAGGATAGTGAAAGTTCTTGGGAGGACTTTTGGCGTAGTGATGATTCCTATGAATCAGAAGAGGGTGGTGATGAAGAAGAGGTAGATGAAGATGAAGAAAAGGATGATACGGCAGAAAGTGAGGAAGAAGACGAGGGAGAGGGTAAAGAGGGGTATTATGCCAGATTGCGTAAGTATAAGAAGCGCAATCTGCGCATGTCTAAAGAAGCCGCAAAACCTAAGAAGAAACCAAAAGCTAAAGGGATATGACGAGAAAGTTACAATTAAGCCTCCAAGACCTTAGAGAGGCAGAAGAAGAAAAGCTGAAAGCAGAAGAAAGCCTGCGCAAATCTACGCAGGCAGAGGCCTTACGTAGAAAGGCTGAAGAAGAAGAGGAAGAAGAAGTAGAAGAACTGTTACGATTTGATGACGAAGAAGAAAGATCGTACAGTTCCTCTGACGAGTTAGACAGGTTAGTCGCGCAGAGTGTTTCGCGCTACTTTTCAAGAGTACAAACCCCAAAAATTCGTTAAGCTATGAGAGCTAAAGTACTTATAGAAAAAGCACTTAAACAGAAGGCCTTCAGGGGGGCGTTGATACAAAGCTCGCTGAATAATCGCGAGTATGCATCTTATCGCCTCACGGAGTACGAGAAGGCCTACAGCAATCAGGACGTTTACGAGAAGGCTACACTAGAGCGGATGTTCTCTGCTTTACCTGGCACAGCCACCACACGCGGCTTCCCTAACTACGGCGTCGTATTGCAACTAGCGTCGCTGCTCGCGAATGTGTCGTCTTTCAGCGGGTTCCTAACAATTGAAAAGACGATTGAACAGCCTAACTTTGTGCTTCACTTCATGGATTTGATTGGCACTAATGTAAGAGACCGAAATCAGCCCTCGCCTGTCTTCCCAACAGTCGGACCTACAAGGTATGACAATAGTGCATATGGCTTACAAACTTATACTACTCCCTCTACCGTAACGCCATTAGTTATTAATAATACCACATTCTCGACTGCCGCTGGACTACTTGCTAATGCTGCGATACCGCCTATTATGCCATATACTATAAAGATCGTTGTAAAAGCTTATACTGGTGGTAGCTTAGTAGCCACTGAAGTCTTTACGGACAATGGGAATGGGATGTTGGTCAGTTTGGGTGTATCAAGTGGAACAATTACTATAGACCCTGCAACTCCTATACCGCATATTGCCAGATATGGTAACCCTTCATTACCACCGCAATCGACTGGTTGGGATTTCACGATTAACTCTATCCAAATCAATGGCCCTACAGGTTCTCAATTAGTGGCCGAACTTTCATTCGCTTTCAACTACACGGAGCCTATCTACTATCCAGGTCAAGAGCAAGACGAGCGGTTCACGCTTAACCTGACTCGCGTTGTTGCCGTCAATACCAAACCCGCAAAGCTTACCATCGAACTCAATAAGCAAGAATTGGCGGCTATCTCTAAGAGCTTGTCGCAAGACTTGCAACCTGTTATTGTCCAACGTATTGGCGAGATATACAATAAGATGGTAAATCGTTATATTGTCCGCAAATACATGCAGAGATTTGTAACGGATACTGTTAATTATAGCGGCTTTGTAATTATTGATGTTGGATCGCCTATCGGAGGGCCTGGTGGTGCAACAACGCCTGATTCGACCTATAACCAGTACATACCAATTTTAGATCGTATGCGTGGCGGGTTTGAAAAAGTACGTCAAGAACTGCATAGAAAAAGCTTCATTGCGAACAAGCCTACAGCTCTCTTATGCAGCCCTAAACTTGCGTACTTCTTAGCTAGATCTATAATGGTAGAACAATCCCTATGGGTAGAAGAAAAGGTTACTTATATCAACGACTTGTTCGGTTATTACATTGGTATTCCGGTTCTAATACATACCGAGCTAGAAGCACTTGATACGGCTTTTGATGCTTGGGCTCGGGGTACAGGTCGCCCTATGGCAAATAGCAGCCTTGACTTTGTAACTGCTGCTGTTGGTTTTGCAGTGGCTATCTTGCCTGATAATAATCTGGCTCCTATGGTGCGTGCTACCTTCCTGCCTCCGACGAATACCCCTACTGTCGCTAACTTTAATAACCCACTTCAAGAAGCTTTCAGCATGTTCTATCAAGAAGAAGTGGATGTAGTGGCGCCTGAGCTGGTTGTGCCGTTTGCTGTGACGAATATGCCTGTATCCTAATAACAAAAACTACTTTTATTTCAAATATACATTTAGGGGAGCTCAAGCTCCCCTATTTTTTATTACAAAACTACGCAGCATTAAACTTATTGTTAGCTCTGGACTGCTCAATTACAAAAGGTTGAGCATCCCGCGTTTACGTTTTTACAAAGTGTATTATGGATTCGTAAAATTCTTTCTTGTTTCTTTCCGTTCTCATAGTCACAGGCCTTATAAGCATATCCACTAAGTCAAATCCTACTGCTTCTCCTATTTTCTCGTAAATATTGTATTTATCATTTACCACAATAAATATATTTGCACCTTTTATCAAGTTTTTATTTATATTGTTAAATACTTGTATCATTGAATCGAGATATTCTTTTATTGCTTTCTGACTTTGTCCTTTGCTGGCCGAGCCTATTTCTAATTCATCAAATCTCGGTAGATTAAATAACTCATATGCATATCTGTGTTGTTCATGGTAATCTATCATGCCGATATAAGGCGGTGATGTAAAGACACCGTCTATTTTGAGGTCGTCAGGTAGCTTAACTATTCTTGCATCACCCTGTATGATTTCCACGAAGGCGTCAGTTCGTATTTTATCAAAAGCTTTCAGTCTCTCTATGGTGTCCAGACTGTAACGCTGAATGAACTTATAGGCTTCTTGAATAGGCGTACAATACTTTTTGTGCTTAATACACCAATATGTGCTTTTAACTGGTTTTTTAGGTCTTGCTAATTCATAATGCGGCACAAGTCTAGCTGAACGAGCTGCTCGTGAAAGAATAACCATCAAAACTTCACTATTTTTATAATCAGGTACAATGCTCCTGTAGAACAGTATTTCTTGCAAAGCTGTTTCTGAAAACCACTCTTTCATGTAAGTGCTATCGGTATATATTTGATTAGCGGTACCAGAGTATATTTTCCGACTAAAATCTTGTAAGCGGGATAAAGCGTCTTTAATATCCTTTCCCACCTCTACAAGATTGTACTTGCCAGTCTTTACCTTTTGTATCAGTACGTTAAAAGGGGCTAATTCTATGCCTACTGAGTTTATACCCAGTACAGCGGACTACTCAACTTTTTTCAGTTGAGCTTCCTGCTTCGTCGCAGGATGGCTTTTTAGGTAGCCCGTTGGGGCTACGGCCATCCACCAGAGCCTGCTCCACAGGCTTCACTTCGGGTCGTCCTAACCCTAGAGGCTTGGTTTTCGCCTACACGAAGTACTATCGAAACATCCAATTAAGGTCTCACCATGATACAGATTACCTCTTTGATTCCGTAAATTCCATCTGTATTATGAATCCGCAAACAAATGGCTAATAAATAAATCTAAATTACTGAACGCCTCTTGGACGGCCGTGTGAATCAGCTCATTGACCCTTTGGTTTGTTCCAAACGTGGAACATTCAATGCTAGCATCTATAATTTCTTCAGATTTGGATAGCAGCAAATAAGCCGCTATATATTTCAATATGTCATCAACTTTATCAATTTTAACACAAGTAAACTGTAACATGTCGCAAATAAGTATAAAATGATAATAAGATATGCGTAATTCGCCTGACTT
>Ga0308390_1002843_pt1 | contig 10108 bp, 7 predicted proteins | sample Hotspr2Sample149_FD_202358 | JGI IMG/M metagenome (GOLD analysis project Ga0308390, IMG submission 202358) | Hot spring phototrophic mat microbial communities from Mushroom Spring, Yellowstone National Park, Wyoming, United States - 20040719_149 ...
CGTGAACGACTATTTCATTTAGTTTTACCAAAAAGCAAGGTTCTTTGTCTTTCAAATCCAGTAGCCAACCAGCAATTTTCTCTTCATTGCAAACATCAATATATCCTCCCACCCAATCACTGATTAACCCACCTCTGATAAACTCTTTAGTTAATCCTGAATACCCAAAAACCTGATTTGTAAATATTTTTGTTCTTGGTAGAAAGCTTTCATTTTTTATAAATTCTAAGATAATTTTGTATTTTTTTTCTATTTCCCTTTCTATCTCTTCTTTAGGAATACTTTCTTGCTCTTTGTAAAATTCTTCTTCCTCTTTTGATAGAACGAATAGATTTTCTTGTTTAAAGTATTCTCTAAACAATTTTTCGTTAGATTCTCTGTAAAAGTCTAATATTTTCTTCCTATCTTCTAGTGACATTAAGGTTTTTATCCTACTGGGATGTTGACTGTCATATTCATAGAGAAAATTAACAACTCTGTCAAAAGTTTCTAAGGATAGTAAATATTTACTTTTTATTCTCTTCAAAGCTTCAGTTGAGGTTGGAGACAAGGATATATTTACTTCCACTTTTTCTTCAGGAAAATTAGATTTACTAACTCCTAAAGCATCACAGAAATCTTCCACAACATCCCATTCTTTATTAAAATCCCTCTGATAAACTCTAAGACTTGTTTCAATTTCATTTGATGTTTTTTTTAATAAACCTACCAGATTTTTCATATAGTTATAGTAGTTTAGGCTAATGTAAGGAGTACATTCAAATCTAATAGGAAATGTGGAAGAACCGATATTTTTTATATTTTCATTATATAAAGCTTCCACCATTTTATCCTGTCTTCTTATATAACACAGTATCTTTATTCTACTTGGGCTTAGGTATTCAACCACTTTATTTAATTTAAATGGAATACCTATAAAGTCCTCCGCAGATATCAAAATGCTTTTGACTTTTGCATTTTCTATTTCCTTTTTAAGGTCAAAAAGCAATTCGTTTTCACTTTTTCTAAGTTCTGTTGGAATCCATTGTGGAAAATATCCATTTAATGCAAAAGAATACACATAGTGTCCCGGAAAACCATAGGTGTCTGGATAATAAATTCCAATCTTGTTTAATAGCTTTTCTCTGTTTCTATAACAAAGTTCTTGTATCGCTGTTGTTCCAGTTTTGTGAAACCCTATATGCAGTATTAATTCCCTAACCATTACCCAACTATTTTAATAAAAACTTCTTTAAATATATCTATACATTCTATAATATTTCTTCTATGCATACTTAAAATATATTCTCTCCCTATCAAACCCAATTCCCGTGTAAACTTTCTATCTAAATAAAGATTTAGCATATATTCTGATGCCTTATCTATATTAGGTTCTGCCCACATTAAACCTTTTTTGTATGGACCAAAATCTTCCTTAATTTCTGTGGGTACGTAATCAACTAAAAGTGAATTTGCGGAATTACAAAACTCTAAATTACCTCCGTAAGCAGTTGCTATAACAGGTTTCGCTAAAAGCATAGCTTCTATTAAGTTGTATCCAATCCCTTCAGACCTGTGCAAAGATACAAAAACATCACAACTATTTAATAAAGATGCGTATTCGTCTTGTGTCATTGGTTGATCTATTATAATAATTCTTTCGTCATTTCGCGAAAGTTCTTTTAAATAACTTAACTTATCGGGGAATCTATAGCCATGTTGCGATTTAATTATCAACTTAACATCCTTTATAGTTCTAGGAAATGCTTGTATAAATGCCTTTATAACTCCATCAGGATTTTTCCTCTCAAACGAACTATAAAAATCAAATGCAAATAGAAAGGCAAAATCATTAATATCCAAACCAATTTTTTTTCGCACTTCATTGGTCGGCAGAATTTTTTTCCAATCAGGTATGTGAACTAAAGGAATCTTCTTTACGGGTTTTGTACTATGTTTCTTAATGGTATTAACAACGAATTCGGTAGGATACCAAACTTCATCAACATAATTAAATGAATCTTTAAATGGAAAATAATCTTGTAATTCCCAAGCCCATTCAGCAATTATATATTGATTATTCCTATATTTTTCTAGGCTAAACATTTCATATACTTGTTTAAACATATCTGCATTTATTACCATAATGTTTAGCTTATATATAGGTACCTTAACAATCCATTTTTTAATCCCGCTATAATCTCTAGCTATGTTTTGAGCATGCGAGACTGCTTCTATATTGACAAGAGAAAATGGAATCCCCAATAATTTAAGAATGTTTAGATATCTTTTTGCTCCTGCTGTCATACCTATAGTTAAGTTAAAATATCCAAATAGGTTTACGCCAAATCCACATTTTATAAATTCATCAAGTTCTTGTTTGTAGTCTATAAATATATCATGCATATTATACTCTCTTTTTATACTATGAAAAACCCAATTTATGAATTCTTTTCTACTTTTGTCATAATTTTCAATATTTGGAAACGCTTTCTTTAAATCCTCTCTATTAACGTATATCGAATACCAAATTTTACGTACACCAGGTACAATTTCTTCATTTAGTTTATCGATTATGTTATTAACATTTACAGGATTCCACGGATTTTCAACTTTTTCTGCTATCTCCTTTCCATAAACTCTTCTCACAGTATCATGGATTCGAATATCTGTGCAAGGTAACTTTCCAAAATAGTAATCCTTACTAATGAAATAGTTTGAATTATTTTCAAGCTCCCTATAATAAAGTTCAAACAGCTCCTTTAAATGCGGAAACCGTGAAATGTCATACCGTGTCTGATGTCTTGAAATATTCTCCATATCTATACCACTAAAATGAAAGAACTTCAACGGTTTTCCGTTAACATAAATTTTATTACCTACCTTATATATTTTTCTTTCATGAAGATTCCAATAAGCCACATTATATGTTTTATCTTTTATAATGAAAACATTATCAAAAAGGACTGGAACAAGGTCTATCCACTTCTGATCAACATGAAATCCTCTAGTTACATCCATATAGCATCCATCTCTTAACTTTTCCTGCCACCAAGAAATAAATTTTTTTGTATTGTGTGAATATCTTAGTGCAATAAATCCTAAATTAAATACTCCCGCCAAAATAATGTCTAGATCCGAAGGTTTTTCCCCATCATTAGGTAGTGGTTCAAGTATATGTGGAGTTAAACATATTGAGTACTTATCTAGCAGGCCAAATAAATCTTCTAAAGTGTCTGTTATTAATATATCTGGATCGAAATAGATTACCTTGTTATAACCTAACTTAAAAAAGAAATCAATAGAAAAAGGTTTTATAGCAGTATTCATTTCTAGAATGTTATACTTAAATAACATTTCCTCAAGCTCGTCAATATCAAGAAGGATTGTATGAGCATATATAGGAATAACCCATATATTATAATTATTGATAATGCGTCTTAATTCTTCTAAATCTTTATAGTTGTCTATCATATCGCATAGTACAATAAAAAAGTCCACTTGTTTATGGAAATTTTTTAAAGAAGCACACAAGGTTAACGCTTTATCTATATAATTTTTTGATGATATGGTAAAAACGCATATATCGCTATTACGTGTTATAATAGGTAATCTTAGTTCGCTTGCCAATTTCTCAAAATTTTCAAAGTAGTAGCTAACAATTTTTTCTTTATCTAAATTTAGCATAAAATGTTTCAATGGATTTATGTTTGATTTTATAAGCTCTGGGTGTTTTAAGAGATATTCTTTAGTATTAAAAGTTGCTGATGGATTCCTGCCTTCTTTCCATCCATGTAGTATAAAATGTACCAATGGATTAATTCCTTGTTTTTTTATATCTAAATATGTATTTAAGTAATAAGAAGTATCAAAAAATTTGCTAGGATTTCTACCCTCTTTCCAACCACTTAGAATATAGTGTAAAATCGAATCCTTTCCAGTCTTTTTTACATCAGGATACTGTTCCAGATACCACTCCTCATCAAAAAGTCCGCTCTCCTTAATGATTCTGTATTCTTTCTTTATTCTCTCATCCTCTATTTTAGTCTCCTGCTTAACCTCTTTTTTCTCCTCTTCTATCCTTCCAACGAATTTTGGTTTTCTTCCTTTTGCATGCTTTCCAACTATCTCCCTACCGCTTACCTTATCAATAACCACAACCTCAAAGTTATCTTCTAAACTTATTCTACTTGGAACATTCAACTGACTCCATTTCACAAAAAATCCACAGTTTGCTTCTCTGCCAATTATGAATGCTATATCAGGTCTTGGGAGGTTAGCTATAGCTTCTCCTATCTTCTCGTCATTGACATATACCTCTACAACTCTTGGTTCTGGTGAGCTTACATCTATCAACCATCCTCCAATGCCTTCAGAGTTGATATAATCTACATGACCATAGATGCCACTATTCTTGTCTGTTATCTTTGGCCTTATAAAGTCTAAATATACCATGGCAACTTATCCTCCCATTATCATCCTTGAGCTGTATGCCTAACTGCAATAAACTCTCAAAGGAAAAATCTACTAAACCCTTATGGATCTCTATATCGGAATTACTAACAATTAATACTGTTATCATTCCAACCCTCTTGCCAAATTCCATATCAGATATAGTATCTCCAACTATAAAAGATTTTTGGAAATCTATCTCTGGAAAATCAGTTTTTGCCTTGTAAGCTAAACCAAGTTTTGGTTTCCTACAGTTGCAAATTTCCTTTTCATAATCGTGAGGACAGTAATAAATACCATCTATTATTATTTCATTTTCTTTCAAAATTCTAACCATATTATCGTGAATATTCTTCAGATCTTCTTCTGTCATAAAACCTCTTCCTATGCCTCTCTGGTTTGTAACTATAATAATTCTTCCAAAAATCTGCCTAAGTATGCGAAGGCCTTCAATAACCACCTCCTCTATAAATTCAAACTGAGACCAGTTTCTTACATAATCTCCTTCAATTTTTTTGTTTATTACCACATCTCTATCTAGAAATAAAGTCCAATCCTTATGTACATTGAAACTTTTCAAGCTCTTTCTTAGCCCTCTCATAGTCCTCCGGCACTCCTATATCTATAAAAAATTCATCAAAAGGAAACCCAAAAATTTCATACTCCTTATAAAATCTCTCTAAAAAATCTTTTTCCAGAGAAAAATTGCCCTCCGGCGCTAAGGCATTGAAAAAGCTTATATTCAATAAATAAATGCCACCATTTATAAACCCGCTCACCCTTTTTCCTTTTTCTAAAAAAGAAACTATTCTATTATTTTCATCTATTTTAACTACTCCATATCTCTCGGTATTTTCCATCTCTTTTAGGGCAATACTTAACTTTGAATTTTTGCTTTTATGTAAGGTATAAAATAGGTTTAAGTCTATATCAAAAAAGGTGTCCCCATTCAAAACAAAAACTTCTTCTTCATAAACATACTTTAAAGCATTTTTTAACCCACCACCAGTGCCAAGAAGGATATCTTCAACGGCATATTCTAATTTTAAATTTTTATATTGACTACCAAAGAAATCTTTAATAACCTCCCACTTGTATCCTACCGATAATATCACCCTCTCAATACCGTGTTTAATGAGAAAATCAAGTATATAGCACAAAAAAGGCTTTCCACAAACTTCTGCCAATGGTTTTGGAATGTCTTTTATTACACTTTTTAATCTTGTCCCCAATCCACCTGCGAGAATCACAGCCTCTTTAACCATACAGATTATTTTATTATTTTATCATTATCATTTGCTTAATTTGGCTATACACAATCATACTGTCCAAGTTTTAAGACCGTACTTTGTGAATTGATACCTTTTAAATTCTCCTCCAAATTTATTTAGGGCTTCCATCACTTTGTATTTTGTATTTTTGGGACAATAGAACATCATAAAACCGCCTCCTCCTGCTCCTGATATTTTCCCACCAGCAGCTCCAGCTTTCAAAGCGGTCTCATATATTTCATCTATCACTGGATTACTAATACCCTCTGCCATCTCCTTTTTATACTGCCATCCAAAGTGTAAAATCTCTCCGACTTCATCAACTTTTCCTTTAAGAATAGCTTCTTTCATAAGAATAGCTTGTTCCTTAAGCTTATGCATAGCCTCAATTGATTTTTTCTTTCCCGTTTCAACACTTTTTATTTGAGCTTCTATAATTTTTGAAGATAATCTACTTGTTCCTGTATAATAAAGGATAAGATTATGCTGAAGTTCTGCAATTACTTCATGCTTTATTCTTAATGGATTAACTATTACTTTGTCATTATCATAAAATTCCATATAATTGAAACCGCCGAAAGTAGCTGCATACTGGTCTTGTTTACCCCCTGCCATCTTTAAATCAATTCTTTCTATCTCAAAGGCAAGATGGGCTATATCATATTCTCCAAATGGTAGCCCCAACCATTCAGCAAAAGCACCTATAACAGCTACAACCAATGTTGAAGAAGTCCCAAGCCCTGATCCAGCAGGTGCATCAGCATAAGTATAGATAGTAAAAGATAAAGGTTTTCCCTTATTAAAATCTTTTACAATACGATTATAAACCCCTTTTATTAAATCAAGCTTTCCATCAATCTCAAGATAAGGAGAAGTATCTGTCAATATTGATTCTTTTCTATCAACAGATACAATTTCAATCTTGTTATCATTTCTTGGCTCAATCGTTGCATAAGCATACATAGAAATGGTTGCATTCAGAACTGCTCCCCCATAAATATCTGAATAGGGATTTACATCAGTTCCACCTCCAGCAAGCCCAAGCCTAAGGGGTGCCACCGAACGGATTACCATTCCGACGACCTCCTGCATAGTTCTTCTATGTATTTTTTAATTTTCTCTCTAACATTTTGCGTTATTTGTGATACCCAATAAGGAATATCCTCAGCCTTTGTAAAAAATTGGAATCTATCCTTTAACTCTATGGGCAATGGCATAAGTTTAATATAGTAATCGTAATCCTTTGACGCATCTATACATCTCTGTTCTTGCATTGTCTGAATTACAATTTTTGCTATTTCCATATGAGCAATAGGATCACCCGAACCTAAGTTGTAAATGCCGCTGGGTATCCTTTTATCTTGCCAAGTAGTGTATAAAACTCTACAAACATCTTCAACAAACACATAATCCCTTTTTATATCTTCATTAAACAATTCTATAATACCATCATCTTTGATAAACCTAAAAAATCTGTAAGGTATGCTTGCATTTTTACCCTTATGAAATTCGCCCAAACCAAAGACATTAAAGAATCTATATCCTACAATTTTTGTTCCGTTTTTCTTCTCTCTAAAAAGCTTTCTAATATAATTATCAAATAGAAGTTTTGAAAATGCATACGGATTAAGAGGATGCTCAAAGTCATGATGAGGTATGCATTTTTTGCTGTTGCCATATACTGCACTGCTTGAGGAATAAATAAAGTCGGCATTTTTCTCAATTGCAAAATTAACCCAGAACTTTGAATGTTCAAAGTTTTGTTCCAACATTACATCGCCGTTTTTAACCAACACATCTGTATTAGCACCTAAATGAAATATTACTTCTACTTCATAGTATTTCAATGCTTCATATATGTAGCTGGTACCTTTTTTATAGTTAATGAAGTCAGTAATCACAGCTCCATCCAAGTTAGCAAACTTGTTTTCTTTTTCCAAAGAATCTACCACTATTATATCAGTAAAACCTATATTATTAAGAAATTTTACCAAATTACTTCCTATGAAACCCGCACCACCAGTAATTACTATCATACCATCCCTCCAAGCTTGCTTTGTATCCTGTAATCTCTAATTATTTTATAGCTACCAACACACCTATTATTGGAAGAATTCCATAACGAGCACTCAGTGTAAAACTCATATATACATCAGAAAAGCCTATATCTTTACAAATATCAAGAATATCCCACCCTAAAATAGAAAATACCAAGCTATCATCCTTACCAGTTACGGGGTTTCCATGATATTCAGGTTCACCTATATAATGTATAACGTCATTTTCTACATAAGCTTTTATAATGGTTTCATAAGTATTGTAAGTAAAAGGGAAAGTTGAAAGTAACACTCCATCTTTCTTTAAAATCCTATATATTTCTGGTAGAGCTTGTTTTTTTAGTCTAACAAACGGAATATGCTCAAATATATCATTAACAATAACACAATGGAAAGTTTCACTATCAAAAGATAAATTACATAGATCTTCAACTGGAATAGGAAAAGCTTCATCAGAAGAAATTCCATATTCTGAACCAATAAATCTTGGGAAGATATCCCTCATATATAATGCAAAGGAAGAAAAAGCCTCTGGAGCGTAAATTATAACATTGTTATATGAATTTAAGATGGGTATTTTCTTAGCCAAACATTTATATTCAAATAATACTGCTCTCATTCTACTCACAAGTTTCCCCGCATTTATTGTTTCTCTATAATTTTCAGATGTAATTTGGATGACATTAGGAGGATAGTAAATTTCAAGAAGAGGGTCATATATACCATTTTTCAATATATCATCTAAAATGCTATCGATACTCAGATGTCTCCTTTTATTTATTTCCTCAACAAGATCAAAAAACTCTTTCATATCTCTAACATGCTCATGTATTTCCTTTATTGTATGAGACACGATCTTTTCTTTTTTCTCCTCTTCAATTTTTTTAAAAAATTTAGGCTTCCTTCCCTTGGCATGCTTTCCAACTATCTCTCTACCGCTTAGTTTATCAATAATAGCAACCTCAAGGCTGTCTTCCAAGCTTATTTCTCTCGGAACATCCAATTGACTCCATTTTACAAAAAATCCACAGTTAGCCTCTCTACCAATAATGGAGGCTATATCAGGTCTTGGGAGGTTAGCTATAGCTTCTCCTATTTTCTCGTCATTGACATATACCTCTACAACTCTTGGTTCTGGTGAGATTACATCTATTAACCATCCTCCAATACCTTCAGAGTTGATATAATCTACATGCCCATAGATGCCACTATTCTTGTCTGTTATCTTTGGTCTTATAAAATCTCTATCGCTCATGTCGGTTCTCCAAGCTTGCTGCATATCCCGCTAAAAACCTCGTTCCACTCCTCAAATTCTTCTCCAAGCTCTTTTTCTATTTTATTACAACTCATGGCAGAAAAGTCCGGTCGCTTGGCAGGTAGGTTGAAAATTTCCTTTTGCACCGGTATCAAAACTTTGTTTATTCCAAAGAGCTTTAAAATTAGCTTTGCCCACTCATACCTTGAGGCATAGCCCCTTGGCACAAGGTGGTAAAGCCCTGTTAAGCCCTTTTCCAATGCCTTTAGCGTTTTCTCCACTATAAAGCCAGTGTAGGTGGGAACAGAAACTTCGTTGAAGGCTATCTGAAGGACTTCTCTTTCCTTTGTCCACTGAAGGAGTTTGTATACAAAGTTTTGTTTTCCTTCTCCATATACCCAGCTTACACGGAAGATTAAATAGTTTTCAAGAACACTCTTAATTGCTAATTCTCCGAATAATTTACTTTTTCCATACTCGTTTGGAGGATTTGGCAGATCTACTTCCGTGTAAAGCCCTTGCTTGGTGCCGTCAAATAAGTAATCGGTGGAATAATGAATAAGGAACACTTTGTTTTCCACACAGGCATAAGCTAAGTTTGTCACTCCAAGAGTATTTACTGCTACAGCTTCCGTCGGAAAAGATTCCGCCCTATCCACGAGGTTGTAGGCGGCACAATTGATCACTACATCGGGCTTTATCTCCCTTATAGCTTTTAATACGCTTTTAGGTTCTGAAATGTTTAACTCTTCTTTTGATAATGCCACAAAATCAAACCCTCTATCACTAAGCTCTTTTATGAACTCCTTGGCAAGCTGTCCCTTAGCCCCTGTGAACAAGAACTTAAGCTTTTTCATACCATAACTCCTTCTGAGATAAGCTTTTTATACCACTCAACGGTGATGGTTGTAGGGTCATCTGGGTTAAGCTCCCCGCTCTTTAATGCGTTATATATCTCTCTTGCACCATCTTCAATGGTGTAGTCCGGATAGAAACCTAAAACTTCTCTGATCTTATCAAAATTTACCCTGTAGCTTCTGTGGTCCGGTAGTCCATACCACTCGTAATTGAACTCAACTCCTATTGCCTTAGCA
>Ga0308390_1002844_pt1 | contig 10108 bp, 8 predicted proteins | sample Hotspr2Sample149_FD_202358 | JGI IMG/M metagenome (GOLD analysis project Ga0308390, IMG submission 202358) | Hot spring phototrophic mat microbial communities from Mushroom Spring, Yellowstone National Park, Wyoming, United States - 20040719_149 ...
TATCACTCCAACAAAAGAAAAAGTAATATTTTCTCAAGATTTATTACTTAAAATTTCTAAAAATCAATCTTTTTTAATTGGTTATTCACTTAACTCAAAAAATGAAATAAGTTTAAAAACAAGTGAATTTAAATTAACTTATTCATTTGGATTACTCAATTTTATTTATCTTGGTATTAATTTTAATTACAAAGATGATGATTATAAAAAATTTAAAAAAGAAAATTTAGTTACTGACATAGGTTTAATTTTTTCGCTTAAATTAGGGGAAAGAATAAAATTCATTAATTTTGGAATATTTGGAAATGATGCTAATATTGAAAAATTAACACTTAATTTACCAAATACAAATTATGGGAAAAACTCTTTTTTAGGCGTTTCAACTGGTTTAGGAATATCTAAAAAAATTGCTGCTATAATTTCATTTGATACTGAATTAGTTCGTGATAATATAATTTTGAAACCTTCTGAAAAAAAGAAATATATTGGAATTCAATTAAATTTTGGTTTGGGTGAAACTTTATTTTCAATAAAATTTTTAAATTCAATATATAAAAATAATTCTATTTATTATTCTGCTGGTATAAATTTAGGACTTAAATATTTTGATTTAAATTATGGAATTAACTCTGATTATTCATTTAAACAAAAAACTGAGTATTTATCAATTACTTTTAGATTAAGAGATGAAAAGCCAAAACAAGATGAGAAAAATGATATAAAAATGTATTACTATAAAGAAGATTCAGTTTATAAAATATTATTTTCAGGGCGAAGAGAAAATATAGTTTATTGGAAATTAACAATTACAGATGAAGAAGATAGAATTGTTAAAGAATTTTCATCTTTAGATAATTTACCTGATTATATAATATGGGATGGCAAAGATATGACTGGTAAAGAAACAAAATCCGGTATTTATAAAGCAAAATTATATTATATTCGTGATAAATTTTTGCTTACAATATATAAAAACGAAAAGAAGTTATATAAAGAGATAATAGATTAAATTTTAAATCTAACTTCAAAAATTATAATAAAAAAGGGGGATAAATATAAAATTCTTATTGATTTTTATTTTAAAAATTGTATAATAATTAGAATTTTTAATTGGGAGGGTAAATTTAATATGGCAGAAGAAAAAATTCTTAAAGAAGATAGTTATAATGCTGAAAAGATACAGGTATTAGATGGACTTGAAGGTGTTAGAAAGCGTCCCAGTATGTATATAGGTAGCACAGGTGATGTTGGGCTTCATCATCTTGTTTATGAAGTAGTTGATAATAGCATAGACGAGGCATTGGCTGGGTTTTGTGACCATATAATCGTAAAAATAAAAAAAGGAGAAATAATAGAAGTTTTAGACAATGGTAGAGGAATACCTGTTGACCTTCACCCAAAATATAAATTACCAGCTGTTGAGATAGTAATGACAAAACTTCATGCGGGTGGAAAATTTGACCATAAAGCTTATAAAATATCTGGTGGTCTGCATGGAGTTGGCGTTTCTGTTGTTAATGCGCTCGCTGATTGGTGCGAAGTTGAAGTTTATAGAGATGGCAAAATTTACAAACAGAGATATGAAAGAGGTAAAGCAGTTACTCCTTTAAAAATTATTGGAAACACAAAATTAAGAGGAACAAAAGTTACATTTCATCCTGACCCTCTTATTTTTGAAAAAATAAATTTTCATTTTGATTTGCTTGCAAACAGGCTTAGAGAATTGGCATTTTTAAATAAAGGGGTTACAATTGAATTAATAGATGAAAGAGGAAAAGAAACTAAATCCCATAAATTCTGTTTTGATGGTGGAATAATATCATTTGTAAGTTATTTAAGTGAGAACAAAACACCAATTCATAAGCCACCTATATATTTTCAGGCTCAAAAAGAAGATGTTATAATTGAGGTTGCAATGGAATATAATTCAGGATATGCAGAAAATATATATTCGTATGTTAACAATATAAACACACAGGAAGGTGGAACTCATGTTAGTGGTTTCAAGTCTGCTCTTACAAGGGTATTTAATGATTTAATAAAAAAATTTGACCTTGAGAAGAAATTAGGAGAAAGTGCATTACAAGGTGAGGATGTTAGAGAAGGTCTTACAGCAGTTATTTCAATTAAATTGCGAGACCCTCAATTTGAAGGTCAAACAAAAATGAAATTGGGCAATAGTGAAGTAGAAGGAATTGTTTATAGTGTTGTTTATGACAAATTAAACGAATATTTTGACCATTATCCTAAAGTAGCAAGAAAAATATTAGAGAAAGCAATTTCAGCTTCACATGCAAGGCAAGCTGCTAAAAAAGCAAGAGAATTAGTAAGAAGAAAAGAAGAACTTGATATAGACAATAGTTTACCGGGGAAATTGGCGGATTGTATAGAAAAAGACCCTGCAAAATCAGAACTTTTTCTTGTAGAAGGTGATTCTGCTGGCGGCTCAGCCAAGCAAGCAAGAAATAGAACTTTTCAGGCTATTTTACCTCTCCGTGGTAAAATTCTAAACGTAGAAAAATCAAGACTTGATAAAATTCTTTCAAATGAAGAAATTAGAACTATTATAACAGCAATTGGAACAGGAATTAAAGAAGATTTTGATATATCAAAAGCAAGATACCATAAAATCATTATTATGACAGATGCTGATGTTGATGGCTCTCATATTAGAACTTTAATTTTAACATTCTTTTTTAGGTATATGCCACAACTTATAGAAGAAGGTTTTATATATATTGCTCAACCGCCACTTTACAGAATAACAGAAGGCAAAAATGTTTTTTATGCCTATTCCGAAGAAGAGCAAAAGCAAATTATTGAAAAATTAAAAAAAGAGAACAAAAATGATTTAAAAATACAGAGATACAAAGGTTTAGGTGAAATGAATCCTGAACAATTATGGGAAACAACAATGAATCCTGAAAAGAGGATATTATTAAAAGTTACTATGGAAGATGCTATTGAATGTGACGAAATTTTTTCAATTTTAATGGGAGATGAAGTTGAGCCGAGAAGAGAGTTTATAGAAAAATATGCTAAAGAAGTCCGAAATCTTGATATATAATTTTTTTTGAAATTATAAATATAAAGCGGGTTTATAAACTCGCAAAAGCCAATCCAAAATATATAAAATTTAAATTTAGGAGAGAAACAATATGTCACGGAAAAGAGAATTAGAAAAGAATTTAACTTTATTTGATGCAAGGGTTGTAACGGTTCCGCTTGAGAATGAGATAAAAAATTCTTACATAGACTATGCTATGAGTGTAATAATAGGCCGAGCCCTTCCCGATGCTCGCGACGGACTTAAACCCGTCCATAGAAGAATCCTTTATGCTATGTTTGAAAGACACTGGAACAGCTCCAATCCCTATGTAAAATGCGCTAAAATCGTTGGTGAAGTTATTGGAAATTATCATCCACACGGCGATGCTGCTGTTTACGAAACTCTCGTTAGAATGGCTCAACCTTTTACTATGATGAAACCTTTAATTGACGGACAAGGAAACTTCGGCTCAATTGACGGAGACTCACCAGCAGCATACCGCTACACAGAAGCAAGACTCTCTAAAATAGCTGAGGAACTTTTAAAAGATATAAACAAAGATACAGTTGACTTCGCCCCAAACTTTGATAATACTTCTTCTGAACCAATAGTCCTTCCAGCAGGTTTCCCTAATCTACTCGTTAACGGAGCTAATGGTATCGCTGTCGGTATGGCTACTAATATACCACCTCATAACCTATCCGAAACTATTGACGCTATTATATATTATATTGATAACCCTAATTGTAAAATCCCTGACTTAATGAAATTCCTACCCGCCCCTGACTTCCCTACAGCCGGAATTATCTACGGATACCAAGGTATTAAAGAGGCTTACCTAACAGGTAAAGGTAAATTAACTTTAAGAGGTAAAGCTGAAATTGAAAAAGTTAAAGATAGAGAAATTATCGCTATTTACGAAATCCCTTATCAGGTTAATAAAGCTGAATTAATTTCACATATAGCAAGCCTTGTTAGAGAGAAAAAAATTGAAGGTATATCCAATATAAGAGACGAATCAGATAGACAAGGATTAAGAATTGTAATTGAACTTAAAAGAGATGCTAACTCTCAAATTATATTAAATCAATTGTTCAAACATACTCAATTACAGATAAATTTTGGAATTATAATGCTCGCTTTAATTGATAATCAGCCTAAAATTTTAAATTTAAAACAACTTATTGAAGAATATGTTAAACACCGAAAAGAAGTTGTTATAAGACGAACAAAATTTGATTTAAAGAATGCTGAAGAAAAAGCACACATACTTCAAGGACTTGTTAAAGCCTTAGACATAATTGACCAAATTATAAAAACTATTAGAGCCTCCAAAACTCCTGAAATCGCAAAAGAAAATCTTATAAAAAATTTTAAATTCTCACCAGTCCAGGCTCAGGCTATTTTGGATATGAAATTACAAAAACTTACTGCTCTTGAAAAACAAAAACTTATTGAAGAATATGAACAACTTTTAAAAATTATAAAAGAATTAAAATCAATACTTGCAAGTGAAAAAAAAGTTTACGAAGTAATTAAAAACGAATTACTTGCAATAAAAGAAAAATATGGTGAAAAACGCAAAACAGAAATTGTTCACGAAACAGCCGACTTCTCAGTTGAAGATGTAATTCTTGATGAAGATATGATAATAACAATCTCTAAAGATGGCTTTATTAAAAGCCTGCAGGCAAAAACTTTCAAAAGACAAAAAAGAGGTGGTAAGGGCGCTACCCTCTCAACTAACAACGAAGATTTAATTAAAAATGTTATCGCTACTTCAACACATAATAATTTACTCTTCTTCACTAACAAAGGTAAAGTTTTCTGGATGAAAGTTTACGAAATTCCTATGGCTTCTAAACAATCAAAAGGAAGGTCAATAAAAATTCTTCTTAACCTCGCCTCCGATGAATACCTAACAGCTATAACAAGTCTAAAAAACTTTGATGAAAATACTCATATAATAATGATTACCAAAAAAGGAATAATAAAAAGAATCTCAAGTAAATTTTTTGAAAATGCCAAAAAGAAAGGAATAATTGGTATAACACTTGAGAAGGACGATGAACTAATAGGAGCTAAAATCTTTGACTCTGAAACTGACAAAGAACTTATTATAGCAACTTCACTTGGAAAGGCTTTAAAAATTAAAGCTGAAAAATTAAGACCTATGGGCAGAGCCTCAAAAGGTATAAAAGGTATTTCTCTCTCTAATAATGATAAAGTAATCGGAATTGTTGTTCCAAAACCTAACGAAGATTTAATAGCTGTTACTGAAAATGGCTTCGGAAAAAGACTAAAATATTCTGAAATTCCTTTTAAAGGAAGAGGCAGTAAAGGCGTCCTTTATATTAAAACAACTTCTAAAAATGGCAACGCCGCTTGTATAGAATCAGCATCAGATAATGACGAGGTTATTATAACTTCTCAAAATGGAATGGTATTAAGAACCCTTGCAAATGAAATCCCAAAATTGGGCAGAAATGCTTCGGGCGTAAAAATTCTTACCCTTAATCAAAATGATAAAATCTCTAATATCGCTGTTATCAAACAATAAAATGAAACGGACTCTAAATTTTTTCATCCTCGCTACCTTATTTATACCCCAAAATAATATTAAACTAAATGAATCTTCAATTGATATTAAAAAACTTTATATAGAAAAAAATTATAAAAAAATTATTCAAAACTTTAATAAAATTAAAAACCCTTCAAACGCTTTATACTATATACTCGCTAAATCATTATTCTTTGAAAGAGATTATGAAAATGCTTTAAATACTTTCGCTAAAATTAGTAATGACAAATTCCTGGAAGAATTTAAAAATATTTACATAGCTGAATCTTTATTAAAATTAAATCAAATTGAAAAACTTAAAAAACATCTCTCAAAATGTAATTTTTCAATTGATATTTTACAAGCCCAATTAGAATATATAAAATCAGAATTAAATAAAAATGACCCAAAAATTTCATTTGAAAATTTAAAAAATTTTTTAGAAAAATATCAAAACTTAAATTATAACTGGCGCATCAAAAATCATTTTATAAAACCCGAATTATATTTTGAATCTTTTACAAATATTATAAATATAACTGAAAACTTAAATGATAAAACAAATTTTCTTAAATACACTTTATCCGCCTTAGAAAAAAATTTTAAATCAAAAAAATTCTTCCTACTTAAATTGAAAAATAATTTTAAACTATCAGAAATTCAAAATCATTATCAAATATTTGTAATAGCAAGAGAATTCTATTATAATAACTTATTTGAAGATGCTGAATCTCTATTTAAAGAGCTAATAATTAAAAATTCTATTAATTATCAACTTAAATCTTACTACTTTTTATCATTGATTTATAAAAATAATTATGAAAAATCTATTGAACAATTAAAAAATGGTGTTATAATTTTTAATTCTTCAAACGAATCACTCTACTACCTCGCTAAAGGCTATTTTATGTTTAATAAAGTAGATGAAGCAATCCAGAATCTGAATAAAATATTAAATTCAACAAATAAAAATTTTAAAAAAGAAAGTTATATTTTATTAACTGAAATTTATCAGAAAAAAAATGATACTCAAAAAGAGGAAGAAACTTTATTAAAAGCTATAAATGAATTTCCTGATGATTATGAAATTTGCAAAATCTTTTACAAAAAGGCTCTTATTTTTTTAAATTCAAATCAAAACGAAAAAGCAAAAAAATTCTTTGAAATCCTTTCAAATTCAAAATTTTTTAAAAATAAATCTTTTTTCTTCCTCGCTTTTTTAACTAAAAATAATGAATATTTTAAAAAATATTTGCAATCAGCAGAACTTGACTGGTTCTATGTTATTGCAACTGAAAATTTAAAACTCAAAAAAAATAAATTTGAAACAAATTTAAACGAAATAACTTTTGGAAAATTATATAAAAATATAAGTTCTGACCCATATTTTAAAAATTTTGAATTTTATGCAAAAAACGGATTAACAGCTGAAGCAGAAATTTTTTTTAAATTGCTTGAAAATAAATTTGATAATAAATTAGAACTTTATAAAACTCTCCTTTATCTGTCTTTTAAAAATGACCTATTATACTGGTCTTTACGTTTAAGATATAAAATTCTTGCTCAACTAAATTTAAAATCAAAAATCCTTTCAATTCCTAAAAAATATAAAAAATATTTTTTCCCAGAACATTATTCAGAGGTGATAGAAAAAATTCTAAAAGATTACAAAATTGAGAAAGAGTTTATTTATAGCATAATATTACAGGAAAGTTTTTTCAATGTAGAAGCTTTATCTCACGCAGGAGCAGAAGGTCTATTCCAAATTATGCCTTCAACTGCTAATATAATTATTAAAAATAATAAAATTGAAATGGACGATTTAACAAATTTTAACCCTTATAAAAATGCTTTAATCGGTATCAATTACATTGATTTTTTATTAAAAAAATATAAAAATGATTATATATTAACGCTTTCAGCATATAACGCAGGCGAAAAAAATGTTGATAAATGGAAAAATTCTTTCAATTATAACCCAGATGAACCTTATTCTTTTATTGAACTAATACCTTATGAAGAGACAAAAAATTTTGTCAAAAAATGCCTATTCTATTATCATTGCTACAAAAATCTATGAAAAAAATTTTTTTTCTTTTAGTGATAATATTTTGGCAAACAAAAGAATTAAGATGCGATTATATTGAAATTTTACCTGATAAAATTTATGATGGCGATGCCGTTCTTTTAAATTTTTCTAACCTATCAAATAATAAAAATTATACTATACAAATAATTCTTAAAAAAACAAATTTTTATAATCTCTCAAATAATAAGAAATTATTTATCGCGGTTCCATTATTCTATAAAGGAGATTTAAAAATAAATTTGTTTGAAAACAAAAAAATTATATTTAGTAAATCAATTAAAATACTTGAAAGGGAAATTTCCGTTTCAAAAATTAAAATTCAAGAAAAATATATAAAGCCAAAGAAAGATTTTTTTAACTTAATTGAATTTGAAAAGAAAATAAAAAAATTAGCAATCTCATCATTTATTGAAAAAGATTTTATAGGAAATGAAATATCAGCACCATTAGAAAATTTTATAATAACTTCAAAATTTGGTGAGAAAAGATTTTTTAATGGAAAAGAAAAAAAATACCATTGGGGCGTAGATATGGTTCCAGTTCAGAATAGCAATGTTAAAGCAATTCTACCTGGAATTGTAATTTTTGCAGGCTATCTTTATTTTGAAGGAAATGCTATTTTTATAAATCATGGAAATGGCATTGTATCGTTATATTGCCATCTTGATAAAATTTTTGTTAAACATAGCGATTTTGTAAAATCCGGGGATATAATTGGAACAGCCGGGAAAACCGGTAGAGCAACAAATGTTCATCTCCACCTCTCTTTATATGTTCACCAAATCCCTGTTGACCCACTCTCAATTTTTAAAATATTTAAACTAAAAATAAACCAGGAAAAATTTTAATTAAATTTTTTAAAAAAATTTGACTTTTAAAAAATTTTGTATTATAATATTCTATAGAGAGGTAGTAAAGAATAACAAAGTTATAGCGAAAAATGGAAAAATTAAAGAGAGCAAAGTTTATGCTCTTATTCAAAATTTTAATGCAAGAAGTGCTTTAGTTTATGAGAGTTATAAAATATATAAATAGAGCAAAACTGATGCTCTTATTCAAAATTTAATGCAGGAAGGGTTTAGTTTATGAGAGTTATAAAAGAGATAGAAATAGAAGGGAAAAAAGTGAATGCTATTTTTGATACACGTGCTAATTTTTCTTATGTTAATAGCTCAATAATTCCATCAGCCTCAAGAAGGCCTGTTGCTCGACCTTATAAAATAGGTTTAGGTGGCGAAGAAATTGAAGTAAAAGAAGAATGCTTATTTCACGGTAAAATAGAAGGACTTGAGTTTAGTGGTAAAGCAATTCCTATTGAAAAAACCTGGAAAATTGATGGTAAAGAAGTCTCAGCTATTATTGGTGCCCTAATAATGGAAGAATGGGAAATTACAATTAATTCAAAAACAGGTGAATTGGGATTGGAAAAACTTAGAACAAGAGAATTTACTGAATTGTAAATTTTATGAAAAATTAAATGATTAGGAACAATATATTATGAAATTAAAAAACGCTACAATTGATTTAATTGTAAATTATCTTATAGATATTTCAAAAATATTATTTGGAGGTATTATTTTTAGTAACATTTTTATGGAAAAATATTTTAATAAAATATTAATAATTTGTGGTATTATTGTTTCAATGATATTAGTTATAGTGGCAATAATTTTAAAAGAGAAGGAGGGAAGATGATGTCTAATTGGATAATAATATATATAGGAGCTTTATGCTTTGCTCTTATAGGGATATATGCATATTTTAATATTGATAAAAAAGACGCCAAATGATTTTAAAATTAATGCTATTAACTGAGTTAAAAGATATGAGAGAGAATGGATATATAAAAAAAGCAAAAAAATTTTTAGAATTGGCTAAAAAAGAAATAGAAAAAAGTAAGAAAAATGGTGACCAGCATATTGCAGTTGATGGCTGTGAAAAAGCCTGGCTTGCTGTTGTTTTGGCTACAAAAGGTTTATTTGCAAAAAATGGTGTAAAAAATGAAAAGTTACCTCAAAATTTTAGAGGATTATCATTTTTCTTAAAAAAATATGGAAATAAAGAAATGATAAAAACATTTAATTATTTGCGTAATATTCTACATTCCGAGGGATTTTACAATCAATTTATAGATTATGACATAATAAACCTTGCATTTGAAGATTTAGAAGATTATATTAAAACAATTGAAAATTTATGAAAAATTTAAAAAGTAAAGATTTGATTTTGAAGGAGGTTTTAATATGGAATGGTATTGGGCAGTAATAACGATAGGAGGCACAACAGCATCAGTAGGTAGTATTCTACTCTTTATATTCAATGGCACAAAGAAATTAATTAGAGAAATTCATTCTAATACTGAACAGCTGGGCAAGATGATGCAACAGATGAGCCAAATGATGCAACAGAA
>Ga0308390_1002845_pt1 | contig 10107 bp, 7 predicted proteins | sample Hotspr2Sample149_FD_202358 | JGI IMG/M metagenome (GOLD analysis project Ga0308390, IMG submission 202358) | Hot spring phototrophic mat microbial communities from Mushroom Spring, Yellowstone National Park, Wyoming, United States - 20040719_149 ...
CATCGGACGTGGCTTCGAGTTCCGCAATCAAAACACTGCATTCACCTTCGACCTCAATTACCTTCAATCGCTTGATGACCCGCGCCGCATTGAAGAGCAGTTCAATCGCCTAACCGGACAACTCACTTGGTCGGAGCGATGGAGCGAAGCCGTCAATTCGAATGTGCGCCTGTCGTTCTTCTCAACCGTTGATGAGCGGCAACGCTATCCCGAAGATGCGCAGTTCGAGCGTGAGCAATTTTCACGAGAGCGAGGGTTTCGCTACAACAGTAACCTTATTTGGAAATTTGGCGAACTGCAAGCCTCAAAAGTGGAGTTGGTATCAAGCGTAACCTACACCGAGCAACGCGCCGCCTATCAAGAAAAATTGAGCCGAAACGGACCCGTTGCGCTGGGCATTGCCACAACCGATACCACCATGCAAGGCATTTACGGCGCGGCAGAGTATCTCAACCGCACGACCGTTGAAGGCAATCCGCTCAATGTTTATGCGCGTTTAGAGACAACGCTTTCAAAAACGTTTTCAGAATGGACCTTCAAAACGCTTATCGGTTCAGAGTGGCGCACCGATGCCAACAGCGGAAGCGGCAGACAATTTGACCTCACCACGCCACCACGCCAAAACTACAATGTCGGCGATAGACCGCGTGCTTACGACGATATTCCTGCACTCCATCAACTTTCGTTTTATCTCGAAGAGCGGTTGTCGGGCAAACTCTTCACGCGCAATATGCTTGCGCAACTTGGCGTGCGTTATGATAATGTATCTCCAACAAGTCTTTTTACAGGCAAGTTTGGAACGGTGCTTGCGCCGCGCCTGAATGTGGCGATTGAACCTGTTGAAAAAATTTGGGTGCGTGCAGGCTACGGCGTTACGGCAAAAGCTCCGCCGCTTGGTTACTTGTATCCGAACCCGCGCTTCTTTGATTTAGTTGGCTTGAACTTTTTTGCGAACAATCCTGCGGAACGGCTCTTAATCGTTACCACGCGCCGCATTGAGCCGAACACGGCATCACTACGAGCGGCTGAAAATCGCAAGGTTGAAATGGGAGTGGATTGGAGTGCCTCGTTTGTCAATCTTTCGGTAACGGCGTTTGATGAAGTAACCACAGGCGGATTTGCATTGGCTCGGCAGGTTGTGCCGCTTACATTTCCCGTCTTTCGTGTAACGCAAACGAATCCCGGCGCGCCGCCTGCTTTTGCATTTGATTCCACAGGAAAATTTCTTGGGCAATACGACGCGCCCGTCAACACGCGCCGAATTGAAAATCAAGGCGTAGAACTGACGGCAGATTTTGCAGAATGGAAGCCGATTCGAACCTCGCTCAATCTGAACTTGGCGTGGATTTATTCGCGCTCGACAAGCGATGAACGCTTCATCAACACTGATGCTTTGCTGAGCGCAAGCGCGCGCGGAAGAGTCGGCATTTTCAATGCGGGCAACGGCAGTGAGCGACGGCGATTGGTAACCAGCCTGCGCTTGATTCATCGCGCGCCACAAGTGGGACTCGTGGTCTCGTTCCTCGCGCAAACCATCTGGATTGACCGCGACCAACCTGTGGGATTGAGCAATTTCCCTATCGGATTTTTAGACATCGACGGTAATCAAACCTTGCTTACCGAAGAACAAGCGCGTTCAGAAGAATTTGCTGATTTAAGACGTGGCTTAAATGACGCTGTTTTTCGCGAAGAAAATCCGCCTGCACTTTGGCTGTTCAACATTCGCATCACAAAAGAACTTTCTGAACTGCTGCAAGTCTCGTTCTACGCCAACAACGCGCTTGCCGATAGACCACTTTATGCGGTCAATCGCAACGCGAATCCAACGAGACTGATTTTTCAACGACGAAATCCCGTCTTGTTTTTCGGGGCTGAAATCGTGCTTACGCTCTAAAACCATGATGAGAAAAATTGCACTGATAAGTCTCTTGCTGCTTGCGTCGTGCAAGACAGAGTTCCCAACGGAAATTTCCACGTTCAATGTGGAAGTGCAATTAGTGCGCCCGCAAGCGTTTCCGAATTTGAACATTGCCAATGCGATTGTGCGCTTGCGCAGTTTGGAGACAGGCAAAATTGACACGGCATTTACGGATTCATCGGGCTTGGCAGTCTTTTTTGACAAACGTCCGGGGCGGTACGACATACGCACACGCGCTTCGAACAGAAATGGTGTGATGCTCGATACGCTCATGCGCCGCGCCGAAGAAGCAAAAATCCGACTTCAACTGCTTTGACTTTATTCTTTTAACCTTCTTAACAACGCATAAACGCTAAACTTTACACAGCCATGAAAAGAATCATCTTACTCTCGCTTGTTTATCTTGCACTTGCAAATGGATTGCAGGCGCAATCGCTTCAAGGCAAATTGGTCATCAAGCAATGTTACTACACAGGCTCGCGCACCCCTGCCAACACGAACTACTTCTCTGACCAGTTCCACGAGATTTACAACAACTCGCCTGATACGGTCTATGTCGATAGCCTCTGCATTGCTGATGCCTTTGGCGCGTCAGGTCAAATCAATCCAACCACACAGCCAACGCCGTTTCAAAACGACCAAAACCACGTGTATGTGAACAACATTTGGATGATTCCGGGAACTGGCAGAGAACACGCGCTTCCGCCCGGAAGAAGCATCATCATCGCGCAAGATGGGGTTAATCACTTGGAGTTTAATCCAAATAGTATCGACCTTTCGGGTGCCGATTGGGAGACCTACAAAACCGGCGGCAACGCCAATGACATTGACAATCCGAACGTGCCGAACATGGTGCAGATTCATGTCGTTTCGGGCTTTGATTGGCTCGTAACCGTGTTTGGTCCGGGCATGATTATTTTCAAAGTGCCTGACCCAACGGCACTTGAATCGGCAACCCCGCCAGGGTTGACCGAGCCGCGAAAGAAAGTGCCATCTTCCGCCGTTATCGATGCCTTTGAAGCCTTGCGCGATGCGAATAGCGGTGCGTTCAAGCGAATCCCGCTCGCGCTCGATGCTGGCTTCACTTTTGCAAGCGGCACCTACACGCGCGAATCGGCTCGTCGAAAAGTCGCAAGTGTCGTCAACGGTCGCCAAATCTTGCAAGACACGGACGACAGCGGCGAAGATTTCATCATCGGCGCGCCACTGCTTTCCGTGAGAGAAATTTCAAATCGCCAAACCAAACCCAAAGGCTTTGCGCTCGAGCAGAACTATCCAAACCCGTTCAATCCAACAACAACAATTATGTATCAACTTCCCGTCGCAAGTCAAGTGAAGTTGGAAGTATTTGATATGCTCGGCAGGAAAGTCTCTTCACTCGTTGAGCAAACGCAAAATGCAGGACGCTATCAAGCCAATTTCAACGCGGCAGACTTAACAAGCGGAATGTATTTCTATCGACTGCAAGCCACGCCGCTCAATCGTGCAAGCATGGAAGGTTTTATTGAGATGAAGAAAATGATGCTGGTCAAATAAGCGATGGTTCAACACTCTTTGAGCGAAGGCGAGGCAGAATGTCGGGGAAACGTTACTACATAACACTTCTTGTTGGAATTTTGATGGCAAGTCGTGTTGCGATTGCACAAGAAGAAGCGTTAAGTGCTAAAAAGTTTTCGCCGCTTATTTCGCTTTCGCCTTCGCTGTGGAGAGAAGCAGAAAATCCGGCGTTGCTGCATGCGTCGGGCGTGATGAACTATGCCATCACTTCGCTTGGAGGCTTAAACCGATTCGGCGGATTGAAGCGTCCGCAAGAGCCGATTGAGCAAGGCATTTACACCTTCAACGCCGAAGGCGCAAGTCGAGTAGGCGAGTGGATAGCGGCGGGAAGTTTTACCTATCGCCGCGTCAATGATAAGTCGGTCGAGTGGCTTGCGTCGGAAAGTGCCTATCAGGGCAATCCGTTTCTTTATGCGGATTCTATCGGCGGCGATTGGTTTCGTGATGTGTTTGCGCTCACGGCGGCACTCGGTTCGCCTGAATGGTTCGAGCGGCTCTCGCTCGGCGCAAAACTCGATTACGATGTTGGACAAGGCGCACGGCGCAACGGTGCACGCCCGCTCTATCGGACAAGGCGAATTACCTTCAAAACGGCGGTTGCATTTCGGCTCTTCGGCGCGGAACGCTTATCGCTCTCGCCTGTCTGGAATTGGCGTAAAGAGGAAAACGAGTTTGCCTTCTTCACCACACAAAGCGATTGGCGGCTTTACTTTTTGCAAGGCTTTGGCACATTTTTCCGAACGACCGTCAATAGTGCAGAGCGAAACGCAACAGGCGATTTCAAGGGCATAGACATTGGCTATCAAGGCGGTGCAGGGGATTGGACATGGAGTGCGTCCGCAAATTGGCTTACAGGCACAACCAATGTAATTGACGGCGTTACGGTCGCGTCGTTCTCGGGGCGCGTAATTCATAACTTTGAAGGCTATCGCATTGCCGCTCAACGCTTGTCAAAACAGGTGAGTGTGGAAGTGCGCAGCGCGTATTCAAAAAGAGATGAACGCGGGGCAGATGATTTCAACGCCTCAATTACAAGCAGTCAAACCGAACCTGATTTTCTCGCCATCAATGTCATTGACCAAGAAGAAACCACACGCTTTGAAGTCGAACTTTGGCTAGATGAAGCGCGTGCAACTTCTCCCTTGCGAGTGTTTGCCAAATGGCAGAAGCAAGAGAGAGTTCGCCGCGATATTCTCGCTGAAACCGATTGGCGAACCACTTTACGGAGCGTTCAAATCGGCGCACTTTCGGTGGTTCCTGTGTTTGAAGCAATGCTGTTTTCAGGCGCGATGGTAGGCTACACATCACCAAGTAATCCGACGTATCGCGCCGACCAACCAACCGCACTCACGCCGATTTTAGTCCGTCCCGATTTTCTTGTGATGAGCGCGGAACGGCGAATGCTTTCGCTCATCTTCGGCGTAGAAACCACAGCGATTTGGATTCGCGCCTCATCGCTCCGAGCGTTTTTGAACTTGAATTACACCGATTCACCTGCACGATTCGACAATGGCGAAAAAATCGGATTGCGCCGCACGATTGCACTCGAACTTCAACTGCTCTACTAATGAAATCTACACTTGCGTTACTTTGGCTTGCGATACTTATAGGCGTTCTCGCACATAGCGTTTTAGGATTTGTGCCAATGCTCTACGGCGGCGAGCCGTTGAAGCAATCTAAAAATCTGCAAGGGCTATTGTGGCAACTTACGCTTGTTTTTTCCGCTTATCTTACGCTTGCGCTTGCCGTCTTGCTTTCCGAAACAACATGGCTTAAATGGCTGAACCTTATTGCAAGCGGATTTTTTATATTTTCAAATACGCTTCACGCGGGCGTGCATCTCTTTCTCTCGCCAATAGAGTGGCATCAAGTTGTGCTTCTAACGCTTGTTGCTGTTATCAATGTGGTGCATTTTAAACTTTCACTTACTTATCTCAACTCACTATGAAACGACGCTTTATCATTATTCTACTGTTGCTTGTAAGTGCGTGCAGAACGATTGAGCCAAGCACGACGATAGTTGAAGCAAATTTTTCAGCCGAAGAAAAACAGTTAGCCGATTCGTTGCTAACGCTTGCACTCGATAACGAAGCCCTTTACACGATTGTAGAGCCAATTAAGCCCATCAGCACGGTTCTAAATTTTTCACTACCGATTGCTCGTCCTGATTCAATTCTCGCAGGCGTAAGAGAAGCCACATCACCAAGCCAAGATGACCTTAAAAAACTGCAACAACTGCAAACCGTCATTAACAAAATGCGTTTTGGTGATATGCAATTTTTTCTTATTCCATTCAAACGTTCGGAGAAAGGCAAGCGATATTTTGAAGTTATAGCGGTGAATACAGCCTTACTATCAAAGGTGATTATGCGTGACCAAGTCTTTTGGGCGCAATGGGGCTTCGTGCCGAATGCAAATCCCGCCGTCGTGCTAACAACCGTTGAATTTGAAGAGCGGTTAGAACGATATAGAGGCTATGGCTATCTCTTTGGCTATCCTGAACACGCAATTACTTTTTTTGTAGAAGCGGCGCGAAGTGAAGATTCTACCAAGCAATTTGTCACGCGCGATTTCTTTCAAATTCCTGTTTTCTCGTCCGAGACGGGTCATTTCACATATGCAATTCCAAAAGGCTATACGCCAACAGAAATTGATTCAGCAATTTATCGCAAAGCGGTTTCAGTATTGCAACGCTATAAAATGCATCGGTCAGCATTTATCGGAAAAGGGGGGCGACTTCAAGCCTTGTCGCTTTTAGAGTTTTTGATGAAAAAATAGACTTACTACATCACAAAAACGCTTAATTGAGGTAACATTGACCGCAAAGCCTTATCCTTTGACCTCACCCTGTTTTGGCGTTGCCAAAACGTCCCTCTCCTTGCGAAAGGAGAGGGACGTCGCGCAGCGACAGGGTGAGGTTACATTCTCTTCTTTTGCTTTTTTTGAACTATTTTCAATGTAGTAAGTCTAATAACTATCCAAACCGTTTCGCGCTTAAAAATTCTATTGGGAGTGAAGTTGTGCCGTTGATGACAAGGTCAGCCAATATCTCGCCAATGACGCTCACAAACTTAAACCCATGTCCGCTAAATCCAGCGGCAAAAGCAACATCTTTATCAAAGCCATTAAGATAATCAATGATGAAATTCGTGTCAGGAGAATTTGTGTAGAGACAAGTTTTTACAGTGAGTGTGCGTTCATAGCCATTAGGGATAAACTCGTTTAAGAAATCTACTAAAATTTTTTCGTCGGAATCAGGGGCGGTTCTATTGCCTGTATCGGGGTCTATAACTTCGCCGGGGTAATGTAGAGCGAGTTTCATACCCAAAGGACTGCCAAAATTGCTTGCAGGTAGAATTGGAAAACCGTAGAAGCCATAGTCTTTATTTTTAAGAAGCCAGCAAGGGAAAGTGCCAAGCGTAAAATCTTCCCACGTTTTAGTTTTTACCCAAGCAATGGCTTGACGTGTAACCGTGAGTTTAGAAGAAATAACAGGAATAAGTTTGCTTGTCCAAGAGCCTGCGGTAATAATAAGTTTTTTGGCTTGATAGTTACCTTTGTTTGTCGTAAGCGTAATTGTGCCTTTTTCGCGTTTCCACTCGATTGCTTTTTCGCGAGTGCGAATGACAGCCCCTTTGCGAAGGGCTTGTTCTACAAGAAGAAGAATGCTTTTTTCAGGGGTAATAAATCCTGCGTCGTGTTCAAAGAGTCGCTGAAAATGTTTTGGAAGTTTGAATTGTGGATATTTTTGGGAGCATTCTGCTTCGGTAAGGAAATCAATCGGGATATTATATTTTTGAGATGAGCTAATTACCGATTTTAGAAATGCATCATCAGGTTCTGCGAAATATAAAAGCCCAGTTTTGTAGTAGACTTGTGAGCCAGTTTCAGATTCTAATGTTTTCCAATTTTGGTAAGCACGCTCTAAAAGTGGCACATAGCCTGAGCCTTCGCCGTATGCTTTGCGAATGACGCGACTTTGTCCTGCATGCGAGCCGTATTCGTGCGGAATATCAAACTGTTCTATCCCTAATACACGATAGCCTCGCTTGGCTAAGTGGTAGCACGCCGATGCGCCCATACTTCCAACGCCTAATACAATGACATCAAAGTTTGTTTCGGGCGGTGCGTTTTGAATGTGCCGTTGAATATAGGCATAAAGTTCAGAGGTAGAGAGTGCAGCGGCGAGTGCGCCCGAAACCGTGTAAAGAAAATCTCTGCGCTTCATTGGCGTAAAGTTTCAAAGTTTATCATCTGTTTGGCAAGAAATTATGAAAAAAAGTTGAAGTGCGAGTTTAGGTGTTAGGAAGAGGTCGCGATTAGGCTGACAAAATGGTGTCAAGACTTTCAAGAGTGATAAACAAACAACTTTTTGAGAATATATTTGCACCAAGTCAACCTGTCAATCCACTTGAAGCAAATTAAAACCGATACCGAACCGATTTACGCACTTGCCTTTGGCGCACACCCCGACGATGTGGAACTTGCTTGCGCGGCAACCATGCTCAAACTTCATCACGAAAAAAAATCTGTTGCTATCTGCGACCTCACCGAAGGCGAAAAAGGCACACGCGGCACACGCGCAATCCGCCAGCGCGAAGCCAAAGAAGCGGCAAACCTTTTGGGCGTTGCCGAGCGAATGAATCTCAACTTGGGCGATACAACCTTTGAAAACAACATCGAGAATCGCGAGAAACTCATTTCAGTGATTCGCTATTTCAAGCCGACCGTTGTTTTTGCTACACAGCCCGAAGAGCGACACCCCGACCACATTCGCGCCTCGCAGATGATTACCGAAGCGTGTTTCTATGCAGGATTGCGGAAGATTCAAACCAAATGGAAGGGCAAAGCCCAAGAAGCCCATCGACCAAAGTATTTGCTCTACTACATTCAAGACCGATTCACGAAACCGGACTTCATTCTTGATGTAAGTGAGACCTACGAAGAATCGCGCAACGCCATTCTCGCTTACAAATCGCAGTTCTACAATCCCGATTCAACCGAGCCTGAAACCTTCATCAGTCGCAAGGAATTTTTGGAAGGATTAGATGCAAAGGCGCGAGTCTTCGGCGAAATGATTGGCGTGAAATACGGCGAAGGCTTCTTGGTGTATCGACATCTTGCAGTATCGACATTTTCCGATGTGTTTCGGTAACCGTAAAACAGAACAGGCTTCCAACCGCATTGAGAAGCCTGATCCACAACCCCACACATTACACCGATTCTCAAACTATTTGAGCAAAAGCATCTTCTTGGTATCCACAAATGACCCACTGCGTAACCTGTAAAAATACAGCCCGGACGACAACCCCGACGCATTGAATTGAACTTGATAAGCCCCCGCTTTGAGCTCACCATCAATCGGTCTTGCCACGACTTGTCCCAAAATGTTGAACACTTCCAACACCGTCCGCCCGTCTTGACGCAGTGAGAACTCAATCGTCGTCGTTGGATTGAACGGGTTCGGATAGTTCTGCGACAAGTGATACGCATTCGGCAAGGTAACTTCTGTGATGGAATGTTCAGTGATGTTGCCGCTCAAATCCACATCCAAGAGTTTGTAGAAGTAGGTGCGTCCAGCTTGCAAGCGGTCGTGGTCAAAGTAGGTATAAATTTTGCCGGTAGGTGAAGTGCCAAGACCTATGAGCGAGTCGTGGGTTTGATAAGAAGCGATTTCAGTGAACGCTCCATCTCTGGCGAGACTGCGTTGGAGAATGAAGCCGGCATTGTTGTTTTCCGAAGCGGTTTCCCACTGAATTAGCATGCCGTTGTCTTTGGGCGTGAGCGTGAAGCTCAAGAGTTCGACGGGCAGAGGGCTATCCACAGAGTAGGTAGTGCCAAGCGTATAGTAGCCGTCTTGCAAGTTGGCATCATCGACATCAAAGGCAATTTGGTTGGTGTTTTGGATGAAGGTATTTGAGACAGTTACTTCTGAAAACGTTCCGCTTGTGCCAGCACGATAGAGCAGACGGTAGTTGGCGGGAGCACCGGGGGCAATCGGGATACCAGCATCGCTGAAATCAAAGGCGATGCGTGCGTCAATCGTGCCCGTGGTGGTTTTGTCAAGATACCAGATGCGCGACCAGCGTTGCTGCACGCCGCTGGGGAGGTCAGCAATAGAAACAGGTAGGGGATTGGTGCCGTTATGCCCAGCGAGCAAGAACTCATTGGTAGCATTGAGGGAGGTATTGCGTTCTTCAAGCAAGAGCCCGCCGCTACTTTGCGCACGCGTATGCTTGACCGTGCCATCGGTGGTGCCGATGCCATGCACTTGTTCAAGGTAGGGGCTGGTTCCAGCATAGAAATCGCTGGCAGCCGGGATTGTAACCCCATACTTTGCGCTGAGATAATTTTCAACGATGATCCGCTGTGCCTCGTTGAGCGCGGCACGATAAATGATGGCTTCGGCGATGTCCGCATTGGTGAATTCACTGTTGCCCTGAAAACTGCCAAGTATGAGGTTTGCACTTGGCAAGGGATTGTTGTTGGCACTATTACGCTGGGTTTGAAGCGTGCCGTTGCGGAAGGTCTGCATCCCATTGGTCGTGTTGCGACGATAGCGTGCCATGCCGATATTGACCGTCGTGCCATCGGTCACTAACCCTGACGCAATTCCCCCAGAAGTGCCGCCA
>Ga0308390_1002846_pt1 | contig 10101 bp, 10 predicted proteins | sample Hotspr2Sample149_FD_202358 | JGI IMG/M metagenome (GOLD analysis project Ga0308390, IMG submission 202358) | Hot spring phototrophic mat microbial communities from Mushroom Spring, Yellowstone National Park, Wyoming, United States - 20040719_149 ...
ATTAAAAATGCTAATATTAGAAAGAGAGTTAAAGAAGAGATTAAAGCAGGAATTATTACTAAATTTTTGAAATTGAAATTATTTTTTTTAATTTCAATTGAATTTGAAAAGGTTTCTTTCGTCTCCTCCATATTGATACCACCTGTTGATTTTTTTAAATATAGTTTTTAGAATACCAATTTTTACATAATAAGAGATTGCATAAACATTTCCTTTATTTGAACTGAAAATTATTTCTGCTTTTCCGTCTTTATCAATATCATCAGCAATTATATTTGAGATAATTTTTTCATTTTCTTCCAGGTATAAATTAAATTTATCAATTAAAATTTGATTTTCAATAATATTTATTATTCCGTCTTCGGTAACAGTTATAATTTCAGGTGGATTATTAAAATTTAAATCTGCGAGGCATAGTTCAAATGGTTTTTCAAATGAGATTTCATTTTCTTTTTTTCTTTTAGTAAAATTAAAGAATATAATTTTGTTATCAAGAGTTTTTTGAATAAAGCATAATTCATTTTTTATATTTTTAAATGAAACAGGAGCTGAAACTATTTGGGAGTTGGCCTCTGTTTCCCATACTAACATACCATATTTATTTAAAACTAAAATTTTTCCGCTGTAAAGTGGGACAATTATATATAATTCATTTTTATTTTTAAGTAATGAGAATTTTCCTGGGTATATAGAGTTTATACTTTTTTCCCATAAAATGTTTAATGTTCTGCCATCTAAAAGATAAATATTTTCTGTTGTTCCAATAATAATGTCATCAAAAGAATCATTGTTAAAATCATAAGAAATTATTTCTGAAAATAATAATTGATTTAAAAGAAATTTTTTAAAAACTTTTCCATTTTTAGTAATAGTGTAAAGGGTATTTGGAGTTGAAACAACTATATAAAAATTTTTTTTGTTATATAAAATATTAAAATTTTTAATTTCCTGGTTAAAATTTAAATGCCAAATTTTTTTGCCAAGAGATTTTAATAGAAACAATTCATTTTCAGTTGAAAAAATTATATAATCATTGAAAGTTTTTATATTTTTTGATATTGGGTTAAAGGAGAGAATAAATATAGAGGAGAAATTTTGGTTATTTAATTGGCTAATTATTCCTTCTTTTGAGGTGACGATTAAATTTTTTGATAAAGGTAGTGAAGCGATAGAGAATAAATTTTCGCCTATATTTTGAAATTTTTTTAAACTTGATAATTTTAATTTGAATTCGCCTTTTGGAATTTGTTCTGTTTTTTTAGTTTTAGATGGGTAAAAAATTAGAAGTAATAAAAAAATTATTAGGAAAGAATTCCATATAACGAAGAAATTATATATAAAAGATTTTAAATCATTTTTATTTAAAACTCTTTTAAGCATTTAGTTTTTTTCGTTTAATAATTTATCAACTTCTCCATCAGACCAGATAACATTTCTTGTTGCCCATTCTTGTTTATACATAGTAAAGAAGCCATAAATTCTTAATGGCGCCATAATAAAAGTTAAAAACAGAGTATATAATGGTAAAAGGAAAATATCATTAGGATGTTTTTTTAAATAAGGTAATTGTCTTATTCCGATGGAAAGGTTCATAAAAAATAGAGCAGTTATTGAGTCAATAATAAGTTTTGAGACACTAGTAAAATTTATACCTGATATTATCCAGTGGGCCCAGACAGTTGATTGAGCATATAAGAAGAAGAAAGGATTTATAATATCAGTTACATAAGAGAAGAAAGTATAAGGGTATTTATAAAGCCAGTGGATGGAGGTGAAAGTTTCTCTTTGAGATGAGCGTGCCCATCTTAATTGTTGTTTTAAAAATCCTAAAAAAGTATCAGGACAATTTGTATATACTAAGCCAGTTGATTGCAGAACTGTTTTATAACCCTGTTTTAATACAACTGAAGTTAAGAATCTATCATCACCTGAGAGGCAAGTTATGCCTAAAAATTTTTCGTTTACAAATTCGTCAAGATAAGGTAGGAGTAATTTTCTTCTAAAAGCGATAGCTCTTCCTGGAAGGCATCCTATAGATTTAAATGCGCCTTGAGATTTTTCAGTTATAGCAAATCTTATATCTTCCATCCAACCTGCAAATTTTCTAACAATTGATTTATCAGAATTTATAATTGCTTGTGTTATAGTTGCACCGCCAACTTTTGGGTCTTTAAATGGTTTTAATAATTCATTTAATGTTCCTTTTGTTAAAACTGTGTCACTATCTAATAAGAATACTATATCATTTTTTGCTTCTTTTATTCCCAAAGCTGTTGCAGGTCTTTTGGCAGGTTCAGGTAATGTGAAAATTCTTGCTTTATATTTTTTCGCAATTTTTATATAATCCTTTTCTTTGTCACCACCACCATTTATAACTACTATTATTTCATCAGGATTTTCGTTATATATACTTTTTAAACATTTATCAAATAATTTAAAATTTTCGTTGTAAACAGGGACTATAACAGATATTTTTTCAAAGTGCGGTTCAGTATAGGGTTTATATTTTAAAGAAAATATAACTCTCAAAAGAAAAAGTATCCAGATATAAATAAAAAATATTGCCCAGATATGGTAATTACCGTTTATTATAAAATCTAAAGTTAAAAGCATATAAGACTCCTTTTCAAAGAAATTTTTTAAAATATACAAATTAAAAAAGTGTAGTCAACTATTTTTTGAAAAAATTTAATTAAATATTATTAATTTGAATTTCTAACAAGATTTGAGGCAAAAATTGAATGGAAATATAGAAAAGCAAGGAATTAAACAGCGTTTGTGATTTATTTTTTAAAATAAAAAGAGATTCTAAGATTCACTTTGCTTTAGCATCAGTGAAAAAGTTTATAAAGTTTAGCTCCGTCCCTAACAACAGCGATGATAAATGAAATGAATAGTGGATAAAATAAGAGGATTAAAAAGATAAATAAAAAGATTTAGAAATTTTAAGAGTGGGAAAAATTATTTGTCAAAGAATTATTCAACAAAGCAAAAAAATGTTGACATTCAAAAAAATTTGTGTTATATTATTTTTAAAATAAGGAAATGAAGAATTAATTTTTAAAAAATTTTTTAAAAAATGTTGACAACAAAATTTAAATAATTATATTTATATTTATGAAATTGAAAGTTTATTTTTTAGGTCTCTTATTTGAGACTCTATAAAAAAATTAAGGAGGTTCAAAATGATACAATCAGTTCTAAGAATTGAAAGAGCAGTCAAAGAAAGACGAGATGTAGATGTACCACTTGTAAACTGGTGGCTTTACATCTTACTTCTTAATCCGATAACTTTTGGAATTTACTCAATCTATCTTTTTTTTAAAAGAGCTGGAAGAATTAATAAATTTATCCGTAGAAAAAGGGATTATTATTTAGCAATTCTTGAATATACTGAAAAATATTCGCAAGAAAAAAATAAGTATAATAATTTAAGGAATGAAATAAATGACCTTAAAGATTATACAAACAACTACATTGCCAAAGTAAAAGAGTTAAAGGCAGGTCTTTCTTTAATTCTTAGTATAATTACTCTTGGCATTTATAGGTTTATTTATTTATATAAAATAAACAAAATCTGGAACGATATCCAAAACTTTGAAACAGAGTTTTATGATAAATTATCTCAAATATGGATAAAATTAGGAATACTAAAATATCCTGTGTCTTTCAATAGAGACCCTTCGAAAAATAGAGGATATATAATGTATTTAATTTTAAGCATTGTTACATGTGGTATTTTCGCTTTAATCTGGGATTATAAAATTCATACCGACCCTGACAATCTCTACAAGGAATTCCATTCTGCAGAAGATACTATTTTAAATGCTGTTAGAAATGATTAAAAAGTTTATTTACAGAATAAGAATATTTATATTCTTATTCTGTTTTTACTTTTTTTATTTACTATTTTAAAAATTATGAAAAGGTAGGTGATAACAAATGGGTTTTGCTAAAATTAAAGGTGAACTTACGTCTCGAATAGGTTCACGCGTCAGGTTCGGTGTCCCAAAAGATGTACAGAATACAAAAGGTGAAGCTATTTATGGGACTATTATTGATGAAGTATGGGCTGACCCAGAAATCAACAAAAAACCACCGCGAAATCGTAGTAGCGAAGGAGACTGGGGTGATTATTCATTTTGTGCTCAGTTGATTAAGTGGGATAATGGTGATTATTCAATTCGGCTTGCTTATTACAGACGTCGTGCTGGGGAAGACTATTGGGAATATGCTTCGCAAATGACCGTGAATTCTGATTGGAGAACTATAAAGGCGCTTTTAGAGAAAACACTTTCTAAAAAAAATTGGTTCAAGGACAATCCAGAAGAATAATTATGAATATTTACCAGTTCGTTAAGTAAAAAGGAGCAAAGTGACCATTTTACCTAAGCAGCCTGAAGTAAATTTTGCGGATTGTTTTGAACTTTATTCCTTCCATTATTATATATCCTTTCTTTAAATCTTATTCTTAAAAATGAATTTCTATTATTCTTTATATCTTTTAGTTTTTTTTCTATCTCTGCTTTAAATTCTTCTTCGCTCTCATAAAGTAAATTACTTATTCCCGCCTCTTTTAATTTCTTCCAAAGCAACTCTATTGGATTTAACTCCGGGGAATATTTGGGCAACCAATATACTTCTATATACTTATTCACACATTCTAAATATTCTTTTATAAACTTTGCAGTGTGAACAGGTCCATTATCAAGTAGTAATATTAATTTTATCTCTTCTCTTTTCGCCCAATTCACTAATTTTTTTAATAATTTACTAAAATGAAACCCCGAGTTTAGCTCCGTCCCTAACAATTCGTCGTCCCTAACAATTCGCTGAAAAGTTGAAATTTTTTAAAAATGGATTATATTATTTTATAGTAAGTTATGCGGTTTAATAAATTTAAATTTGTTAGTAATAAAAAAATTTACACACTATTTTAACAAATTTACCCATATGAAATTTTTTGCATAAAATTAATATAAATGATAGTTCAAATTTATAGAAATTTTTTAAAATAGTAAGCGTTTTTTACCGATAGAATATATAAAATGTGGCACGAATTTTGCTATATTAAATGTTAGTTATAATATTAACTAAATATGAATTTTTGCAAAGTAGGTGAAAGAGAATGAGTAAAAGAGTTTTAACAGTGTTGTTAATGCTTGTTGTAGTTCCTGCTTTAGTTATGGGTTATGGAACTAAGCATGGTTAACTAAATTTTACGGGATTAGCAGATAATCAAAAATTTGATATGAGCATTATAACACTAAGAGTTTTTTTCCAAAAGTTTGTCAAAGGTGTAATTTAAAGCCAGCCGAAAGATAGTGAAGCAATCTTATTTTAAAAAATAGCGCAAGGATTTATTCTTGGAAAATTGAGAAAAAATTTTCCCTGCTTTCGCAGGAACTCCACCCAGAAGAATTTAATACAAAATGGAGAAATTAATACATCAAAAATTCCGTAAAATTTACTTAAGGATACTTAGAAGAGGAACTGTTATAACGAATGCTCGTCCTGAAAGTGGTGATAAGCTTGCTACAATTCCTGGTGAAGTTGGCGGTCCGTATACTAATTCAGCAGGCTATACCAATTATGCGTTTGCAACTAACATTACCACTTCAACTGTTTCTGCAGGATTTGATTTAAGTGTGATTAACAATCCTGACAACGGTACAAATTCTGCTGGTGCTTATGTTGAGTATACTTACACAATTACTAACAGAGCAAACCTTTCAACAAATGTTACAGTTGTGATATTGTCAAACAGTGCATCACCTGATTGGGGTATTTCATCTTATGAATTATGGACCAACTTTTGAGCAGGATTTGGGCTGTGGCTTGGAGCTGCAAATTATATTTCAAACCGAACAATTTCAATTCCTGCTGACAATCAATTTCAATTAAGAGTTAGAGTAAACATACCTGCTTCTGCACAGGATGGGGCATCAAACCAATTTCTATTCAGGATTTGGGACCCTGCTGGTAATGGAACAGCTGGTGTAGGTGATGCCTGGCCTGGTGCAAATGCTATTTTACCTGCTACTCCAGATTTAGCAAACGCAAGAGATTATCAATATGATTATGTAACTACATTCTGCAAAGGACCTGTTATTCTTTTATCAAAAACAGTTGATTTGACAAAAGCCAAACCTTATGAAGATTTAACATATTCAATTTACTTTACGAACAAAGGTTCTGCGCCTGCTTATAATTTAATTGTTGATGATGTTCTCTACACAAATTATGTAAGAATTATAGCAGATTCTGCTGAAACGAATAATACAGTTCCTGGAACTGTAACTGTTACAAACTATTATTATGATGGCACAACTTGGCAGCCAGCAACTTGGGATAATGGAAACGAAAACTCTGTTGTTCGTGTCAGATGGCAGTTAAGAGGTTATATCAATCCAAACGCAGCAGGAACTTTAAGGTTTAAAGTAAGAATTGAATAATTTAATTATTTCTGCGGTGGCTTTTTAAACTTTTCTTGATTTAAAATTTTATTTTAAGCCACCGCAGTAAATTTTAATTATCTTGCCTGAAAAATGAAAAAATTTTATTTAAATATATTTTTAATTTTTGTTCTTGCTTTTAATTTAAATGGCAGAGGAGTCAATTCTGGAACTATTATTTCAAATTTAAAAACATTCGGATTAAATAGAAAGGCAACTTTAAGAGGTGAACTTATAGGATTTTATACAAATAATGTTGGCTTCACAAACTATACTGGTTTAACTAATATTACAAAAGTTACAGTCAGGGCAGGATATGATTTATCATCTTTACCTTCTAACACAAGTTCAACTGGAGATGCAGGTTCTTATGTTGAATATTATTTTAATATAACTAATAATGCTAATACTTCTGACATTTTTACTGTGAAAATTAAATTTATTTCAACAGATGACCCTGATTGGATGAGTAATATATTTTCAGTTTCTAATATAAATAAAGGTGAAATGATGGCGGCAAATGTAACATCTTTTAGTTCACATTTTACTAATTCAGCGGATGAGGTTTTGAGATTAGTTATAAGGCATAATATTCCGATAGAGGTAGCGAATGGTAGCACTAACAGGTTAAAATTTGAAATATATAATAGTTATTATGCTACAAATAAGGAAGGAGACAACTGGCCTGGGAAGAATGCGATTTTACCTGCTACACCTGATACCAATAATTTAAGAGATTATCAAGTTTGCTACATAACAACAAAAGCGAAAAAGCTTGTTCATTTTGTTTCTGTTATTTCAGCAGAGGATTTAGTTCACAAAATTACAAAATTTGATGGTTCAGAATATCTTGCTAATACAGTGCTTAAGATTGCAGTTAGAGTAATTCCACCTGCAATGAATCCGAATACTTTATATCTTATTTACAATATAAACAAAGAGCCAACTGGCAGCAATTTAGATGATGTTAAAATTAAATTATATTATGGTGGTCAGGATTTATGGTATGCCACAATTGATTGTGCAAATGATAATAGAATAAAACCAGGAGTTAAATTTAATTTTATAATTACTGTTGATTATGATAATTATTATTACACAGGGGTTAAGCCATATAGTTTTAATATTAGGGCAATTATAGCGCAGCGGAACAATGTTACGATACTTAACAATTTAATGAATCCTTTAAAAGGTGATAAAGTTATTTTATTTTATTCACTTAATGAGCCTGATGAAGTTGAGATAAAAGTTTACACATTATCAGGAGAGGTTATTGGGACTTTATATAAGGGTTATCAGAGTGAGGGAGTTCAGCAACCTGTTTATTGGGATGGTAAAAATCAATTTGGTGAGATTGTTGGTGAAGGATTATATTTTATAAGTTTTAGAAGTTCAAAGATAAATGAATTAAGAAAAGTTATAGTAATAAAATGAAGAAAGTTTTAATAATATTATTTATTTTTTTAAATTTTAAACTTTATAGTTCAAGTAAGTATTTAGACATAAAGGGGGCTAATTTTTTAAAGATAGGGGTATCAGCGAAGGTAGAGGGTGGTGCTGGTGCTTTTACAAGTATTGGAAGTGGTGATATAAATTCTATTCATTACAATCCTGCTGGAATAGCTGGTGTTAGCAATATTCAATTTCAATTTTCAACTTTGGACTGGATTGATAATGTAAGTTTAAATTATTTAGCTTTTTCAATGCCTAACAAAAAACTTGAAGGTTCAATCTCTTCTTCTTTAATTTTTTTATATCTTTCACCTGTTGATTATTACAACTCTTGGGGAGAAGTTATTGATACAATGTCATTTTATAATCTTGCTTTAAGTTTTGGTTATGGTAGAATTTTAAAAGGTTATAAAGTTGGTGGAAATTTAAAATTAGTTTACGAAAGAATTCATTATAAAAATCTATTAGGTCTTGCTTTTGATTTTGGCGCTTTATATGAATTTGAAGATTTTTCTATAAATCTTTTTGATAAATACTTATTGATAATAAGAGAATTTAGTATAGGGACTTCTTTAAAAAATATTGGAACTAAAATAGGTGCTGATTATTTTCCTACGAGTTGGACAATTGGTTATTCTTTTAAAATAATAAAAGAATTGAAATTGGCAGTTGATATTGTTAAACCAATTTATACTTTTGAAAGTTTAATTGATTCTGATTATAAAGTTAATTTCGGTTTTGAATATAATTTTAAAGAGATATTCAAATTGAGATTAGGTTATAGAGTAAATTATGATATTCCGAATAATTTTACTTTAGGATTTGGGGTTCATACAAAATATAAAAGAAGTGAGCTTATAGTTGATTATGCTTATGCGGCTTATACATATTTAGAGAAGACAAACAGAATTTCGTTAACTTTGAAAACAAAGGAATGGAGATTTTGGAGATGATTTTAATTATTCTATTTTTAAGTTTTAAAATTTTTGCTCAAAGTTTTGTTGTAGATGATTACAATTATCCGCTTTCAGTTTTATTGGATAATAAAAATATTGAAGTAAAAAAAGGATATAAAATTTTGCCTGGGACTATAATTAAGACAGAGGGAGAGCATTATGGAATTATAAAATACACAAATTTATGTGAGATTTATATAAAGCCTAAAACTATTTTAAAATTCAACAAAATTGATTTGACAAATAAAATTATTCAGATTTATGTAAATGGTTCAATATATTTTAAAAATTTTCAAACAGAAACGAATCAGGAATTTTATATATTTATTTCAACAAGATTTGTTAATTTTAAAGTAAAGTTGGCTTCTTTTTTAATGAATGATTTAAATAATAAATTAAACATTTCGCTATTTAATGACAATTTAATAGCAGAGTTTAATAATCATATTTATTTTTTTGACCCTGTTATCAAAAGGATTTCACTTGATAATAAATTAGTATCGCAGATTTATGATGCACCTAAGGATTTAAATTCAGGGTATGGAATTCAATTTTTTCAGGGGGGCGATGAGATTGGAATTTCTTTTGCTCCATTGAAACCTGATTTAGAATTTCCTGAAAACAAATCAATAATTACGAAAGGTGTAAATCTTGTTTGGAAGAAGAAAGAGTTAAAAGGTATAAAAAAGCCGGAATTTGACGAAAAAAAATATAAGATAAAATGGTTGGATAGTGATGAGAATTTTTACAGGATAGAAATTGCAAAAGATGAAAAGTTTTTAAATTTTGTTAAGATTGTTGAGACTTCTAAAAATTTTTTAAATATAGATGATTTAGAGGACGGAAAATATTTTTGGAGAGTTATAAATATTGATAAAAATAATAACATAGAAAGTTTACCTTCAGAGGTGAATAGTTTTACATTACAGAAGCCGAAGGAGATTCTTGTTATTGAAAAAAAGGAGGACAAGGCTAATATTGAAAAGATAGTTGAAGAGGATTATGGGAAGCAGGGGATCCCGAAAGAGAACAAGGTTGCAGCTGGTATCTGGGGTTCAATGTTATTTTTTACTTTTTTAATTTTAGTTATAATATAATTATGAATTTGCAAAGTAGGGCACCTATGAAAAAAATGTCAAGTTTTTTCTTCGCTCTTTGACAAAATAGTTTCAAAAATCTCTTTTTCCATCTCTTTCTTATAATCTTTGATACTATATCCATTTGAAATTAACATCTCC